>Ga0134127_10004070_pt1 | contig 10538 bp, 9 predicted proteins | sample KB31753_FD_96459 | JGI IMG/M metagenome (GOLD analysis project Ga0134127, IMG submission 96459) | Terrestrial soil microbial communities with excess Nitrogen fertilizer from Kellogg Biological Station, Michigan, USA - KB3-175-3 | ecosystem: Environmental > Terrestrial > Soil > Unclassified ...
CCGGTGTGGCTGGGTGACACGCGCTCCCTGGTGTGGAGCGACATTCCGAACGACCGCATGCTGCGCTGGGACGAGGCGAGCGGCGCGGTGAGCGAATTCCGCAAGCCTTCGGGCTACGCCAACGGCAATACCCGCGACCGGCGCGGGCGGATCCTCAGCTGCGAGCACGGCGGGCGCCGCGTTTCGCGCACCGAATACGACGGCAGGGTGATCACGCTGATCGACCGCTTCGAGGGCAAGCGGCTGAATTCGCCCAACGACATCGTCTGCAAGTCCGACCGCTCCATCTGGTTCACCGATCCGAGTTTCGGCATCCTCGGCTGGTACGAAGGCGCCAAAGCAGAGCCGGAGCTGCCGACCAACGTCTACCGCCTGGATGCGACCGGCAAGGCCACAGTGGTCGCCGAAGGCATCAGCCAGCCCAACGGCCTCGCCTTCTCGCCGGATGAATCCATCCTCTACATCGTCGAATCGCGCGCGGTGCCGAGGAAGATCCTTGCTTTTGATGTTTCAAAAGAAAATTCATTGAAAAACCGAAGAGTCTTCATCGATGCCGGACCCAAAGGAACACCGGATGGTTTCCGCGTGGACATGGACGGCAACCTGTGGTGCGGCTGGGGCATGGGCGAAGCCGGCCTCGATGGCGTGCACGTCTTCAACTCCGCCGGCAAGCTGATCGGACGCATCGACCTGCCCGAGCGATGCGCGAACCTGTGCTTCGGCGGCGTGCACCGCAACCGCCTGTTCATGGCGGCGAGCACGTCGCTCTATTCCCTCTACGTGAATACCCAGGGCGTGGCGGGCGGCTAAAACTCAATCACGCCCTTGCCCGCGGACTGGGCGTCGAAGACCTTGTAGGCCTCGTCCGCCTGGTCCAGTTTCCAGCGGTGGGTGAAGATCCGGTCCAGCTTGATGCCGTTGTCGGCGACGAAGCGCGCGCATTCGCCCATTCCCGTGGCGCTGAAGGTCCAGGAGCCGATCAGCGTCACCTGGCGTCGCAGCAGGTCCGGTGAAACATCCAGCGTCACATCGCCGCCCTCGCCTACGAAACAGGCCGTGCCCCAGGTCCTGACCGCGCGCACGGCCGCCTGACGCGCCGCCGGCGCGCTGCTGCACTCGAGGGCGAGGTCCACGCCTTCGCCCCGCGTAAGGTCCTTCAGCGCCTTCACGACGTCGTCCTTGGTTGCATCGACGAGATCGGCGGCGCCAAATTGCTTCGCCAGCGCCAGACGCTCCTTGTTCGTCTCCACGGCGATGACGCGCGCCCCCATCTTCGCGCCGATGAGCGTCGCCGAAAGCCCGACCGGCCCCTGGCCAAACACCGCCAATGTCTGCCCACCTTGCGTATGCATGCGGCGCAGGGCGCCGTACGCCGTCCCCGTGCCGCAGGAAACGGCGGCACCTTCGGAGAAGGACAATTCATCGGGCAGCGGCACCATGGTGCGCGCCGGCGCCTTCAGATATTCGGCGTGACCGCCATTGCCGGTGACGCCATAGACCACGAATCCCGCCCGGCATAGCTGCGACCATCCCACGCGGCAGTGGCCGCAAACGCCACAGCCGGCATAGTGGTGATTCATGACGCGCTGGCCGACGGGCGCCTCGCGCTCGGAGACGCCGGGCCCGCGCGCCGCGATCACGCCGCAGGGTTCGTGGCCCGCGACGAAAGGCTCAGCATTGCCGCCCAGGCCGAGCGCCTTCTGCGCTTCTCCCGGCGGCGGCCGGTAGAACTTGAGGTCGCTGCCGCACATCCCCGAGGCCTTCATCTGCAGCACGACTTCGCCGGGGCCAGGCGTGGGGTCCGGGAAGCTGCGGATCTCGATCTGCCTGTTGCCGAGGAACACTGCGCCGCGCATGCCGTCGTCTCCTTTGCCGGTGGGTGGGATCCTGCAGCGCGATGATACCCGCCGGAGTCCTTGCCTTGCTTATCGTAAGCTAGGCAACGATAATGCGGCTCATGCTCCGCGAGGACCTTTCGCGCAATTTCGGCTTCCTGCTGAACGACGTGGCGCGCCTCATGCGCACCGCCTATGACCGGCGCATCCGCAAGCTCGGCCTGACGCGCGCTCAATGGTGGGTTCTTACTCACTTGTACCGCAGCAACGGCGTCACCCAGACCGAGCTGGCGGAGACGCTGGAGATCGAGAAGCCGACGCTCGGCCGGCTGCTCGACCGGCTGCAGGCCAAGGGCTGGGTGCGGCGCGAACATGACGCTTCGGACCGCCGCGTATGGCGAGTGCACCTCACCGAAGAGGTCGAGCCCGCGCTGCGCACGATGCGCAAGATCGCGGCGGAGCTGCGCCGCGACGCGCTCACCGGGATCAGCGCCGCGGAGCGAGAGCGCTTCGTCGACACGCTGCTCGCGATCAAGGAGAACCTCCGGTGAGCGGCCGCAGGCTGGTACGCGCCGTCTTGCTGCTGGGCGTGCCGCTCGCACTTGTGGCGCTGGCACTCTACTTCTACGCCCAGGGCGGGCGCCACCTGGAAACGGACAACGCCTACGTGAAGGCGCACATCATCGCGGTGAGCGCCGAGATTCCCGGGCGCGTGGCGGAAGTCGCGGTGCGCGACAACCAGGCGGTGTCCCAGGGCCAGCTGCTGTTCCGCATCGATGCCCTGCCTTTCGAAACGGCACTCGCGAGCGCGCGCGCGAAGCTCGCAAGCGCGCGCACCGACGTGGAGTCGCTGCGCGCCGATTACCGCGTGGCGCTCGCCGACGCGGCCGAGTCGCAGGAGCGCATCCGCTTTCTCGGCGTCCAGCTCGAGCGCCAGCGGCGCCTGCGCGAGCAGGGCATGGTGCGCGAGGAAGCCTACGACGAGGCGCGCCACAACCTGGAGACGGCGCGTGCGCACCTCGCTGCGCTGCAGGAGCGCGCGGCGCGCGGCCTGGCCGGCCTGGGCGGCGACGCCAGACTGCCGACCGAACGCCATCCGCGCGTCCTCGAGGCGCAGGCGGCCCTCGATGCCGCGGCGCTGGAACTTGCGCGTACGCGCGTGACCGCGCCCGCCGCGGGCACCGTGAGCAACCTGAAGCTGCAGCCCGGCATGAACGTGGCCCGCGGCGTGGCCGTATTCAGTGTCATCCAGGCCGGTGATCCCTGGATCGAAGCCAACTTCAAGGAGACGCAGCTCGCCGGCATGCGCGTCGGGCAGGAGGCGCGCGTCGTTGCCGACGCCTACCCGGGGGTCGAATGGCGCGCGCGGGTCAGCACCATCGCCCCTGCTACGGGTGCCGAGTTCGCGCTGCTGCCGCCGCAGAACGCCACCGGCAACTGGATCAAGGTGGTGCAGCGCGTGCCGGTGCTGTTTGCCATCGAGCCGGCCTCCGGCGATCGCCCGGCGCTGCGCGCCGGCATGACCGTCAGCGTCAGCATCGATACCGGCCGCAGCCGCGGCCTGCCGGATCTGCGCGGCGCTTTCGGCCGCTAGGCCAGCAGCAGTGAACGCGCGCGCCGTCCCGCTATCGGAAGCCGAGGGCGCCGGGGCCGCGCTCGAACGCGCGCTCATTCTCGTCACCTGCACGGCGGTGACTTTCCTCTACGCGATGACGGTCACCATCGCCAATGTGTCGCTGCCGCAGATGCAGGGCGCGCTGTCCGCCTCGCCCGACCAGATCGCCTGGGTGGTGACCGCGAACATCGTCGCCACGGCGGTGATGACGCCGCTCGCCGGATGGCTCACCTCGCGTTTCGGGCGCCGGCTGCTTTGCAACGCCTGCGTCCTTGGCTTCGGCATTGCATCGCTGGGTTGCGGCCTGTCCGATTCGCTCACCGAACTGGTCATATTCCGCGTGTTGCAGGGCGCCATCGGCGCGCCGCTGGTGCCGCTGTCCCAGGCGATCGTGCTCGACACCTATGCCAAGCGCCACCACGGCGTGGCGATCGCGTTGTTCGGCGTGGGCTCGGTGCTCGGGCCGGTCGTCGGCCCGGTGGCCGGCGGCTGGCTCGCCGAAACCTACAACTGGCGCTGGGTGTTCTACATGATCGTGCCTTTCGCGCTCGTCACGCTGGTCGGCACCCTCGCCTTCATCCACGATCGCGATGCCGGCAGGAAGCTGCGCCTCGACTGGCTCGGTTTCCTGCTGCTTTCCACCGCGCTCGCCGCCACGCAACTGATGCTGGATCGCGGCGAGCGCGCCGACTGGTTCGACTCCGCCGAGATCGTCACCTGGGCCGCCCTGGCGGGACTCGCGCTCTATGCCTTCATCGCGCACAGTGCGACCACTGAACGGCCCTTCCTCGATCCGCACCTGCTCGCCGATCGCAACTTCAGCATCGGCATCGTGCTGATTTTCGTTTTCGGCATGCTCAATTTCACGCCCATGACGCTGCTGCCGCCGATGCTGCAGGGAGTGAGCGGCTACCCCGACTCGGTCATCGGCTTCGTGCTGGGCGCGCGCGGCATGGGAACCATGGTCGCGTTCTTCCTCATGATCTACGCCAGCCGGCTCGATCCGCGCGCCATGATCGTGCTCGGCTTCCTGCTGCAGGGATTCGCCGGTTGGCAGCTGGCCAATCTCGACATCAACCCCAGCACCGCGGACGTGTTCTGGCCGATGGCATTGCAGGGCTTCGGCGTCGGCGTGCTCTGGGTCCCCATCACCATGGTGAGCTTTTCCACCCTCGACGCGAAGTACCTCTCCGAGGGCTCGGCGGTCTTCCACATGGTGCGCAATATCGGCTCGAGCGTGCACATCTCGGTCAGCATCGCCCTTGCCGTCCACATGACGCGCACCGGCTACGCCGAGCTCGCCGAGCGGGTCACGCCCTACAGTGCATCTGCCTCTATGCCATGGATAAATGGCGCGTGGAACCTGGAGGACTTGCGAGGCCTGGCGGGTCTGTCGCGCGAAATCGCGCGCCAGGCGGCGATGATCGGCTACCTGGACGCGTTCGTGTTCTTCATCGCCACCTCGGTCGCGGTGCTGCCGCTGGTATTCCTGATCCGCATCAGGCGCTGACCGGATCAGGCACCGGGAGCGCCATAGGCGCCCGCCTCGAGCTGCCGCCTGTACCACCCCTGTTCGATCTCGTGCTCGAGACCTGCGCCGTGCGGTTTCCAGCCCAGCATCCTGCGCGCCTTGTCGGCGTTGACGCGGCTGTTGCCGCCGAGCGAGAACCAGACTGCCATCGGCCCCCACTCGGCGATCGCCTCGTCGATGCTCCAGCTTTCCGGCGCCCGTTTGCCGCCCAGCAGCCGCGCGATGGATGAAACGATCGACTTGAAATTCGTTTCGCCGTTCTCGATGAAGAAGAACGACCCGGGGCGGGCGACTTCGAGCGCCAGCAGGTAGGCATCGGCTACGTCTTCTATGTGCACCGTCGACCACGCGTTCTCGCCCGCGCCCACGTAGCGCGGCACGCCGCTCTTGATTGCCTGGCGGATCAGGGTCGGCACCTGGATGCTGTCGGCATTGGCGCCGCGCCCTTCGCCGTAGATGAGGCTGGGACAAAGTACGACCGAACGGATCCCCTGGGCCGCAGCGGCGAGCACCGAACGGTGCACGGCGACGCGCTGGATTTTTTCCGGCAGGGGTTCGAGAGGCGTGTCCTCGTGGTAGACCTTCGGCGAGAGCTTGCCCACGATCTTGTCGCCGACCACGCTGGTGCCGCTGGTATGCAGGAACGGCTTGCCTGAGCCGGCGAGCCCTTCGAGGATGGCCGCAACCACGAATGGATCCTCGGCGTTGGCGCTGTTGATGACGGCGTCCGCCTCGCGCGCGGCATTCCTGACGATGCTGTGGCTGCCAAGGTCGCCACGCACGGCACTCATGCCGTGGGCGCGCAGCTTTGCCGCGCTGTCCTCGGTGCGCGCGAGCCCGGCGACCGAATGGCCCGCCTTGACGAGCGAATCGGCCACGCTGCCGCCGATGTAGCCGGAAGCGCCGGTCATGAAGATTTTCATGTCTGCCGGTACCGCTCTTTCATCGTGCGCAGCACTTCATCCGGATCGCGCTTCCACCAGTTCAGTTCGGAGAAGATTTCAACTTCGTGGAATCCGGCATATCCGGCGGCGTCGATCCAGTTTCTTATCTTCCCCAGCTCAATGATCCCGTCGCCCATCATGCCACGATCGAACGCCAGGTCGCGCGTCGGCACCAGCCAGTCGCAGATGTGATACGCCAGGATTCTCTTTTTCCCGGCGCGCACGATCTGGGATTCCAGTTTCGGGTCCCACCACACATGGTAAACATCCACCGCGACACCGATACCATCGCCCAGCGCATCGCAGATGTCGAGCGCCTGCTCCAGCGTGTTGACGCAGGCGCGGTCCGCGGCCTGCATCGGATGCAGCGGCTCGATGGCGAGCGGCACGCCGGCCTGGCGCGCCTCGGGCAGGATTTTCGAAATGCATTCCTGCACGCGTTCGCGCGCATGGGCCAGGTCCTTCGAGCCCTCCGGCAGCCCGCCAACCACCAGCACCAGGCAATCGGCTTCCAGCGCATGCGCTTCCTCGATCGCGCGCCGGTTGTCTTCGAGCCAGTCTTTCGCGGTGAAGAAGCCGCCGCGGCAGAGCCCGGTGACGGACAGGTCGTGGCTCCTGACGAGGGACACCGCTTTCTTCAGCCCCAGCTCGGCCAGCTTGTCGCGCCAGGGCGAGATGCCGCGAACGCCATGGCGCGCGCAGCCCTCGATCGCCTGGGCGAGATTCCACTGCTGCTTGACGGTGGCGGTGTTGAGCGACAGGCGCTGCGGATCGGGAGGCGGCACGGTGGGAGTCTAGCAAGCGGCTAAAATTCCCGGAATCTGGGGGAAGTTGCGCATGAGCGCGGGGACGGACCCTTTGCCGGGAGACGGTCGCACTGGGGAAAACATGTCGGCGGACGATTTGCGCCGCGCCTACGCCGAGCAGCAACTCATCCTCGATCGCAGCGTCGTCGGCTTCGTGCTCCTTCGCGACCGCACGATCATTCGCTGCAACAGGCGCTACGAGGAAATTCTGGGCTATGGCGCCGGCGAGCTCACAGGCCAGCCGATACGGCTGCTGTATCCGTCCGACGAGGCCTACGAGCGCCAGGGCGTCGCGGCCTACGAAACCATCGAACGCGGCGAAGTGTTCAGCACGGAAGGGAACTATTTGCGGCGCAATGGCGAATTGTTCTGGGGACGCGTCACCGGCACGGCGGTGGACCCCGCCGATCCGCGGCGCGGCTCGATCTGGAACCTGGAGGACATCACGCAGCGCAAGCACACCGAGCAGGCGCTCGAGCGCGCGTACGCCGAGCAGAAACTGATTTTCGACCGCAGCGTGGTGGGCATCTCCTTCATCAAGAACCGCATCTTCCTGCGCTGCAACCGGCGCATGGAGGAGATGTTCGGCTACGGTCCGGGCGAGATGCACGGCCAGTCGACGCGGATCTATTTCGCTTCGCAGAAGGAGTTCGAAGCGATGGGTGTGCGGGTGTTCGACGAACTGCAGCGTGGCGAGACCGTCATCATCGAGAACATCTACAAGCGCAAGAACGGCGAGCTGATCTGGGCGCGCCTCAACGGTACGGCGATCGACCCCGCCGATCCGCTGGGCGGGTCGATCTGGGCGTTCGAGGACATCACCGAGCGCAAAAAGGTCGAAGCGGAGCTGCAGCGCTCGCGCGAGGAGCTGGAACGGCTGTCGCGGCAGGACGGGCTGACCGGCCTCGCCAACCGGCGCTCGTTCGACGACATCCTGCGGCGCGAATTCCTGCGCTCGGTGCGCGAGCGTTCCGCCATGGCGGTCGTCATCGGGGATGCCGACTACTTCAAGAGCTACAACGACCGGCACGGGCACGTCCAGGGCGACGATTGCCTGCGCCGCATCGCGGCCGAATTCGCCGCCGTCTGCCGGCGGCCGGGCGACCTCGCGGCGCGCTACGGCGGGGAGGAGTTCGCGCTGGTCCTGCCCGATACCGGGGCCGAGGCCGCCGCGCATATCGCCGAAGCGCTGCGGCGCGCCGTCGCGCGTCTCGCGATTCCGCATGCAGCCTCCGAAGTCGGGCCGCACGTCACCGTCAGCCTCGGCATCGCCTGCCTGCTTCCGCGCCATGGCGACACGCCCGAGCTGCTGGTCGAAAGCGCAGATCGCGCGCTCTACGAGGCGAAGCAGCAGGGAAGAAACCGCTGCGTCGCGGCGCGCAAATAGGGCGGCTACTTCAGAAGTTCGGGCGCGACCAGCTTGGGCAGGATCAGCGGTATCTCGGGGAACATGATGATCGCCGCCAGCATCAGCAGCATCGGCACCAGCATGATGAGCGTGTCCTTCAGCGCGAACTTGAGCGGCACCTTGGCCACCGCGCAGGAAATCATGAGGCACAGGCCGTAGGGCGGCGTCACCAGGCCGAAGGCAAGCGAGACGATGCCGATGATCGCGAAGTGGATCGGATGCATGTTCACCGATGCCGCCAACGGCTGCAGGATGGTGCCGACGATGATGATGGCGGGAATCGCGTCGAGGAAGCACCCGACCACCAGGAAACAGAAGGCGATGAAGAAGCCGACGCCGGTGATGCCCATGCCCCAGGTGGAGACGTTCGCCAGGAGTGCCTTCGGAATCTGGTAGTAGGCGAGCAGCCAGCCGAAGGCCGAGGCCGTGCCGACGCAGAACAGCGCCACCGCCGACAGCTTCCCGGTCTCGGAAAGCGCGTTGTAGAGCTGCTTCATGTCCATCTCGCGGTAGATGAAGATCGACAGCCCCGCGGCGTAGAGCACCGCGATCGCCGCCGACTCGGTGGCGGTGAACCAGCCCAGCAGGATGCCGCCGACGATGATGAAGGGCGTAAAGAGCGCCGGCAGCGAATCCCAGGCGGACCGAAAAAATTCCTTGAGCGTGGCGCGCGGATAGACCGGGTAGTTGTAGATCTTGGCGTAGACATGCACGGTCGCCATTTGCGCGATGGCGATCAGCAGCCCGGGAATGATGCCCGCGAGGTACATGGCGCCGATCGAGGTCGAGATCACGCCGCCCCAGACGATCATCAGGATCGAGGGCGGGATGATGACCGCGAGCACCGCCGACACCGCGGTGATGGCGATCGAGAAGGACAATCCGTAGCCCTCCTTCACCTGCGCTTCGATGAAGATCTTCGACTGGCTCGCCGCGTCCGCGGTGGAGGACCCCGAGATACCGGCGAAAAACACCGACAGCAGCACGTTGATCTGCGCGAGCGCGCCCGGGAAATTGCCCACCATGGTGCGCGACAGGCGCACCATGCGTTCGGTGATGCCGCCGATGTTCATGAGGTTCGCCGTGAGCAGGAAAAACGGCACCGCCAGCAGGATGAACGAGTTGTAGGCCTTGAAGGTCTCGTTGAACAGCATCATCGGCGACAGGCGCGGCTCAAGGACGAGGATCGGCAGGCAGGCGAGGCCGAGGGCGAACGCCACCGGCACGCGCGCCACCAGCAGGACGGCGAAGACGCCGAAGAGCGCCAGTGCCGCCATGCCCGGCGACAGGGTTGCCGACATCATGCCGACCCCCCGCCGCGCAGGATGCGGATATTCGCGACGAACGACTCTCCCAGGAACAGCACCCAGGTAATCCCGGCCACCGGCCAGGCCATGAAGATGAACGCCATGGGCAGCTCGGCAAGCTCGGAATTCTGGCTCCAGCCGAAGCGCACGAACTCGACGCCCCACCAGATGAACACCAGCGCGAATATCAGCACGAACACGTGCGACACGATGCGCAGCAGCGCCGCGGGCCCGGGCTTCAGCTCAGGCCAGACGTCCACCTCAAAGTGCGTGTGCTCGCGCACGCCGATCATCGCGCCCAGCATCACCATCCAGATGAAAAGGAAGCGGCTAAGCTCCTCGGTCCAGATCCAGGACGGGATGAGGTCGGTGTAGCGCGAGATGATCTGCAGCGTGACGGGGATGATCAGGACCGCAACCGTCCCCACCATCAGCCACGTGAGCAGCTGATGGTAGAACTCAAGAAACCGCTTCACTTGATGGCGTTGATCTTCGCGTAGATCTGGTCGGCGCCGATTTCCTTGGCGTAGTCAATCATCACCGGGTCGGCCAGCCGTTTCATCTGCGCGCGGTCGGTGAACGGGACGCGCTTGAGCTTGCCGGCCTTCTCCAGCGCGATGAGCTTCTGCTCGTCCTCCGACGACTCCACCTGCCGGCCATAGGCGCCGGCTTCCTTGCCTGCCCTGAGGATCGCGGCCTGCAGGTCTGGCGGCAGGGTCTTGAAAGTCTTGCCCGAGAAGCAGATCGGCCGGATCGTGATCGCGTGCTGCGTGATCGAGAGCTGCGGCGCTACTTCATAGAACTTCATCGCCTCGACGCCGGCGGCTTCGTTTTCGCCCGCGGAGATCACGTTGTTCTGGATCGCGTTGTACACCTCGTTGTAGGCGATCACGGTGGGCGCCATGCCGATCGCGGCGAAGGTCTTGGACCAGATCGGCGCGCCTTGCACCCGCACCTTCAGTCCCTTCATCTCCTGGAGGTTGCGCACCGGCTTGTTAACGAAAATGTTGCGCGTCCCGCCCCCAGCATAGCCGATCAGCATCACCTCAGCCTTGGCCGCGACCTCGTCTGCGACCGGTTTGAGGACGTCCG
>Ga0134127_10004071_pt1 | contig 10537 bp, 13 predicted proteins | sample KB31753_FD_96459 | JGI IMG/M metagenome (GOLD analysis project Ga0134127, IMG submission 96459) | Terrestrial soil microbial communities with excess Nitrogen fertilizer from Kellogg Biological Station, Michigan, USA - KB3-175-3 | ecosystem: Environmental > Terrestrial > Soil > Unclassified ...
AAGCTGATGATCAGGAAGGAGAAACGCTGAGCGCCGAATCGAGGTCGCGCAGATAGGCCTTGATCGTTCGGTCGTAGCCGAAGATCAGCGCGGCGAAGAATCGGAAGAAGATGTTGCTGACGAAGCCGCGCTCTTCGATCCGGACGAGGCTGCCGCCGCGTTCGGGCGCGATGACGATCGTCCATTCTCCACCGAACGGAAGTGTCAGATCGGCGATCCTGCTTCGAAACAGGTGGCCGGGCTGCTCCTCCGTGAAGTCGTAGGTGATTGCGCCGTCACTCGATCTCTCGATGTAGCGTAGTCCGTTCGGCCGCCGCTCCAGCACGTCGATCGAATGGACGCCTTTACGCCACCCTGGTTGCGAGGGGACATCACGGATCAGATGGACAACCTTGTCCGGCGAGGCTGCAACGAACAGCTCGCCCGACGCGACATGGTCTCGTGGCAGAAGCGCGCCTGCGACTGCGATGACGGCGACGGCGGCAATCGGAAGGGCCGCGACCCAGATGAGCCATTTCCACGTCAAACGGTTGGGTACCTCGACGCGCGGGCTGCCGCCGCAAGAAGCTTGAGACCCTCTATCGCTTGCCGCCGCTCGGCCGGATCCATCGAGTGAAGAAGCTTGGCGACGCGTCCGGCATCCAGCACCGAATTGCGAACAAGAGCCTCTTGTCCGCCCTTCGTCAGCAAAATGCGGCGCTTGCGAGCATCGTCCGCGACGGGCTCCAGCCTGACGAGTCCGCGCCGCTCGAGTCGCGCGAGCGCCGCCGAAAGCGTCGATGGCGAGACTCCGATATGCCGTGCAAGCGCCGCCGGGCTGCTCCCGCCGTCAGCCCCGATGTGCGCGAGCAGGCTGCCGTCGCGCTCGGTCAATCCAGTCGGCGATTTGGCTCGCGTGCGATGCTCGATGTGACAGGCGTGATAGATTTGCGGATAGGCGCGCAGCACGTCGAGGACATCGCAGTCTTCCATGCCCGCGAGTCTGGGGGCGAAACGATCGTTCGTCAAAACGAACGAACGGGCACGCTCAGATCCGCCCGAACCCCTGATTGCCGACGTTCTTGCGGCCGAAGCCGCCGGGCGCCGCCCCCGCGCGGGTCATCAGCGGGTTGGTGGCTTTCTCGAACAGCTCGATCGTCTGGCTGAACAGCTTGCGCAGCTCGACCACCTCGGGAACGAGCTCGTCGGGGAAGCGGTGGGTTTCGATGCACAGCCGCGCGGTCTGCTCGATCAGCTCGGCGATCTTGGCGAGCGGTTCGGCGCCGAGCTGGCGCGATTCGCCCTTGAGCGTGTGTGCGGGGATCACCAGCGCGGTCGTGTTCTGCTCGCGCATCGCGTCCTCGATCTGCGCGATCGACTTGACGCCGTCTTCCTTGAAGTAGCTGAGGATGCGGATGAACCCAGGGCCGAGCTCCGCCCGGCTCTTCTCGAAATATCCCCAGTCCACGATGTCCCGAGCCTCGTCGGCCACACCAAGCTCCTCAAGGGCCGGTTGCCTCCGGCCGTGGTCCCACCGCTCGGGTCTAGCGCTCGAAGGGTAAATTTCTCCTTAGCGGCGACTTTTGTCGAACGGATTCGATCGGCCGCGGAAGTCGAGGCGGAGCGGCACCGGGTCGAGGTCGAGGTCGCGCCGCATCGCGTTCAGCAGGTAGCGCCGATAGCTTTCGGGAAGCTCTTCCAGGCGGTTGCCGAACACCACGAAGCTCGGCGGACGGGTTTTCACCTGGGTGATGTAGCGCAGCTTGATCCGCTGGCCCTTGGGCGCGGGCGGCGGATTGGCTTCGATCGCGCTTTCAAACCAGCGATTGAGCTCGCCCGTCGGGATGCGGCGGCTCCACGCTTCGCGAAGGTCGAATGCGACCTTGAGGATGGTGTCGATCCCCTTTCCGGTCTTCCCGGAGACGGTGAGCAGCGGCACGTCGCGAAGCTGCGCCAGCCCCTCGCCGAGTGCCGCCTTGATCCCGTTGAACAGCGAGGAGGCATTTTCGGCGACGTCCCACTTGCTGACCGCGATGATCAGCGCGCGGCCCTCCTCGATCACCTGGTCGGCGATCCGAAGGTCCTGCGATTCGAGGCCGCGGGTCGCGTCGAGCAGCAGGACAACGACTTCCGCGAAATCGATCGCGCGCTTCGTGTCGGCGGCGGACAGGCGCTCGAGCTTGTCGTCGACCTTCGCCCGCTTCCGCAGCCCTGCGGTGTCGATGAGCCGGACCGCGCGCCCGTCCCACTCCCACTCGACGCTAATCGAATCGCGCGTGATCCCCGCTTCCGGACCGGTGATCATCCGCTCCTCGCCGATCATCCGGTTGACGAGCGTTGACTTGCCCGCGTTCGGCCGCCCCACGATCGCCAGCTTGAGCGGCGCGCCTTCGCCGCCCGTTTCCTCTTCCTCGGATATCTTCCCCTCGATCAGCGGCTGAAGCGCTTCGAACAGGTCGGCGACTCCCTCGCCATGCTCGGCGCTGAGCGCGATCGGGTCTCCAAGGCCAAGCCGAAACGCTTCGAAGATGCCGCTCTCCGCGGCTCGCCCCTCGGCCTTGTTCGCAACCAGGATGACCGGTGTGCTCGCGGCGCGAAGCCAGCGGCCGATTTCCTCGTCGAGCGGAGTCAGGCCCTCGCGCGCGTCGACCATGAACAGTGCGGCATCGGCGTCGCGGACAGCCGCTTCCGTCTGCTGCCTCATGCGCCCTGGAAGCGTCTCCGGGTCCTCGTCCTCGAACCCGGCGGTGTCGATCACCCGGAAATCGAGCCCGAGCAGCTTCGCCTCCCCCTCGCGCCGGTCGCGGGTCACTCCGGGCCGGTCGTCGACCAGCGCCAGCCGCTTGCCGACCAGGCGGTTGAACAGGGTCGATTTGCCGACGTTGGGCCGGCCGACGATGGCGACGGTGGGGATCGGCATGACGCCCTGTACCCCGGCGAAGGCCGGGGTCCAGCCCTAAAGAAAAGAGATTCCCGAATCCCGCCGGGCGGGGGAAGAATGCACGGGTCGTTTACCGGTACGCGTGCAGTCGTCCCTGGTCGTCGTAGACGAACAACGTCGAATCGGCGACCACCGGCGACAGGCTCACCGGCGCCCCGACGCTGAATTGCGTCTGGAAATTGCCGGTCGCGGGGTCGAACTCGATCACCCGCCCGTCGGAGGAGGTGAGGATCAGCCGATCGCCCGCGAGAATGGGCCCCGAATAGCTAAGGTCGCCCTTCTGCGCCTTGGGCTTCTGGAAGCTCGGCAGCTGGTTGATCCAGCGGATGTGCCCGTTCTGGCGATAGATGCACATCAATTTGTCTTCACTGGTGACCACGAACACCCAGTCGCCCGCGACCCACGGGGTCGAGATGCCCGAGATGCTGAGCTCCCAGATGCGCTGGCCGGAAACGATGTCGAGGGCGACCATTCGGCCGCCGGCGCCGATCGCGAATACCTGGCCGCTGTCGATCACCGGGTCGGCGTCGACATCGGACAGCGACGACACGCTCGTGCTGATGCTGGTGCGCTGCAACTCGTCCTGCCACACCTGCCGGCCGTTTTCGTAGCGATAGCCGTTCAGTTCGCCCGACGAGAATCCGGCGACGACGGTGCCTTGGCCCACCGCCGGCGACGCCGCTCCGAACAGGCCGGCAATCTCGACCGAGGCCGCTTCCGACCAGTTGGTCGATCCGTCGGATTCCTTGAGCGAGTAGATCTGGTTGTCCTGGCTGATCACATAGACCGCGCCGTTGGCGACGGTCGGCGCGCCCCGGAGGGGACCGCCCGGCTGCGCCCTCCAGATGATCCCGCCATTCTGCTCGCTCAGCGCGGCGACGAAGCCGAGGCCGTTGGTCGCGAAGATCCGGCCATTGTCATAGGCGATGCCGCCGCCGTAGAGCGCCGCCTCATTGCCGCGCACGTCCGGAGTCTGGCTCGCCCAGTACATCTGCCCGGTGCGCGCATCGAACGCGCGCACCGCCCCCAGGGTGTCCATCGTATAGACCCGGCCGTTGGCGACGATCGGCGGAGCGGCAAGCCGCGCGGTGAGGCTGCTTCCACGGCCGGCCTGAACCGAAAATGCCGGCCGCAAGGCGTTGCCGAGCGCGAGGTGACCCATGGAGTTGGTGGCGTTGCCGCCCGATTCCGTCCAGCTGCTGTTCTCGGTCGCCGCCGGCAGGCTGAACGGAAGCGCCTTGGTCGCGGGGTCGACTTCGACATTGCCTTCGGTCGTCAGCACCGGGATCCGCTGGCCGAGCACCGGCGTCTTGGGTCTCGCGCCCTTCTTGAAGACGCTGCAGCCGCTCGATGCCAGCGCCGCTGCAATCAGCACCGCAACGGTGAATTTGGTCGATTTGCTCATTCTTGTCCTATTGCGCGTTGGGTCCGAGCGCCGCGCTCGCGTCCGCGCCGAGGCTTCCCGAAATCTGGATCGAACGGTTACGGATTCCCTCGGGGACATCCTTGTCCTTGGCAAGGGTCGCGAACAGCTGCCCCGCTTGCTTGGTCTTGCCCTGCTTGATCAGCGCCAGCGCGGTCATCTCGCCGGCCGAGCCGAACCATGGGTTGCCCGGTTTCGCCAGCGGCTCGAGCTGGGCGATCACCTGGTCGGGCTTCAGCGTGTCGAACTCGAGCGAGGTTTCGCGGATGAGGGCCGCGTTGCGGTAGGGGTCGGGCAGCGAGCTGTCATCGCGGATCGTCTTGTAGGTCGCGATGGCAAGTTTCTGGTCGTTCTGCTGCAGCGCGAACGCCGCCCGGGTGAAGAGCGCGGACGCCCGGACGCCCTTGCTTCCGCTCTGCGACAGGTCGTCGAGCTGCTGCGGGACCTTGGCCGTGTTGCCGTCGCCGATGTCCTTGTAGATTTGCGCCAGCTGCTCGACCTCGCCTTCGGCGCGCTGCTCACGGTGCTGCTGATACCAGATCATCGCGCCGGCGACGGCGAGGAACAGGATCACGCCGGCGACGATCCAGCCGCCATTGTCCTTGAAGAAGTCCCGCATCCGGTCGCGGCGAAGATTCTCGTCGACCTCTTTGACGAAGGTATCGCTAATGTCCGGGGGCTGCGCCAAAGACGTTCCTCAGTCCGTTCGCTCGGGAATCCTTTTGCCGACGGCTCCCCTTCCCCACCCGAGATGAACGGAAGCTGGCGGCGGCTCGTCTAGCGGCTGCGGCGCGAAACGCAAAGCCCTTCGCCCGCCCGGCCCGTCACTTCGGCCGGTACGTCTGGTCCGGGGTCGGGAAGCTTCGGGAGCGGACCTCGTCCGCGTAAGTCCGCGCCGCCTCGCCGATGCGGCCGGCGAGATCGTCGTAGCGTTTCACGAAGCGCGGCGTGCGCTCGAACATGCCGAGCATGTCGTCGATGACGAGCACTTGGCCGTCGCAGTCGGCCGAGGCACCGATGCCAATCACCGGCGGAGCGACGCTTCGCGCAAGCTCGGTCGCGATCGGCTCCATCACGCCCTCGACGACGATGCAGAAGGCGCCCGCGTCGGCGACCGCTTTCGCATCGGCGATGATCTTGTCCGCCTCGCGCTCCTCGCGCCCGCGCGCTCCGTAACCGCCGAGCACGTTGACCGCCTGCGGGGTCAGGCCGACGTGGCCGATCACCGGCACGCCGCGGTGGGTGAGCAGGTCGATCGTCGGCGCCATCGCCTCGCCGCCCTCGAGCTTCACCGCCGCGCAGCCGGTTTCCTTCATGATCCGGGCGGCGGATTCGAACGCCTGCGCCGGCGAAGCCTCATAGCTTCCGAAGGGCATGTCGACCCCGACCAGCGCATGCCAGCTTCCGCGGACGACGGCGGCGCCGTGGGCGCACATCATCTCCATCGTCACCGGGATGGTCGAGGGCAGGCCGTAGATCACCTGACCGAGGCTGTCGCCGACGAGCAGCATGTCGCAATGGGGGTCGAGTAGCTGCGCCATGCGCATCGTATAGGCGGTGAGCATCACGATGGGCTGCTCGGTCCGGTAGACATTGCCGTCCGGCAGCTTGCGGGCGCGGATCGAGGGCGCGGTCGTGCGCTTCCCCGGCACCGGGGACGGAGTCGCACGGCTGGTCGAAGTGTCGATGGTGAAGGTCGACATGCGCGCGGCTTCTAGCCGCCGTCAGTCCGCGCCGCCAGTGCACCTTGGTTACGGCTCCGCAACGATGGGAACTTTGCGCCGCGCCGGGGCGTCCAGCCGTCAAGTGCGCGGGCGAACCCCGCGTGATTTGGAACAGGAGTTCGTGATGATCGATCGCCAGCTGATTGGCGACGTCGTGCTTGCAGCGCTGGTCGCGATACCCGCCGCAGCCCTCGCCCGCCCCGACCTCCCGCAGATCCGAACCGCCGCAAGCTCGATTCCGGTCGAAAAATCCGCCGTCGCCCTCGCCCCGGCCGAAGAACGGCAGGTCGGGATTTTCCGCTAAGCGCTATTTTTCAATTCCGAAGCGCTCTTCCCATTGCGCGCCTTGGGCCAGCGAGATGGAATCGAGCACCGCCGTGCTTTGGTCGCGAAGGATCGTGAACGCGCGTCGGATCGCGCAGGTCGCTTCATCGTGGCAGTCGCCGCACGGCGCGTAGAAATTGACGCTCGCGCAGGAGACGAGCGCGATCGGTCCTTCCATCGACCGAACCACCTCGCCGAAGGAAATCTGTTCGGCAGTTCGGGCGAGCCTGTAGCCTCCCTTCGGCCCGCGCGCGCTCTTGACCAGGCCCGCTTTCTTGAGGTCGAGCATGATGAGCTCGAGATATTTCGGCGGGACTCGCTGAGTCTCCGCGATGCGCGCCAGCTGCACCGGCGCACCGCCCTGCTCCTCGGCGAGGAACAGGAGCGAACGGAGCGCATATCGGGTCTTCTGAGCGATCATGAGGCGGCCGTAGGTAGCGCTGAGCGCCGGTCGACGCAAAGCCGGCGATTGGCCCGATGAACAAGCTTTAATAAGCGTGAAACACCATTGAGACTTGCCGGGAAATATCAGCCGGCTCGCCGGCGAATCCTGCCGGGACGAGGAGGTACCAGATGAAGAAACTGATCAGCTCGGTCGCGGCGCTGGCGATTATCGCTACGCCGGCCATCGCGGCGACCAAAGCGGCGCCGAAAACGACCGCGTCGACCAAGACGGTGACGACGAAGTCGGGCAACACCAAGGCGACCACGACCGTGTCGACCAAGGGCAGCACGACGACCGCCAAGACGACGATGACGAAGTCGAAGCATAAGGCGAAGCATCACGCCAAGAAGCACGCCAAGAAGCATTCGATGAAGAAGCACGCGTCGAAGGGCAAGAAGATGTCCTCGAAGAAGGCTTCGATGAAGAAGGCGTCCGACGCGACGACCAACTCGAGCCAGCAGTAACTCAGAGGATTTCCGCACGGCGCCGCGGGAAGACTCCCTCCCGCCGCCGTGCGGAACCATATAGAGTGCGCATGGCAGGGATAGGGAGCTAAAGCCGAAATGGGCCGCAAGATCCTTCTGGTCGAGGACGATCGGGAAACCGCATCCTATCTCGCCAAGGGGCTGACCCAGGAAGGCCACAGCGTCGAGCAGGCGACGAACGGCCAGGACGGCCTGTTCCGGGCGACCGACGGCAGCTTCGACCTCATCATTCTCGACCGGATGCTCCCCGTTCTCGACGGGATTTCCGTGCTTCGCGCGCTTCGCGCGGCCCACATCGAAACGCCGGTGCTGATCCTATCCGCCCTCGCATCGGTCGGAGACCGCATCGAGGGCCTCGAATGCGGCTCCGACGATTATCTCGTGAAGCCTTTCTCCTTCGCCGAGCTGCTCGCCCGGGTGAATGCCTTGCTCCGACGGCGTGAGTCGCGGGTAGGGCCCGCCGACCACAGGCTGACGGTCGGCGATCTGGAGATCGATCCCTTGTCGCGCAGCGTGAAACGCGCGGGCAAGAAGCTCGACCTGAAACCGCGCGAATATCTCCTGCTCGAATATTTCGCCCGCAACGAGGGGCGCGTCGTCACCCGGACGATGTTGCTGGAGCAGGTCTGGGACTATCATTTCGATCCCGGCACGAACGTCATCGACGTCCACGTCAGCCGGCTTCGACGAAAGCTTGACGAGGGCTTCGAAAAGCCATTGCTGCACACGGTGAGGGGCGCGGGCTACATGCTCGCCGCCTGACGCCCTACAAGCCGCTCCGTGCCGACGACCTTAAGGATTGCGCTTCTCGCGGGGCTGCTTGCTTTGCTCTCCAACCTCGCGGTGATCAGCTTCATCTACGGCCGCACCCACGACGAGGCGGTGGCCAGCCTGCACCGCCAGGTGGTCGAGCAGTCGAAGGTCCTCACCGACGTCTATCGCACCGGCGGCAAGGAGGCGCTCGACGAGGCGATCGGCGATACCCTCGCGTACGCCGATCCGCAGACCGCGGTCGGGCTCGTCGACGCAAGCGGGCGCGAAGTCGAAGGCAATCTCGCCGAAGCGCCATCGGTCCAGTCGATGCAGGAAGGCTACCACAGCGCGGTGATCCGCCTGAGGGGCCAGCCCAGCCCGCACCAGGCCGAAATCGTACTCAGCCGCTTGCCCAGCGGACACTGGTTGATCAGCGGCCGCCTGGTCGGCGAAGACATCGCCTTCCGGGCAACGCTCGAGCGGTCCTTGTTGCTCGCATTGGCGGTCGCGGGGCTTCTCGGGCTGCTGTGCGGCGTGATCCTCGCCCATTATGTCGCCCGGCGCATCGGCAATATCGCGGCCGTCGCCAACCGCATCACCGCGCGCGACCTCAGCCGCCGGGTGCCGCTGTCGGGCACCGGCGATTCGTTCGATCGGCTGGGCATGCAGATCAACGCCATGCTCGACCGGATCAGTACGCTGATGGAAGAGCTTCGCCTGCTCACCGATTCGCTCGCGCACGACCTTCGCTCGCCCGCAAGCCGGCTGCGCGCCGCGGCGCATGCAGCCGCCGAGGCGACCGACCCGTCCGAGCAGGAAGAGCTTCTCGGCAGCGTCGTGCGCAACGCCGACGCGCTTATCCGGATTCTCTCCACCATCCTCGAGATCAGTCGTTCGGAAGCGCTCACCGGGCGCAAGCAATTCGCCTGGTTCGACGTCAGCGAGCTCGCCGCCGAACTTGCCGAAATGTACGATCCGGTCGCGGACGAGCGCGGCGCTTCGCTTCGCTTCGATCGGCCAAGCCGGCCGGTGCCGCTTTTCGGTCATCGCCAGCTGCTTGCCCAGGCGCTCAGCAACCTGATCGAAAACGCGATCCGCTACGGCTCGGCGGAGGGCGGCGAAATCGACGTTCGAGTGCGCGCCGGCGACAAACAGATCAGCCTTGAGGTCGCGGATCGCGGACCAGGCATCCCGCTCGACCGGCGCGAAGAGGCGCTTCGCCGATTCGGGCGGCTGGATTCGAGCCGCTCCGACGAAGGGGCCGGCCTCGGCCTCGCCCTTGCCCAGTCGATCGCCCACCTCCACGAGGGCAAGCTGTTGCTCGACGACAATCAGCCGGGGCTGGTGACCACGCTCGAACTGCCCGTCCACCCGCCCCAGCCGGCGCGCTGAGCGCACTTCCCCCCGCGCCGAGCGCATCCGAACCGTGCCGCCGGACGTTTAACCGGCAAGGCGGGAACGCCTCTTGGAATTCGCGAGCAAAGGAGGATTTGAGCATGGCGCACGGCTATATCGAAGACGGCTATGGTATCGACGGCGGAATCGATCGCGAGCGCGGCGACGACCGCGACCGCCGGTGGCGCAACCGCGACCGTGGAACGATGTTCTCCGACCGCGACCGCGAGGACCGCGCGTTCCGCGAACATTCCGCGCGGCGCGGCTACAGCGCCAATCCCGACGACCATTATCTGCGCTGGCGCGACCGTCACATGAGCGAGCTCGACCGCGATTATGCGGATTATTGCCGCGAGCGCGAGCAGCAGTTCCACAGCGACTTCGACGCGTGGCGGAGCCAGCGGCACGCCAACTATCAGCCGCTGCGCACCGGAATGACCAACAGCGGCCTGTCCCACGATCCGTCGGGCCAGGTCCAGGTCGAGACCGAGGGCGAGCCCGCCGAGTTCAGCGCCACCGGCGCCGCGACGCTCGGCACCAACGAACCGCCCGAACCCGCGACCGGCCGCGGCCGCCGCTGAGCCCTCGATGCGAAGAGCGCGGCCGGCATGACGGTCCGGCCGCGGCTCCTCAGCCCTCGATCACCACCTTGGTTCCGATCTTCGTCAGCCCGTAGAGCTTCTCGGCGAACTTCATCGGGAGGTGGATGCAGCCGTGACTCTCGGGATAGCCGGGCGTGCCGCCGCCGTGGAGCGCGATTCCATATTCATCGATCCGCTCCATCCACGGCATCGGGGCATTGTCGTACTTCTTCGAGCGGTAGAAGGGCCGCTTCTCGAGGACCGACCATTGACCGAGCGGCGTGATGTGCCCTTGCTTGGCGGTGGAGACGGTCGTCGCCCCGATGAGTTCGTCGCCTTTATAGACGTAAGCCATTTGGGTCAGCCGATCGATCACCACGCGCACCTCGCCGTCGGCGGGAATGGATGCGGCCCACAGATACTGGCCCGGCTTCAACCCGGCTTTGCCGAACTCGGCGACCATGTCGCGGTGAGCCTGCGGCGCCTC
>Ga0134127_10004072_pt1 | contig 10535 bp, 11 predicted proteins | sample KB31753_FD_96459 | JGI IMG/M metagenome (GOLD analysis project Ga0134127, IMG submission 96459) | Terrestrial soil microbial communities with excess Nitrogen fertilizer from Kellogg Biological Station, Michigan, USA - KB3-175-3 | ecosystem: Environmental > Terrestrial > Soil > Unclassified ...
ATCTTCGCCAATCGTGCACTCGGAGCAGTACGGCATTTTCATCGGCGATGCCTCGCAACGTTGCGAATGAAATCAACCATGTCGTAACTGTTGCAGGGGCGCCCGCACAAACCTTCGTTCCATAGCGCGCTCGAGGAGTTACCGCCACCTTTAAGATACAGCACAGATGGGGGGTCCTTTACGGGCCCGGGCGCAGCCCCACGCGTCGAAGCGTCGTCTTCGGGAGGAATCGATGGACAAACCGCGCATCTTCCTTGGCTCGTCGGGAAAGCAGGCGAAGCTGCTCCAGGCGCTGACGCGCGGTCTCGAGGACGTCGCGCACGTCGATCCCTGGACAACATCCTTCAATCCCGGGACCACCACGCTGGAGCGCCTCGTCGAGCTTGCGCATGAAGTCGACTTCGCCGCGTTCGTGTTCGCGAGGGACGACTGGACGACCGCCGGCCCCGCCGCCGACCCTCCCCCGGGAACCGGTCAGGATTCTCCGCGCGACAATGTCGTCTTCGAAGCAGGCCTGTTTGGCGGCGTCCTTGGCATGCGTAGGACCTTTATCCTCCATGCCCGCGGCTCGAAGCTTCCTAGCGATCTCCTCGGCCTCACGTGTATTCGGTACGGCGAGGTGACGACCCCTTCCGAGATGAGAGTTGTCAACCAAGAGCTTCGGAAGGCGATCGAGAAGGCGGGGCGCGTCGCCCGCATCGAGGGTCTGTGGTGGCAGTTCTCGCTGACGGAGCGCGGTCCCCTGGAGCCTTCCGCCGTGAGCCTGCTGCGGATCTCGCGAGACCGCGACGGCGCGCTGGAGGTGAGCGGCCGCTCCTGGCAGGAAGATGGCACCCTATCCGCGAGGCACTGGAGCGAGGCGGCGAGAGAGCGGAAGGAGCCTTCGGGCGTCTTCTACTATTGGAAGGGAGAACGGCCCCGAGATCCGAACGCGCCGCAGCTGGAGGGGACAGGGGAGATCCGGCTGGAGTCCGCCGATCGCGCAGCCGGGTACTGGACCACTCGGGCGGACACGGACTCGAGAGTCAACGCGCGGACAGCCGGGGTCTACTGGCGCGCCGAGCCCGAGGACATGAGGATCCTGGACGGAAGTGACGATCGGCAACGCGCGGAGTTGATCTCAGAGCGGCTGAGTCATTGGAAGTCGATCACGAGCGCCTGAGGGCCAACACACTCAGCCACGCGACGGGAGTGTGTCGCAGTCGTCAAAGCAAGGTCATCGCTTCACAAACCACGCGCTCAGGGAGCCCGCGGTCCGGCTAGTTGAGGCTGCGTGAAAGACCAGTGGGTGTGGATGATTCGCCACGCTCCGTCCGCCTCGCGGTAGACCTCCGTCGCATTCCAGCGGGCCAGCACCGTCTCCTCTGCGCTGCCTGAAGGCTTGCCATAGTTCACTAGGTTGAACGTGAGCACTGCGATGTTGCCTTGAACCTGCACAACCGGCTTAATCATGTCGTAGCGTGGCTCCGTGAATGGCAAGGCCACGCCTCGCATCGCCGCCATCCGCGCATTCAGTTCATCAAGTCCATCAACTCGCTTCTCCCGAAACGGATCGAAGTAAGTCGCATCTCTTGCGTAGAGACTGAGATAGCCGTCCGGATCTGCTCGAATCCAACGATCGAGGGCGGAGCGTTCCAAGGAAATGATGTGTTCTGCAACGTCCATTGACGCCACTCCTTCCCGAGCCGGCTGAGCGCAAGCGGCCAGCGAGAGGCCACTAGAGACGCCAACCATCAGTGGCAGTCGCATCGTCATCGCTTCCGTCGCCGCCTTTCCGCGGACAGCTCCCGGGTGGAGCGGGGAGCGTGAGCGCCCGTCAACTGCAAGCGTGGGTTAGGCTGCCACTATGGTTTAGTGCGCTCTCTGGCGAGCGCCAACGGCCACCACGCTGAGGCCTAGGCCGACTAGCGCCGTAGACAGTTCTTCGGCTCCCGAGAAGCGGGCAAATGCCTCTGCCACGATCCCGAGTGCCCGGCCGACGGGGATTTCGCCCCCAATGCCGAGGCCGCCCGCGAGGGAGGTCTCCGAGGAGACAAACACCTCGGATCCCGACCACGATCGAAAGACCAGCCCCACTTCTGGACGGAGGTAAACGCGGCGCGAGGCCCCCAGACCGACCTGAAGGCCCCCAAGGCTGTACACAGCGGTAAAGGCCTCATCGGCCACGGGGTTGTGCGCCTTGAATGGTTGCACGGCGACATCCACGGTGAGGTCAGTGCGGGTCGACAGGGCATAGCCCACCTGCCCGGTCAGCAGTGGGCCCAGGTCCGTCGATGCTTCACCCGCCACCGACGTCCTGGTCCAGCCCAAGGCAGCGCCAGCGCGCAACTCCACTGAACCTCGGCGCGCTTGCGCACCGGCGGGCGCGACGAGCCCGACCATAAGCGGCGCAACCAGCAACCGTCCGACCTGCATACCATCCCTACGTGGCGGCCTAGCAGTCCCGCTTCAGCTGCGGGCGCGGCCCGCTCATTCGGAATTCTACGTTCCGCTCATCGCCATCCGCGATCAGCATCTGACGCGGCTCTGCGAGGAAGCGCCCGTCAGCTGGGTTGGGCTGCGCTCACAATGCCGCCGGATAGAGTGCGGCGCTGCCATCCATGTCACCGGTCGCTCCGTAAACCAGGGGCGACGCACCCTGGTCGAGGATCCCTCCGTCAACGACCCGCGCAATCACCAGCTCGTGGTCCCCCGTACGCATCCTCGCCGTAATATCGCAGTCGAAGTAAGCTAGCCCGTCCCGCAAAATGGGCGCACCACTCCGCCCCGGCTGCCACTGAACAGTGGCCAGCTTATCCCGGCTCCCGAGAGAGGGAGTCCCGAAGTGGCGGGCCAGCTCCAGCTGGTGCGCCTTGAGCACGGTCACAACGAAGGCGCCGCTTTCGCACAGCAACGGATACGAGGCATTCTGGGGATTGACGCTCAGGACGAGGAGCAATGGGTCGAAAGAGGCCTGCATGATCCACGCAGCGGTGAAAGCGTTGCGCCGCTCGCCCTGGGCGACGCCGACCACGTACACGCCCAGCGTCAGGTGACGAAAGAGGGCTGCCAGATGGTTAGTCATGTGCTCGTTGCCTTGCTGCCTAACGGCCTACGCTTCAGCTGCGGGCGACAAGCCCCGCGCATTCCGAATTCTACTTCCATCGAACCGGACGCGCCGGTCAGCCGCAAGCGTGGGTTAGGTAGCATGCGCGCTGCATTCGCGGGTCGGCCACGGCCCGCACCCATTATGAGTCGGCGAATGATTCGGGGCAGCCTACTAGTGCCTCATGCACGCGAGTAACTGCCTGATCAGGGGGACATCGTGGGGTCCGTCGTCATGGGCGGACCGGGGTGTTCGACACCGGAGCCGGGAGGTGGAGTCTCGCGCCCATCGTCACCAGATCGGCGAGCGAGGCGGCTTTCATCTTTTGCATCACTCTGCCCCGGTGCGCCTTCACCGTGATCTCGCTGATGCCGAGTTCGCCGCCGACCTGCTTATTCAAGAGGCCCGAGACCACGAGGGACATGACCTCGCGTTCGCGGGGACTGAGCGACGCGTAGCGCTCACGCAGCACCCGCAGGTTCGCTTCATCACCAAGTGCCGCTTCGCTGCGCTCGATCGCGTTGCGGATGGCACTCAACAACGCCTCATCATCGAACGGCTTCGTCAGGAACTCCACCGCTCCGGCCTTCATCGCCCGGACCGTCATCGGGACGTCGCCGTGGCCGGTGATGAAGATGATCGGCATGTCGGTCCGATCGACGATGCGCTTCTGCAGGTCGAGACCATTGAGGTCGGGGAGGGAAACATCGAGTACGAGGCAGCTCGGGACCGTGAGCCGTGGCCGGTCGAGGAATTCCTGTGCGGATGCGAACGTCTCCGGCTGCCAGCCGGCGTAGCGGATCAGCGGTTCCAGCGCTTCGCGGACCGAGACGTCGTCATCGACAACGAACACGACAGGTGTGATTCCCGTGTCCACGGCAACTCCGATCAGCTGGCCCGAAGCGCGGTCGTTACGGCGCCGAGCAGAGCCGTTTCGCTGAAGGGCTTGAACAGGCAGTCCACCGCACCGGCCTCGAGCACGTGTGGGCGGATGCCCTCATCGGCGTGAGCGGTGATGAAAACAATGGGGATCGTCCAGCGACGCCGCAACAGCTCCTGCTGTAGCGCGGGGCCGCTCATGCCCGGCATCTTGACGTCCAGGATCAGACACTTGGTCCGACCGACGACCTCCGACGCGAGGAAGTCTTCCGCCGACGAGAACGCCTCGACCGCGAAGCCGAACTCCCTCAGCAGGTCGGGAAGCGATTCGCGGACGGACTCGTCGTCGTCGACGACCGCCACGAGTGAGCGATTGACCATTACAAGCTCCCCACGACGTGCTCCGCATCCGTCACCGCAGGGGCCGAAGCGGCGGTACGACGCTCGGCGCCCGTCACGTGCTCCGGACCTCGCGGAATAGAAAAGGCAAACGTGGCTCCCGGACCATCATTCGGTGTCGCCCAGAGCCGGCCATGATGACTCTCGATGATGGAGCGGCTGATGGAGAGGCCCATCCCCATGCCCGCGGACTTGGTGGTGTAGAACGCCTCGAAGAGTTGGTCCACCCTCTCCGGGTCGACGCCGACCCCGGTGTCCTCGACACTCAGGCACACCTGGTCAGCATCGTCGCGTTTGCTGCTGATCACCAGCTGCCTGGGACGATCACGCACGGTGCTCATCGCGTCCGAGGCGTTGAGCAGCAGGTTCAGGATGACCTGCTGCAGCTGGACCCGGTCACCGGTCGCGAGGGGAAGGTCCTCAGCCAGCTGGGTCCGCAGCAGCACACAGTTCCTGTTCAACTCACTCTCGGTCAACGCAATCACTTCCCGCGTGGCCTCATTCAGGTCCACCGGTTCGGTGATGGGTTCCTTCTTTCCGAAGATGGCCCGCAGCCGGGTGATGACATCCGCTGCTCGGCGGCCATCGCGAATGGTGCGCCGTGCGGTTTCGCTGGCCCCGTCAATGTTGGGCGGATCGGCGGCCAGCATCCGAAGACAGGTACTGGCATTGGTGATGATGCCCGCGAGCGGCTGGTTGACCTCGTGGGCGATCGATGCGGTCAAGGCGCCGAGGGTGGTGGCGCGGGCCATGTGGGCGAGCTCGGATCGCAACCGGCCGCATGCCTCGTCCGAGACGTGGCGCTGGGTCACGTCGTGAAGCGTGCCAATGACTTCCATTTCACCGTCCTGATTTCTGGCACCGTGGGCGACGACATGCAGGTGCTTGATCGACCCGTCGGGCAGGAGCAGCCGGGTCTCGTAGTCGAGCTCGCCGGCCTCGCGGCGGAACCGGTCGATGACCTGTTGTAAGATCGGAAGGTTGTCCGGGTGGACCCGAGTACGGATCAGGTCAAACGTCACCGGGGTTCCGGGGTCGATACCGTAGATGCGATAGGCCTCGTCCGACCACATGATCTCGTCGGTCGCCAGTCGCCACGAGAAGCTGCCGGTCGAGCTCAGGCGTTGGGCTTCCGCCAGAAATGCTTCGCTGCGCTTCAGCGCGGCGTCACCTCGGGCTCGCTCGATGGCAATACTGGCGATGTTGGTGAACCGCTCGATGAGGGTCTGGTGGAGTGGCGTGGGCGTACCGGGTTGCCGATACAGAATCGCGAAGCTTCCCAGAACCTTCCCGTGTTGAGACGAGATCGGCGTCGACCAACACGCGCGCATGCCATGATGGAGGGCCACCGAGTTCCACCCGGACGACACCCACCGCGTTTCGGACACGATGTCGGACGCAATCACTTGCTGATTCAGACTCACCGCCGTCGCGCAGGCTCCCGACTCGGGGGTGACGGGTAGGCTGATGACCGCCTCGATGAGACTAGGCGGCAGACTGGGTGCGGCGCCGAACTGGAGGTGAGCGCCGCTGGGATCCACCAGCAGCACGCTGCAGCAACAATCCGGCGTAGTGCTCTCCACGAACAGGCACAAGGCTTCGAGCACGTGCGTCAGGGGACGCCCCCGCGCCACCATCTCGAGCAGACGCTTCTCTCCCGCCAGGAGTGCTTCGGCTCGGATGCGGTCGTCGATATCGCGTTCCATGAGGTACCAATAGACGACTCGACCCTGCTCGTCTCGGAGGGGGAAGCCGTAGGTGTGAAACCAGCGGTACACCCCGTCGGCCCGCCGGCGGCGGCTCTCGACGTTGTACGGCTCCCCGGCGGCGATGGCCTCTCTCCACGCGTCCACGAAAGCGGGGAGGTCGTCCGGATGAACGGCGTCGGCCGCCGCCCGGCCTTTCAGCTCTTCGAGTGTCGCGCCGAGATAATCCAGGTGATGGCGGTTGGCGATCTCGAGTTCGCCGTTCGGCTTCACCAGGGAAAGAGAGGAAGGAATCGCATCGGAGACGGAGCGGAAGTGCGCCTCGCGCCCAGGCGCCCAGAGCCACCACCGAGTCTGCAATGCCTGCTGGGAGCCGAGGTCAGTCTCCATCGGGTCCTCCCGCCAGAGTCGAACGTCAGCCGAGAATAGCCCCGGTTACCGGGGAGCGGCCATCATACTTTGGTATTGGTGGTATGGCAGCTGCTGATGCCAAGGTATGGGCCGATACCATCGTACGATAGACGACTCGCTGCGGCAGCTCAGATTGCACTGCTCGAAGCAGCGCAAAGGCCCGCGCTTTCTGCATGCTCAACATAGAGGATCTACGACAATGACGGAGAACCAGTCGACCCTGCAGCGCCGTCGCCTGACCCCCAGCGCCGGGTGAGGTGGTGCGGCATGCTCACGGGTGTGGTAGCGACTGTCCTGGTCGTCGTCACCCCCGGAGCCGCGCAGGTGGTGCCGTTTCCGACCGGCTTTCGCACGCACCAGATCCCGACCAATGGGACAACCCTGTTCGTCCGAACCGGTGGAGTAGGGCCGGCCGTGGTCCTGTTGCATGGCTACGGTGAGACGGGCGACATGTGGGGCGCACTCGCCGCCCGACTGGCACCTCGGTACACGGTGATCGTTCCGGACCTTCGCGGCATGGGACTCTCCGCGCGGCCGGCCGGGGGCTATGACAAGAAGACCCAGGGACACGACATCGCCGGCGTCTTGGACGCCCTCAAGATCGACAAGGCCGACCTCGTGACCCACGATATCGGGAACATAGTGGGGTATGCGCTCGCCGCTGAGTATCCCTCGCGGATCAGCCGGTTCGTCATCATCGATGCGCCGCTGCCGGGCATCGGCCCCTGGGACGACATCGTCCGCAACCACGCGCTCTGGCATTTCTCGTTCTGGGGACCGGACGCGGAACGCCTGGTTGCCGGCCGCGAGCGGATCTATCTGGATCGTTTGTGGAACGAGATGTCGGCCGATCCGAAGAAGTTCTCCGAGGCTGCGCGCGCATTACGCGCGACTGTACGCCCGGCCCGGTGCCATGCACGCCGGGTTCGAGCAATTCAAGGCCTTCGACCAGGACGCGGTCGACGACAAGGCGTTCTTGGCCCATGGAAAGCTCCCGATGCCGGTGCTGGCGGTCGGCGGAGCGAAGTCGTTCGGACCCCAGACGGCCGAGATCATGCGATTGGTCGCGACCAACGTCGAACAGGGTATCGTGCCCAACTCCGGACACTGGATCATGGAGGAGAATCCGGCGGCGACGATCACGTTGGTGACCGACTTCCTCGCCAAGTAAGGGATCGCGTCCTCTCGAGCGCACCTGCAGCGGCTTCCGCCCACCCCCCGCCAGTGTCGAACGTCAGCCGAGAATAACTCCGGTGACCCGGGGGGCGGCCATCATACCTAGGTATTGGTGCCATGGCGGCCGCTGATGCCAAGGTATCGGCCGATACCATCGTACGATAGACGACTCGCCGCCGCGGCTCAGATTGCACTGGTCGAAGCAGCGCGAATGCCCGCGCTTTTTGCATACTCACCCCCGTAGAGGATCTACGACAATGACAAACAAGACAGCCTCAGGAGCCAGCGCTGTCATTCCGACGCAGGCCCGCTCCAGCTCTCGGGGCGCCACCAGCAGCTCGTACATCACCAGCGGGGTGGAGAACTCGACCTCGATCGACCTCTACTACGAAGACCATGGGTCCGGGCCACCGGTGGTCCTGATTCACGGATGGCCGCTCAGTGGGGCGTCGTGGGAGAAGCAGACGGCAGCCCTGCTTGCGGCCGGTCACCGGGTCATCACCTATGACCGGCGAGGCTTCGGCCGTTCGAGCCAGCCGGCGATCGGCTACGACTATGACACCTTCGCGGGCGATCTCAACGCGGTGCTCATCAAGCTGAACCTGACGAAGGTAGATCTGGTCGGCTTCTCGATGGGGACCGGCGAAGTCACCCGGTACATCGGGAAGTACGGCACCGAGCGGGTACGCAAAGCGGTGTTGATCGGCACGCTGGGACCGTACCTGGTGAAAGCTCCCGACAATCCGGAAGGTGTCGGCCGCGCGGTCTTCGAGGGAATCAAGGCCGCCATCAGAAAAGACCGGCCCGGTTTCCTAGTCGAGTTCCTCCGCAACTTCTACAACTACGACGTGACCGGCGGAAAACTGGTGAGCGAAGACGTGCTCCGAGACAACTGGAACGTGTGTGCCGGCGCATCCGCGATCGGCGTGCTGGCGTGCGTAGATGCGTGGTTAGAGGATTTCAGGAAGGACACTGCGCGCAACACCGTGCCCACGCTTCTCCTGCACGGCGATGCCGACCGGATCCTGCCACCGGATGCGACCTCCAGGAGACAGGCGAGGATGCTCAAGGACGTCAATTACGTCGAGCTCAAGGGTGGTCCGCATGGCGTGTTGTGGACCCACGCCGACCAGGTGAACGCCGAGCTGCTGCGCTTTCTTGCCTGACCGCTGAAAACCTACCGGAGACCCGGCATGACGACCGCAACCCACGCGGCTACGAGTACGAAACAGATACGCGTTACGCGCCGCTCACCACACTATTGGCGGGTGACGATCGATCATCCGCCGCTCAACATCTTCGGTCCGGACACGATGCCGCAGCTGAATGAGGCGATTACCGCCCTCGAGACGGACCAGCAGGTGAAAGTGGTCGTCTTCGACAGCGCGGTCGAAGGATTCTTTCTGACTCACTACGACTTCCTTGCGCCGCCCGAGGATACCACCCGTATCCCACCCGGACCGACAGGATTGGGGCCTCTGCCCGACATGCTCGTGCGGCTGAGTCGTGCCCCGGTCGTGTCGATCGCCTCGATCCGGGGCCGCGCGACGGGTGTCGGAAGCGAGCTCGCCCTGGCCTGCGACATGCGCTTCGCCAGCCGCGAAAGAGCCATCCTATCTCATTTCGAGGTCGGGGCCGGCGTGGTGCCTGGAGGTGGCCCGATGGCGCGGCTGCCGCGTCTCATGGGACGAGGACGCGCGCTGGAAGTGCTGCTGGGTGCCGACGACATCCCCGGCGAGCTCGCCGAACGATACGGGTACGTCAACCGGTCCTTGCCGGACGCTGAGCTCGACGCGTTCGTCGAGTCGCTCGCAACCCGCATCGCATCGTTCGACAGGCAGGCGATCAGCGAGACCAAGCGCTTGGTCGACGTGGCCAGTCTGCCGCCCGACTTCGAAATCGCGCCGGAGTGGTACCTGTGCCTCGCCTCGATCGCTCGGCCGGCGGCGCAAAAGAGGATCAGGATGCTGCTGGACCGGGGATTTCACCAGCCGGGTGACGTGGAGGACCGCTTGGGGTATCACGTCGGCCAACTCGGGCGGTGAGCGTCTGAAGAAAAGAGAATCCTCATATGTCGACTTCAAAGCAGGGGATAATGTCATGAAGACCGCCGGGAGTGAACAGCACACGCAGCACCACATCGGTGCATGGTTCTCCCATGCCGCACGCCTCGGGGTGGCGGCCGTCGCGATGGGGGTCTTGCTCTGCACCGTGGCCGCCGGCGCTGCGCAGGCGCAGTCGGTCAAGAACATCGTCCTGGTGCACGGCGCCTTCGCCGATGGCTCGAGTTGGGCGAAGGTGATTCCGCTTCTGCAAGCCAAGGGCTACAACGTGACGGCCGTACAGAACCCCCTGACTTCCTTTGTCGAGGACGTCGCGGCCACGAACCGCGCGCTGGCGCAGCAGGATGGTCCGGTGATTCTCGTCGGCCATTCCTGGGCGGGCGTCGTCATCACCGAAGCGGGGATGGATCCCAAGGTCGTTGGCCTCGTGTATGTCGCGGCCTTCGGACCGGATCAGGGCGAGGCGGTCAGTGAACTGGGGAAGGCGTATCCACCACCACCCGCGTTCACGGCGCCGATCGTCGACAAGCAGGGCTTCATGACCTTACCCACCGATGCGGTGGTGAAGCACTTCGCGTCGGATCTGCCGGCGAGTGAAGCGCGCGTGATCGCGGCCACGCAAGTGCCGATCAATGTCTCGGCGTTCGACGCCAAGGCGTCCGCGGCGGCGTGGAAGACCAAGCCATCGTGGTACATCGTGTCCAAGCTCGACGGGGCGATCGCGCCCGATGAAGAGCGCTTCTTCGCGAAGCGCATGAAGGCGACGACCACGGAGCTGAACACCAGCCACGTCGCGATGCTCTCGCAGCCCAAGGC
>Ga0134127_10004075_pt1 | contig 10530 bp, 6 predicted proteins | sample KB31753_FD_96459 | JGI IMG/M metagenome (GOLD analysis project Ga0134127, IMG submission 96459) | Terrestrial soil microbial communities with excess Nitrogen fertilizer from Kellogg Biological Station, Michigan, USA - KB3-175-3 | ecosystem: Environmental > Terrestrial > Soil > Unclassified ...
ACCCAGGCCGTCACCTACAACCTCGGCAAGAACGAGATCGTGGAGTTGCGGGAGCTGGCCCGGCAACGGGACGGCGCCGGCTTTTCGGCTCGGGCGTTTCACGAGCGGCTCATGCGAATGGGCACCATTCCCGTCGGGTATTACCGAGACGAGTTCCTGGCCTGAGGTGGCGGCCAGCGCGCGAAGACCCTTCCCCCTACCCCATTATCCGCGGACCGGCCATTTCGGCCACCGCAGGAGGGAACGGCATGAGGCGTGCGCTTGTAGGGCATCGTGCAGCCCCAACGGAGGTGGGTGCGATGCTCGAAGACGAGGAGCGTTTGCCCTGGGAGACTGACGGAGATCTTCCCTGGGCCTCGGAAGATCCCGAGTGGGAAGCCCCGGATCCCGAGGCTTGGCGGGGCACGGTCCACCTCCAAGAGTGGCCGGAAGACTTGGCAGGACCCGAGTACTGGCTCTATAAGAAGCAGGGTGAGGAAGAACAGTAAACTGCAGCAACTCGTGAAAATTGAACGGTGAACGGGCGCTCGAAACGACACGGGCCTGCCGGTTCACCGTTCGCCTTTTCCGGCCAGCCAAAGCCCCTGTTTCGGCTTATCTTCGGATGTGCGCTCGCGAAGTGTGTGTTTCGCGGCACATATTTGGCTCATTCGACCACGGGCCCAGCCTAAAACGTGACGACACGAACACCTCGACCTCACGCGTCGCTTCAGGCGCCGCCTCCGCCGCGGCGCGCGCCGGAGGAGGAGCTCCGCTCTGGCGAGGAGCGGCTCATGCTTGCGCTCCTGGCGACCGACACGGGCCTCTGGGAGTGGAGCTCCAACACCGGGGCTCGCTACCTCGGTGATGCCTGGATCGGCCAGCTGGGCCACGAGCCGCGAGCCCTGGACGGCGACACCCACCTCCCTGCAGCTCTGGTTCATCCCCAAGATCTGCCCGCTGCGCACGCCCGCCTGAAGGCGCATCTCGCCGGTGCCACTCCTTGGTACGAAGCCGACTATCGGCTCCGAACCAAGCGCGGCGAGTGGCGCTGGATCCACGACCGGGGACGCGTGGTCGAGCGCGACGGGGACGGGCGCCCGCTGCGGATGCTGGGCATGCCCACCGACATCACGGAGCGCAAGGAGGCCGAGGCGGCGCTCTTCCGGGAACGGGAGCGCGCCCTGGTTACGCTTGCGTCGATCGCGGACGCCGTGATCGCGACCGACAGCCGTGGCATGGTGGAGTATCTCAACCCGGTGGCGGAGCACTTTACGGGCTGGACCTTGGCGGAGGCGCGGGGGGAACCGCTCACCCGGGTCTTCACCGTCGTCCACGAGGCGACCCGCGAACCGGTCGAAACGTCGGCTGAGCGGTGCCTCGATGAGGACCGCGCGATGGGCGTTACCAGCCACTTCCTCTTGGTACGCCGCGACGGAGTCGAATTCGCCATCGACGAGTCGGCTGCACCGCTTCACGATCGGGATGGCCGGCTGACCGGCGTCGTCATCGTTTTCCGCGACACCACTCCGCAGCGCCAACTGACTCGCCAGCTCTCTCACCAAGCGACTCACGACCCGCTCACCGGCCTGATGAACCGCCGGGAGTTCGAGCGACGTCTCGCGCGCGTGGTCGCGAGCGCTCAGGGCTCGGATACGGCCCACGGTTTCTGTTATATCGACCTCGATCGCTTCAAGGCGGTCAACGATACCTGCGGTCACGTGGCGGGCGACGCCCTGCTGCGACAGCTGGCCGGGGTGTTGCGGGGCGAGCTCCGTGGCCGCGACACCCTGGCGCGGCTCGGCGGCGATGAGTTCGCCGTCCTGCTGGAACACTGCGATCTGGACCAGGCTCGGCGGATCGCCGAAGCGCTCCGCGTGGCGGTGGAGAATTTTCGGTTCCTGTGGGAGGGGAACACGTTCACGCTGGGCGCCAGCATCGGCCTAGTGGAGATCAACCGGAGCTGCAACAGCGAAGCGGACGTCGTTCGCGCCGCGGACAAGGCCTGCTACCGGGCAAAGCATGCCGGAAGAAATCGGGTGCAGGTGGCGCGGCTGGACGACATCACGACGTCGGACGCGGGCCACACCGACTGGGCGACTCGAATTACCCGAGCGCTGGAGGAAAGTCAGTTCCGGCTCTACGTCCAGCCGATCCTCCCGCTCGCCAGGACCGGTGTCGAGGAGGCGAGCTATTGGGAAGTATTCCTGCGACTCGAGGATGCCGACGCGGGGATGCTGCCGGCCGGTGCATTCTTGCCGGCCGCCGAGCGCTACAGCCTGATGTCGGTGATCGACCAATGGGTCGTTCGGGAGACCATCGCCCGCCTGGGGGGTTGGCGTCCGCGGGCCGGCCAGCGAGTGCCACCGTGCTGCGTCAATCTCGGCCGCGAATCGGCTCGGGACGAGGCGTTGATAGGACTGATCCGCGAGCGGCTGCAGGGCGACCGTCTGGCGCCGGTCACGCTGTGCTTCGAGATCAACGAGCAGGCGGTCCTAGCGGACCTGGGGCAAGCCGTTTCCTTCGCGCGGTCGCTCCGCGAGCTGGGTTGTCGGGTGGCGCTGGACGACTTTGCCGGTGGGCTCTCCTCGCTCCACTACCTGAAGGCCCTGCCGCTCGACCTTCTCAAGCTGAGCGCGACGGTGACTCGCGACCTGGGTACCGATCCGCTGCAGGACGTTGTCGCCCGGGCGGCGGCTCAGGCAGGGCGAGTGCTGGGTATTCCGATCGTCGCCAAAGGCGCGGACAATCCCGCCGCACTGGGAGCGTTGCGGGCGCTTGGAATTGACTACGCACAGGGATTCGCACTGGCCGCCCCGCGCCCTATCGAAGACCTGATCGCGGAGGCGGGCGCGTCCTGCCCGCTGCGCTGACACCACCTCGAGCGAGCCCCTCATGCGCCTAGTTGCCACCGCGCTACTCACACTGACGCTGATCGGTTGCAGCTCCGAGCCGGTGTCGCCCGATCTTGTTCCGGTGGCCAGCGTGACGCTGGAGCCGGCCGCCCCAGTCGTCGGTGTCGGCAAGACAGCTCCGCTGACAGCCACGACCAAGGGCCAGGATGGAACCGTCCTTCCCAACCGCACGATCACTTACGCGAGCGCCAACAGCGCGATCGCAACGGTCGACGAGCATGGTGTCGTCACCGGTGTCGCCGCCGGATCCACTCAGATCACGGCCACGTCAGAGGGCAAGAGCGGCTCGGTCACGTTGACGGTGAGCACCACTCCGGTTGCATCCGTGAAGGTGGCGCCGTCGACTGCCTCGCTGAACGTGGGGGCCAACCTCACGCTTGTCGGCTCGGCCTTCGATGCCGGCAGCGCCCCGCTCCCCGGCCGGGTCTTCGCCTGGAGCTCCGCCAACGCGGCGATCGCCACCGTCTCGACCCTGGGTGTGGTCCACGGAATGGCAGCCGGGACTGTGACAATCACGGGCACGTCCGAAGGCAAGAGCGCGACGGCGACTATCACGGTCATCGTGCCGCCGGTCGCGAGCGTGACCGTGACGCCCAATCCCGCGACCGTGGGAGTGGGCGACTCGCTGCAGCTCACCGCGACGCTCAAGGACGGAAGCGGCAACGTCCTGACCGGGCGGGCCGTCACCTGGCAGAGCACCAACTCCGTCGTGGCGAGCGTCAGCAACACCGGCCTGGTGCGGGCTCTCGCCGCCGGCGACGCGACCATCACCGCAACGTCCGAAGGCAAGAGCGGAACGTCAGCAATCGGGTCGCGGCTCCGGTTCACCACGATCAGTGCCGGGCAAGACTTCACCTGCGGCGTGACACCGGTGCACACGGTCTACTGCTGGGGCCGAAACACCGAGGGCGAGCTGGGTGACGGGACGACGACGGACCGCCTAACGCCCGTCGCCGCGAAAATCCCGTTGGGCGTTTCGATCGACTCGGTGAGTGCCGGCCAGGATCACGCCTGCGCGCTGAGCACCAGCTTCAAGGTGTTCTGCTGGGGCGCCAACGTCTTCGGCCAGCTCGGCAGCGGATTCGCGACTCCGCCGCAGTCGACGCCGGGGCTCATCGCGTCCTCCGGGCTCAACTTTGCGTCAATCAGCGCAGCAGCGCAGTTCACCTGCGGAGTCACCACGACCAATGGGGGATTCTGCTGGGGGCTCAATCAGAACGGCCAGCTCGGCAGTGGGATAAATGCCGGCACCACGACGCCTAACCCTGACACCGTTTCGGTATTGGGCGGGCCGTTCAGGGCAATGAGTGCAACCCAGGGCCATGCCTGTGGCGTCCTGTTCGGCGGCGGCCCGGACGGAACGGTGACTTGTTGGGGGCTCAACGATGCCGGACAACTCGGGCGCGGAGGCGGCGCCAGTCCGCCGTTCGACCAGAACCCGCTGCCGATTTTCGGCTCCGTCCGCTATGCGGCAGTAAGCGGTGGCTTTCGGTTCACCTGCGCCATTCGGAACGACGGCACCGGTGCGGCCGATTGCTGGGGACTCAATGACTTCGGCCAACTGGGAACCAGCACCCTTAGTCCCCTGGTCCAGTCGAGCCCCGTGCCCGTGTCGCAACCTCCAGCGAGCTTCGCCCAGGTCTCAGCCGGGCGACAGCTGGCTTGCGGCGTGACGCCTCTCGGCGAGGGTTTCTGTTGGGGCGACAACACCTTCGGTCAGCTCGGGATCGGCAGCAGCGTGGCGGTTCCCACACCGCCGCAGCCTCAGGCCGTCAGCGGGAACCTTGTGTTCGCCGAGATGGCGGCCGGATATGCCCATGCCTGCGGCGTCACGACAACAAAGGTCGCGTGGTGCTGGGGTCGTGCGGAGGACGGGGCACATCCGGGTGCGAGTGCGCTGGGCAACGGCGGGACCAGCCCGAGCAATGTGCCGGTGGAGGTGAAGGGGCAGCAGTGACAACAGCGTGAACAGTGAACAGGGAGCCCGGCCGTAACGCGGAGCCCCTGTTCACTGTTCACGCAGTCGTTTTTCTCGCAGCTCATCGAGTCTGCCCAGCCTCCGGAGTTCCGGAACCCGCCACGCCGTCGCCCCGACTACCAGTAGCGTCACTATGCCGCCAATGACGACCGACGGAACGGTCCCCAGGAGGCGCGCGGCGACGCCGGACTCGAAAGCACCGATCTCATTGGATGAACCGATGAAGATCTGGTTGACCGACGACACTCGGCCGAACAGCTCGGGCGGCGTCGAGACCTGCAGGAGCGTCGAGCGAATGACGACGCTCACCATGTCCACCGCGCCGCTGACCGTGAGCAGAACAGTGGACAAGACGAACTGGCGAGAGAGACCGAAGCCGATCATGGCCAGCCCGAACAGGGCGACGTTGACGAGCAGGGTGGCGCCGCTCCGGCGGAGCGGCGGACGATGGGCCACCACCAGTGACATGACGACCGCCCCTACGGAGGGGGCCGCGCGCAATACGCCCAGCCCCTCCGGGCCGGCGTGAAGAATGTCGGCGGCAAAAATGGGGAGCAGTGCGGTCGCGCCGCCGAACAGGACGCTGAACAAGTCGAGCGTGAGCGCCGCGAGCAGCACCGGTTCGCTCCGAACGAAGCCGATCCCGGCCCCCAGGCTTTGGAGAATCGGAACGTCGGCGGCCAACGCGGGTGGCCCCGGCGCGGAAGGCGGAGTGATCCGACCCAGGCGAACTATCGCTGCCAGTGCAAGCACGACCAGCGCGACATCCACCCCGTAGCCCACAGCCGGTCCGCCGAACCCGTACAGCAGACCGCCCATCGCAGGGCCCACTACCGCAGCGAACTGCCAGATGGAGCTCCGCCAGGCGACCGCATTGGGATACAGCTCTCGCGGCACCAGCTCGGCGCCAAGCGCCTGGCGCGCCGGCTGGAGAAAGCTCCGCGCCACTCCGCTGGCAAAGATGACGGCGTACACCGGCCAGACCCTGCGCCCCGCGAGGACCGTGGGGATCAGTGTGAACGCGAGGAGCGCCACCGCGCAGCCAAGCATCGCGACGGTGGCCACGGCAACCACTCGCCGCCGATTCGCGCGGTCGGCGACATGCGCGGCAAAGAGGGCGATGGCGATGTAGGGCACGGCTTCCGCCAGACCCACGAGGCCGAGCGACAGCGGATCTTTGGTGACGGCATAAATCTGCCACCCGACCACGACCGCCTGGATCTGAGTTGCGACGGTGAGGGTAACAACACTCGCGACGAAGCGACGAAAATCGGGAAAGCGGAGGGCAGCGTACGGGTCGTGCGTGCCGGCGGTGCTAACCGGCTGGGTCATCCCCCAGTGTCACAGACCAGCGGCTCACCCAGCGGGGCCGGATCCACGACAAAGGATGTCGTGTCGGCCACGCCGAGCATCGAGCCAAACACGGAGGCCGTCCCCGGAGAAGCGCCGAGGACGGTGGCGGAATCGTTGGCCTGAGGCGCGACGCTGACGACCAGGCCGTCGCTGGTACCCCAGGCGATCGGTCGGAACCCCACCGGGAGCGGATTTCCCAGCGAGTCGAAGGCGGTTAGGGCGAGCGAGGTCGCAAATCCCTTACGGAGACAAATTGCGTCCGGCACGACATTCACCGAGAAGACCAGCCGCCGGACGTTGACGTTGACCGTGGCAACCTGCTCCCCGGTGGCGGCCGTGATGACCGCCTTACCTCCTTCCACACCTGTGACGATGCCAATGGGCGAAACCCTCGCCACAGCGCTGTCGCTCGACTTCCAGTTGACCGACCGCCCCGTCAGAAGATTGCCTGCGCTGTCACGCAGCTCGATCCTGAGCGTCAAGGTATCCGCGACGTAGACGGTGTCACGCGGGGTCGAAAGCTCCAGCTTGGCCACGTGAGCGAGGCCGGGAGGGGTTGGGTCGACCGGGTCGCCGGCAGCGCAGGCCGACAACACGCAGGTGACTGCCAGCAGGAGGAAGCGACGAATCAAGTATTGGCCTCGGAAGGGGAGGGCAACGACCCGCCCACCCGTGCAAAGATCAATAAACTCGGGCGGAAACTAACCTATCTCGTGTGCGCGAAATGCCGACGCCACGTGGGAAATGCGGCCGCCGCAGGCCTTTGCATGGCGGTGCAACCGACGTATAAGTGCTTGCCACATCAGAAGAAAGGCCCGCGCAGAAGGGCCCGGTCAACCGGCCCAATTTGTGCCCGGACAGACGGTGACGGTGCGCAAATTCCCTGCCCCAGCCACGACGCACTCATGCTCACTGACCACGCCAAACCCGCCTCCCCCATGTCTCCCACACCCGATCCTGTTGCGCAGAGCACCGGCCCCTCTTCGGCTGTCTTCGATCGGGCCGCGGCGGCTATCCTCGGCACCATGGTCACGCTGATTGTGATGCTGACCGTATTGCTGGTAGCCGAGTCGCTTCCCAGCGGCCCCGACCCAGCATCGACGGCGCAGGGTTCCGTCTCACCGCACCGAGCCTGAGGGGCTACAAAACAGAGCGCCCGCTGGTTGGAGCGGGCGCTTCGTCTTTTCTCGATGGCGGCAGAGCCACTGGTCGGACTTGAACCGACGACCGCCCGATTACGAATCGGGTGCTCTACCGCTGAGCTACAGTGGCAAGCTGATTGACGATGGACAATGCCCTGGCGCGGATTCGAACCGCGACGCCTTTCGGCACTACCCCCTCAAGATAGCGTGTCTACCAGTTTCACCACCAGGGCGCAGCCGATGAGTTTAGCGTGCGCGGCAAAGAGGGTCAACTGCCAATGCCGTCCGGTCTTGGGAGTGGTCTGTCCACTGGACGGGATCACAGTCTTTGGGAAACGAAATAGGCCAGCAGCCGATTGCTGGCGCCGAAAGTGGCGTTGCCTCCGTAGCAAGCAAAAATGGTGTGGTTGCCTGCGGTGAGGCGATTGGTCGAAAAGGTCGCTTCGCTCAAGAAAGCGTCGCCCGTGCCCTTGAGGGTCCCGCTGCCCAGCTGCCTACCCGAGGGGCCGCACGACCCGTCGCGAAAGTCCACCTTGCCCGAAACGATGGCACTGATGCCGTCGAGCGCCTGCATCGTTGCTGTAAAAGTGACCGTCTGGCCAACAACGGATTGGGCCGGAGGAACTGCGATCAACGCAGCGACCAGCGTTGGGACGAGATCGATGCTATGAGTCTGCTTGCCGGAGCTGGGCTCGAAGCTGGCGTCGCCTGAATAGCTGGCGGTGAAGGTCTTGTTCCCCGCGGTCGTGGGTGTGAGGGTGCACCCGCCCTGTGACACCGGTGCGGAGCACGTCTGGTTGCCATCGCTCACTGTGACGCTGCCAGACGGCGTGCCGGATCCGGACGTAGTCACCGCGAAGCCGACCGCTACCGGCTCGAGGGCAGTCGAGCTTTGAGGGTTGAAGCCCTTGACCGTCGTGGTCGTGGCCGCCCGGTTGGCCTGGACGGTTGCCCGATCCCCCAGCGTGACGTTGTTGGCCTGAGCTGAAATCGTGTAGCTCTTGGCCGCCGATGCACCGAAGGTAAAAGTCGCAACCCCGTTCCCGTTCGTCGCACCCGACGTGGGCGTGAAGTTGCTGGTCCCCAGATCACTCGACGAAGGAATGACAGTCGCGCCCCCGATGAGATTGCCCTGTCCGTCTCGAACCGTCACCGTGATCGTGCTCCGGTTCCCGAAGACGATGATGCTGGTCGGGTCTGCTGCCAGGCTCGACCGCGAGGCGCTGACCGCGCCGGTCTGGACGTCAATGGCATCCGATACCACAGGTGCCACGCCCTGCCCGGTGAAGCGAAGGGTGTAGCTGCCTGGCGGTCCGTTGATGCCGAGGCCGCTGAAACTGGCAAGACCGTTCGCATCGGTCTGCTTCGTGTGATCGCCGGCAAGCGTCGCGGCCGGTCCGCTTCCAAGGTCCACGGTCACGCTGAAGCCTTGCTGGTGCACCGGGTTGCCCAGGTTGTCGCGCAACTGGATCTGTGGTTGTCGAGCGAGGGTTGCCCCCGCGGACGCAACCGCCGCCGGCTGGGTGATAATCGCCAGCGTCGCCGCGCTGCCCGCAGCAGCCGTCGCCATGAAGCTGATCGGTGAGCCGGGCACATTGCCGGCGCTCGCTACAGTGGTTTGGGCACCCGCGGCTGGCCCCAACGTGCGGCGTACCGCGGCTCGCCCATCTAGGCCGGTAGCGACCTGGTCGGCGCTCACACTCCCGCCACCGTTGACCGACCAGTTCACCAAGAGCCCAATCACCGCGTTTCCACTCGCGTCGAGCGCGCGCACGACCAGCGAATCGGGGAGCACCGCGCCAGCCGGCGCGCGCTGATTGTTTCCCTCGACAAGAGCAAAGGTCGCAACCGAACCGGGAGAGGCAGTGGCGGTGAACGACGCCTTGAGCTGGTCATTGCCGACCAGCCTGGCCTGGGCGGTTTGGGGTCCGGCCTGCGATCCCAACGTCCAGCGGGCAGCCGCGCGACCATTGTTGTCAGTGACGCCGGTGTCGGGAGTAATCGATCCCCCGGCGGTCGGCGTCGTCAGCACGAAGGCAACCCGGATCTGCGGGATCGGCACTCGACGCGCATCGGTCACTTGAACGACGAGCGACTCCGGGAGAGTTCCGCCAACGATCGCGGTTTGGCTGCTGCCCTGAATTGGAACGAGAGCGGCAGGTTGGTTCTCGGCGGGTAAGGTCAACTCACCCGCATTGCAGGCGAGCGCAAGCGGGAGCACTCCCCAGATTGCCAGGGAGAGATCTGTGAAACCATGCCAACGACGAGCCATAGCGGCCACGACCGCCGGGCAACCGGCTGGCGGATTGAAGTCCTGAAAGACTCGGCCGATCAGATGCTAAAGTGAATCGCCTTAGACGTTACGCATTCGTGGTATGGCGTGCCAGTGGTGTGACCGGAGCGGCCGTCACTGTAGCGTGATCGTAAATGACTGCGGGCCGCTCGTGTCCACGCCTCCGTTAGCGGTGCCGCCGGTGTCCTTGGCAACGACGGTCACCGTTACGGTCGTGCCGCTGGCCGAGGGGTCAGGCGTAAAGGTGAGCGTTCCATTCCCATCGATCGCCGGCTGACTAGTGAACGCCGTCGGGGTGTCGTTCGAGACCTCGAAGGAAACCGTCTGACTCGATTCATCGGGCGGTCCCGCGCTGATTCCGGTGGCCCAGCTATTCACAGACTGCGCACCAGCCGAAGCGGCGATGGTAATGTTGCTCCCTGCCAGGGTAAAGCTGGGCGGATCGTTCACCGGGAGGACTGTGAGCGTCACGGTTGCAGGTGCGGAGGTCAGCTTGCCATCGCTTGCCTGGTAGGTGAAAGAGTCCGACCCGTTGAAGTTGGCCGCCGGCGTGTAGGTGAACGAACCGTTCGAGTTGAGCACCACCGTTCCGTGAGCGGGCTGGGTGGGATTGACCGCCGTGATCGGGTCGCCGTCAGGGTCGCTGTCGTTGCCAAGCACGCCGGGCGCCGAAACGTTGAGCGGCGTGTCCTCGTTGGTCGAATACGCGTCGGCGCCGGAAACCGGTGGCGCATTCACGGCGGTCACCACCTGTGCCAGCGGGGCCGAGGTGCTCCCCGCGAAGTTGGCGTTGCCCACATACTGGGCCGTGATGTTGTGTTGGCCCGCAATGAAGCTCGACGTAGCCTGAGCCGAGCCGTTGCCACCAAG
>Ga0134127_10004076_pt1 | contig 10528 bp, 8 predicted proteins | sample KB31753_FD_96459 | JGI IMG/M metagenome (GOLD analysis project Ga0134127, IMG submission 96459) | Terrestrial soil microbial communities with excess Nitrogen fertilizer from Kellogg Biological Station, Michigan, USA - KB3-175-3 | ecosystem: Environmental > Terrestrial > Soil > Unclassified ...
CGACCTTCCGCGTATAGAGGAACCCCACCATCGTGTAGGGCCGCCCGTGAGACCGGTACGGGTTGTCTTCGAGCTCCTGCCGCCCCGTGTAAAACACCTCGAACCCGATGTTGCCGATCGGCAGTTTCCAGAGCAGGTCGAAGGTCGCGGTCTGGCGCGGGTTGAGCGGCACGTCCCGGCGGCCGGCGCCGCTCTCGCCGACTTCCGACGACCGCAGATACATGTGCGTGACGATGATGTCCACGTCCTCCTCGTGGTAGCGGGCGATGAACTCGGCGCCCGTCGTCCGCGTCGGCGTCTCCGCGTTGACGATGCGCGCGGCGAAGGGACCGATGTCCAGCGGCCGGAACACCTGCGCGCGGGTGATGTTCGAATGAAATACGGTTGTCGTCACCTCGATCGGCGCCTTGCGCCACGTCACGTCGCCCGAGATGCTCGTGGCATCCTCGGGCCGGACGCCCGTCAGCGGCGCCAGCACCGAGAGTCCCGTCGCGTCGGTTTCCTCGGTGAACGGCGACGGGGCGAAGTGCCCTCGTCCGCCCGATACGCGCGCGGTCCATTGCGAGGTCGGACGGACCAGCAGCGACAGACGCGGGCTGAAGAACGTGCCGAACGCGCTGTGCCGATCGACGCGCGCGCTGGCGGACGCCGTGAGCGCGGGCGCGAGCACGACGTCGTCCTGGGCGAAGACGCCTGGAATCAAGTAGGTGTAATCGAAGCGCGGCACGTCGAGCGCGCGGAACCGCTCCCGCTGCAGCGCGGCGCCGGCGACCCACGTATGCGCGCCCGTCGCGCCCGTGACGGACGCCTCGCCGAAGCCGGTCGCCGACCGTTCGCGTTCCGGCAACGAGCCGAAGACGTGGTCGTGGCGCTGCGCAACGCTGCTCGCCCTGACCGAGGCGACCCGGCCCCCGCCCAGCAGGAACCGTCCGACGACCCCGCCGTCGAACTGCCGCGTGCGCAGGTTCTCGGGGTGCGGGCGGCCGTCCGGGGTCACGGCTCCCGGCATGGTGCCGCCGCGGCGGTCCTCGTCGACCGCGCCGAAGGTCGCGAAGACCGACCGTCCCGCGCCGTTGTCCCACGAGACGCGCGGACGAACCTGCGTCCGGCGGAACGTCGGCAGGTCGGTCCACCCGTCGAGATCGAGATCGGATCGCCGCTGCCAGTGGACGCCGCCGAGCACGCTGTAGCTCCAGTGCTCGCGCAGCGGCTCCGCAATCCAGAGGGCGCCGTCGGTTCCGCCATGTGATGTCTGGTTGACGAGCAGCTCGTGCTCCGCCGCCGTCGGCCGGCGCGACACGAGATTGACGACGCCGCCGATGGCCGACATTCCGTAGAGCGCGGAGGCGACGCCCTTGATGACCTCGACCTGGCCGAGGTCCATCGGCGGGATCTGCAGGATACCGACGGAGCCCGATTGCGAGCCGTAGAGCGGCAACCCGTCGGCAAGAATTTGTGAGTAGCGGCCGCTCAGCCCCTGGATCCGCAGGCTGGCGCCGCCAAGGGCCGGCGACGTCGTCTGGACGCGGAGGCCGTTGGTCTCCGCCAGCAGCATCGAGACGTCGCCCGGCGCCATCGCGATCTTTTCCTGGACTTCGTCGTTGGGCACCACCTCGACGCGGAGCGGGATGTCCTCGATGCGTTGCTCGGTTCGCGTCGCCGTGACGATGACGTTCTCTTCCAGCTCGGATTCCGGTTGGAGATCGACCTCGACGCGCGCCTCCGCGCCAGCCCTCACCTCGACCTGCGCCGCCGCCGGATCGAAGTCGCTCTTCGTCACGACGAGGTCAACGCGGCCGGGCGGCAGCACCAGCGTGACCGTGCCGTCGGCGCCGGTCGGCCGCGTCATGCCTCCGGCGCTGACCTCCGCCTGAGCGACGGGGCCGTCCGTGCTGCGAACAGTAACGATCAACGTTCCAGTGGCCTGCGCGTACGCAGCCTGGACGCCGGCACACAGCGCTGCCAGCACCATGAACGACGTTTTCATGCGTGTCTCCCCGTTCCACGCAGGAGTCGACCTGAAGGTCAGCCCTGCAGTCGAATCAATCCAGCCAGTCCGGCTGGCCCGGGGGACGCGCTAGACGCGAAGGTCGCAGAAGATCAGGAAGAGGGCAGAGCGGTCGAGCGGCGCAATCGTGCGTGCGAGGCGGACGCGGACGGGCGAAGGCGCCGGCACCCACGCGCGCTTGAGCGACGCGAGGCATGCGCAGGCGACGCCGCGGCAGAGCACGGACAGGCCGGCAATGAAGAGGACGCAGAGGACGATCTGGACGACGTCGCCGTCGTGCGGCCAATGCTCGCCGATGTCGGCGACCTCGTAGAGCGGCAGGACGACGAACAGCGCGGAGGTGAGGAGGACGGCGATCGTCTTGAGGCGCGGCATCACCGGGACCGCCGCCCAATGTACACTGCCACTGGTAGATTCCAAAGGAGCCGATGGACATCCCCGTTGACATCTGGCTGCGCGGCGACAATCACGCGACGACGGAAGTGATCTCGCCGGTGGCCCGCGACGCTCGCGCGTGGACCGACGGCGACGTCGCGGCCGTGCTCATCGGCATGCTGCGCGCGATCGATCACGCCAAGCACCCCGATGCGGCCGCCGATCGGCCGGTCGGCCTCCGGGGGTTCAGCTGGATCGTGAACCCGTTCGAATCGGGCGGCGTGGTCATTGCGCTGGAGATGACGATCGGCGCGGTCGTCGCCGGCCCTTTCGATGTCGCGGAGAGCGTCCTCAGCGGGATGATCCAGCGCGTCCTCGACGCCGAGCGCGCGGCGACCAGCGGGGTCCACTAAGGCTGATGCCCTTCGTGGATCTCATGTCTTCGTGGGGTTCGTGGTGGCCGCGTTAGCGGCCTGCGTGGTTAGCGGTCGCGCGGCCGGCGGCTTTCGCCGCCGACCGTGGCCGGCCAGGTGAAGGCTGACACGGTATGAGGGTGTGTGGCCCGAGGAGAAGGCGTTGGCCGCCTGACTCGTTCACCTGGCGTCGCTCGGGAAAAACCGGTCCTTCAGCGTACTGGTTGCCGGCGCGGCCGTAAAATCTGAGCGCTAGACACTCAGATCAGGTGGGGTCCGAAAGCACCAGCCCGACAGCAGACCCGCAAAATCAGGCCGAAAAACCAAAATGTAGGGCGGGTCCTTTTGGACCCGCCAGGTTAGAAACGATAGGTGTAGAGCGCCTTCGTGGAGAGGCGACGATCCTGCGTCGCGAACTGCGCGAGGAGCGGATCGTCGAGCCAGTTGTGCGTGTAGACGACGTAGATGTCGTTGCCGGGCCGGACGATCCAGCGGAAGCGTGACTGCCAGCCGGCTCCGCCGCTCACGGTGTCGTACTGGATGTTGTTCACCCACGTGATGAACGGCGTGAACTGCACCTCGGGAACGACGCGATAGAGCCGCGTCGTAAAGGTGGCCTCGGGTAACTCGATGCGGTTGAGCTCGGCGGCCGTGTAGACGAAGACCCCCGGCACGATCCGGAACGTCACGTTGCTGACGAACTCCTCGCGCGAGCCCGAGTAGAAGTCGCCCGCCTCGTAGCGCCCCTCGAAGGCGACCGGCCGGCGGTTCGATGTCCGCCAGTTCGCCTGGTAGCGCAGGAAGTCGTGCGACGAGCCGCTCGGCAGCGTCACGCGCTGGCCGGGCGCGACGTTGATGGTGAACGGCGAGTCGAGCCGCTCGCTGCGCGGGATCAGCAGCACGCCGAAGCGGTCGTTGGAGGCCAGCTCCACCTGGAACGGCTGGATCGTCACGTTCCGGGCGATCCGCTCGTTGTCGAGCGTCGTCTGGATGTCGCCGATGACCGTGAAGTTGAACTGGCGGACGGTGCGGTTGTTGCGCGGCCGCGGCCCGAAGTTCAGGTACGGCACGTAGCGCCGATAGGCGTTGCGCGTGATGAAACCGACGGCGGGGTTGAAGTTCGCCTCCACGGTGCGCACGTCGAGGTTCGCGTTCCAGCGATCGTTGGGGTAGGCGAACGTGGCGCCGTAGGCGGCGGTCCCCCTGCCGGGGGCGGTCTGCGTGGCGCCGGCGTACCAGCCGCTCAGCGAGATGTTCTGCGTCCCGCGGAACGTCGACGTCGCGAGGCGGAAGTCGACGCCGACGGTCTGGCGCGTATCCACGCCAACGTCGTGCGGATCGCGGCGCGTATACGCCGCACCCACGTACGACTGGCGCATGAGGCGGTGCTTCAGGCGCGCGACGGTGAAGTCTTCACCGATGAGGCCGTGGTCGTCGCCGGTGCGGACGTCGAGGATGCCGACATCCTGGCCTGCCAGCTGCCCCGTGGCCTTGGTCCCGAACAAGATCTTCTGCTCGTCGCCCGTATCGCTCAGGCCGATGCGGCGGCTGAAGAACGGGTTGACGATCATGTCGCTGCCGTTCTCCTGGCTGCGGGAGCTGGCGATGCCGCCGGCGCCGGCGCCCGGGCTCGCGAAGTCGAAGAACGTCGCGCCGTCGAGGAAGAAGTCACGCTTCTCCGGGTAGAGCAGCGAGAAGCGCGTCAGGTTCACCTGCCGCTGGTCTACCTCGGTCTGCGCGAAATCGGTGTTGACCGTGAGGTTCGTGCGCAGCGCCGGCGTCGGGTTATAGAAGAGATCGACGCCCGCCTGCCCCGCGCGGCTCATCGTCTCGCGGCGCGCGGGCGCGTCCTGCGCGCTGCCGAGCACGTATGGCTTGATGTCGAGACCGTGACCCTGCGTGACGCCGGTCAGTCCCCTGACACGGCCGGCGTTGGTCATGCGCGACACACCCTGGTTGCGCGCCCATCCCGTCCAGATGCTGTTTTCGTTCTTGCGCGAAAGCGTCCGCGAGACGTTGATGCCCCACGTGTCGCTGTTCGGGTCGAAGTTGAGCGTGCGGAACGGAATCTCGACTTCGATGCTCCAGCCGGTCGCGCCGCGCTGCACGCGCTCGTTCCAGATGCCGTCCCACTGGCGGTTCTGGCCGTTGATGCCCATCAGCGCATCGGCCATCGCGCCCGACGGGTTGGTCTCGAAGAAATAGCCGGTCCGGCCGTCGAGGAACGTGTCAATCGTCCACTGGATCTTGTCGTCCTGCTGCAGGTACTCGTCGCGCCGCTTCTGGTATCGCGTCAGGCGCACGCCGGCGTCCGAGTCGTGGCAGATGATGCCGAGGTAGAGGGTGTTCGCGTCGAAGGCGACGCGGAACTCGGTCTGCTCGGTGGCCGGCTCGCCGTTGTCGGGATCGATCTGGATGAAGTCCCCGGCGACCTGGGCCCGCTGCCAGACGGCCTCGTCCAGACTCCCGTCGAGGCTGATGGCTTCGCCGGGCGCCAGCCGCTCGGCGGCCACGGTCCTCCGTTCCTGCGCGTTGGGCAGCGCCGGGCGCTGGGCAAATGCGGGATTTACGGCGAAAGCGGCCGCAAAAAGGCAGAGCAGTCGTATGGCACGAGACGGGGCCGACGGCATGGGTATCCCTGGGGATTGGCTCTAAAGAGTGGAATCCTTAAGGTACTGTACCGTATCGGCTGCGTCCAGCCCGGCCTTGAGGGAGGTCAAAAAAGCGGGGAAGCGGGTAGCCCGGCGGACGCGGCCAGGCCGCATCCGCCAGACGGGTAGACGATCAGCCGTTAGACCGCGTCGTTCTTCTTCTGCCGGTCGATGCCAGCCTGGTTCTCGCGAGCGCCCTTGTCCGCGACGCTCTCGTTGCCGGTTACCTCGCCGGCGACCTTCTTCATTTCACCCTTGACGCGCTGGCCGGTGGCCGACGTCTCTTCGGCGACGGAACCGGGCTTGTGACGCGGGGCGTTGGAGTCGTCTGGACGGTCGCGATCGATATCACCCATGAGTTGTCCTCCTGATGTGCGCGCACCTGAAGTGCAGGTGGCGCAATCGAATGCCACAACTCACAGCAACCTGATTGCCACTAGAATCCCGGGGCGATGCTCAGGATAGTCTCGACAGCGCTCGGGCTCGCCCTCGCGATGCAGGCGGCGACGGTCCCACCGCGGCCGCAGACGGGATTTCTGTTCGATGAGGTCTATCGCCGTCACCTCGTCGGCGACGCGGGCCATCCCGAGCGCCCCGAGCGATTGACCGCCGTGCTCGGCGGCCTTGAGAGGGCAGGCCTCCTCGACGGCCTCGTGCGCGTGCCCGCGCGTCCCGCCACTGACGACGAGCTCGCGCTCGCGCACGATCGTTCGTACCTCGAGCTCGTGAAGCGCGAGCTGGCCAACGTCCAGGGCGTCGCTGAGCTGAGCACGGGCGACACCGACGTTACGCGTGAATCGCTCGCCGCCGCGAGGGCCGCGGCCGGGGGGGTCCTGAACGCGGCCGACGCCGTCGCATCGGGCCGGCTGAAGAACGCGTTCTGTGCCGTGCGGCCGCCGGGGCATCACGCGACGCGCAACCGCGGCATGGGCTTCTGCATCTTCAACAACGTCGCGATCGCCGCGCGCTATCTGCAGAAGGTCCACGGCATCCGCCGCGTGCTCATCGTCGACTTCGACTACCACCACGGTAACGGCACGCAGGACATCTTCTACGACGACGATTCGGTCTTCTACTTCAGCACGCACCATTACGGCGCGTATCCGGGAACGGGGAGCGCGTCGGAGACCGGCACGGGGAAGGGCGCGGGGACGACGCTGAACGTGCCGCTGCCGCCGGGGGCGAGCGATGCGCAGATCCTCGCCGCGTTCGAGCAGCAGCTGGTGCCCGCGGCGCGGCGGTTCAAGCCGGATTTCATCCTCGTGAGCGCGGGCTTCGACGGCATGCGCCGGGACCTGCTCGGACAGTTCGACATTACGCCGGCTGGCTACGCAGCCATCACGCGCGTCATCGTGCGGCTGGCGGACGAACTGTGCCAGGGGCGCGTCCTGTCGGTGCTCGAAGGAGGCTACCGGCTGGACGGGCTGGCGGAGAGCGTCGCCGCGCACGTGAAGGTGCTGCGAGGGGAGTAGCGACGCGGCGCCGGCGTCGCCTGGCCGGGATCCGGGATGCGGGATCCGGCAGGGATCAGGGATCGGGGATCAGGGATCAGTTCGGACGCATCGAACCGGCGCGGCGTGACCGCGTTCCACGTCGACTGCACCCCAGAGAACGCTTCGTTCTACGAGAAGTGCGGCTTCAAGATGGGCGCGGGCGGGTGGATGGATCTGGCGGGGAAGCCGTAATCAGCGTTGTTCGCAGTCACGGGCCACGGAGGCCGAAGACATTTTCTTCGTGGACTTCGCGTCCTCCGTGGTTTCGTGATCGGACGCGCTAGCTGCTGGTGCAGCTCACATCGCGGCTCGAAATGGCGCCGTTGGTCGTCGGCCCGCTGAACGTGCATTGCACGGTGAGAACGAGAGTACCTGCGGGCTGTTCAACAGTCATCGTGGCGGTCGTAAACGAGAGGTCGGTTATGTCCTGCGTCCAGTTCGGGTTTGGACAGCCGGGCGCCCCGGGAATCGGAGTGACCGGAGGTACGGTCGTGACGTTGAACGCCACATTGCCGTTCTTGATCTCCGATGCTGGAATCGACTGGCTCCCCGACACGGTCACTTCGGCCGGATTCTGCCCTGGCGCCTGATTGCCTCCCTGGTTGGTGCAGGTGGATGTCGCAGCGGCTGTCGCCGACAGGGTGACGAGCAGGTCCTCGTTGCCAAGCCCCGCAAGGGACCCTGCCGAGTTCAGCGTCAGCCCGCGGTCCACGAAATTCGGTTCCGAGTTCGCGCCGCCCTTCAAGTGCACACTCGCGGCGAAGGTCGTCATGGTCGCCGTCAGGGTCAGCACCGCGATCGTTATGCGTCGTGGCATGGTTGGCGTGTCCTTTCGCTTGCCGCCATTCGCTCGAGAGCGACATGGGCGGACCGTTCCAACGGGGGGAGTTGATCACAACGCGTGATCACAACCCGCTGGCCGTGAAGCCACAGATTTACCGTCTGCGGCCGGGGGTGTTGGAAGTTGCCGCTGGATGGGATGTCCTACCAGCTCGCAGCAGGGGCTGACAGGCCCTAAGAAGACCTAACGGGAACCGGAATGGAAGGCAGTCTGTTCTTACCTGGAACGCAGTCTGTTTCGCGCTTCGAAGCGGAGGACGTCCGACACCGCAATGCGATACAAATGGCGTCCGACGCGCCACGCCGGCAGGATTTTGGCGTCGATGAATTTGTAGACCGTCTTGCGACCGAGCTGCCAGCGGCGGCACAACTGCGAGATGGTCATCCAGGCGGGATCCGCCGCCATCGCGACCGGGTGCGCGGTGTGTCTTCTCTCGCGCGGAGCGGACGAGTGCGCTCGACGTTCTCGCACTGGGGGGAAGGCGATCGTACGTGCTTTTCCTTGAACGTTCAAGGATAGCCATACGTGCCCGCCAGTGCGGCTGAGCAACGACCGGGCGCGGCTGTTCACGACGGGAAACACCGTTGATAGGCCCTCACAGTTCGCAGTCGCGAGCGACGGTTCGTGATTGGACGTGCGAGAATTCACTCGCGCTCAACCGATGAGCCGGGGTGGCGAAACTGGCAGACGCACGGGACTTAAAATCCCGAGACCTCACAAGGGTCGTGTGGGTTCGATTCCCACCCCCGGCATCCGCCTTCGCCACTGCGTCGCTTAGGCGCGACCGGCTCAAGCGGACATCGTTACTGCGAATCTTTGCGGACGTGCGGGAGTGACTGTTCGCGCTTCAGCGCCAGTCAGACAGGGGCGGCCATCTGCCCAGCCTGTTGTGCGCCGCCTTGACGATGGCGCTGAGGCTTGCGGCAGATGGCTCGCTCTTAATCGAGGTCAGGTCGTTTTGAACATCAGCTTCTTGGCCTTGGTCTTCACCCTCAGCACCCTGGTCGACGACGCGAGGTAGAGGTAACCGTCTGCGCCGATCTCGCAGTTGGATACGCCCTGATCGGTGCTGATAAAGCCGATGCGCTCGCCTCCCGGCGTGAACACCGTGACCCCTTCGCGGGTCGCCGCCCACATGTTGCCGGCTGCGTCGATTTTCAGGCTGTCGCCGCCCATCACGACAGTGCGCGCCACGAAGTTGCGGCGGTTCGAGACGTTGCCCTGCTTGTCGAGATCCCACATCACCCAGCCGGTGGGGGCGTCGGACGAATAGAGCTTTGTCCCGTCCGGCGAAACGCCGATCCCGTTCGGCGTCGTCATGGTGTCGAGGAGGTGCAGGCTGTTGTCGGGTGCAAGACGGAAGATCCCCATGTACTCGAGGTCACGGTCGGGGCCCGCGTTGCGGTTGACGAGGCCGTAGGGAGGATCGGTGAAGTAGATCGAGCCGTCGGGGCCGAGCACGAGGTCGTTGGGCGTGTTCAACCGCTTGCCCATGTACTTGTCGACCAGCACGGTCTTCTTTTTGGTCTTGAGGTCGAGGTGAAAGATACTGCGGGCGCCCGATCCGGCGACGAGGAGACCGCCGCGTCCCAGGATCAGACCGTTGGTACCGGGCTCGCGAATGGCGGCGTTCCAGGAGAGTCCGCCGACGTCATAGCCCGAAGGCTCGAGCCAGACCGACCGGCCGTCTTTCGGCGACCATTTGACGATGTGGTTGACCTGGGTGTCGGAGACCAGCAGGTAGCCGTTATTGCCACCAACCCACACCGGCCCTTCGGCATGCAGGAAGCCATCGCAAACCTTTTCCACCTTGGCGTCGGCGTCCATGAGGGCGTCGAAGCGCGGATCGAGCCGGTTGACCTTGCCAGCCTCCGGGTAGGGCGGCTTGAAGTCCGTCGGAGGAGCCCCGATTTGTGGGCCGGTGATCGGCTGCGGCGGAGGCGGTGTCGCGGGCGCCGTCTGAGCGCCGACGACCCGGGCCAGGGCGGCGGTGGGGCCGGCGGCAGCGAGGGCCGCGATAAAGGTTCGGCGAGAAAGCCTGTTCAGCATGGACGTGTTCTCCTCCTTGCGATTTGCGCCAAGCCTAGGCTGAGAGCGCGAAGGAGTCAATGCCAGACGCCCTCGGAACGACTTAAAATCCCGAGATCCCAAAAGGGTCGTGCAGGCAGCCTTTCAATCGGCGCGTGAAGTGGTCATCGCCATTCATCGGCGCGCCGGACAGGAAAAGAGGACAGCATGACAAGCGGGACGCGCCCGTCGTTCAGGTTCCTCGTCGCTGTCGCGATGGTGGCCGTCGTCACCGGCGCGTCGCGCATCGTCGCGCAGTCGCCGGTGAAATCGTGCGATGCGAAACCGGCGCCGGCCTGGTGCGCGGCGGTGGCGGGCGACCGCAGCGAAGGATGGCCGGCGCAGCGCCGGTCCGAGGTGATGGCGCGCAACGGCATGGTGGCGACGAGCCAGCCGCTGGCCGCGCAGGCCGGCCTCGACATCCTGAAGAAGGGTGGCAACGCCATGGATGCGGCCGTCGCCATGTCGGCCATGCTCAGCCTCGTCGAGCCGATGAACGTCGGCCCCGCGGGCGATCTCTTCGCGATCATCTACGTCGCGAAGGAGAACAAGCTCTATACGCTGAACGCGAGCGGCAAGGCGGCGAGCGGCTTGACGCTCGCGCGCATGAACTCGCTCGGCTACGCCTGGAACCCGCGCAACTGGGGTCCCGGATCGGGAATGCCGAGCGGCATCCTGAG
>Ga0134127_10004077_pt1 | contig 10525 bp, 6 predicted proteins | sample KB31753_FD_96459 | JGI IMG/M metagenome (GOLD analysis project Ga0134127, IMG submission 96459) | Terrestrial soil microbial communities with excess Nitrogen fertilizer from Kellogg Biological Station, Michigan, USA - KB3-175-3 | ecosystem: Environmental > Terrestrial > Soil > Unclassified ...
ATCATCAGATGATAGTCGGCGTTTTGATCGGCCGACGAAGCTATCACCTCGCCCCGCACTCGGCGTTTCAAGTGTGTCACCTCCTCGGGGCGTTCATCGACTAAGAGCACGACCAGGTAGGTCTCGGGATGGTTGTCTGCCACGGCTTCGGCGATCTCTTCGATGAGCGTTGTTTTTCCCGTTTTTGGAGGCGCGACTATCAAGCCTCGCTGGCCTTTGCCAATCGGCGCAATCAGATCCAGCACTCGCATGGATATGTTTGGATTGCCCGCAGACAATTCCAGCCGTTCAGTAGGGTCGATGCTGGTCAATTTAGTAAACTCGGGCACCTGGCCGTACTGTTTAGGGTCCGAGCCGTTGACTAACTCAATGCTCGTGAGTTGAGCGGCCTGTGCGCGAGAGCGTCCCCCGCCGCCATCGGCTGCGGCGCTTGCCAATCCCGTTAGTTGCACGCCTTCCCTGAGCTTGAACTGTTGGATTAAGTTTCGCGGGACAAAGACATCCTTGGGGGACGGCAGATAGTTGGCCTCTGCGTGGCGAAGAAAGCCAAAGCCTTTTTCGTTTATTTGGAGAACACCGGAAGCGGGTTGTTCGGTTGGCATTAATCACTCCGACTAATATTAGTTGTAGAGACTCGGGACATTCTCACGAGGTGTTTCACTCTGGAATATCAAGCATCACTTCTGCGCGGGAGAACATAACCTCTCTCCCAAATTCAGTAAGACTCACGGTTGGGTATTGCCCTCGGCCCACGGCAATGCAGTCTGCTTGAATGAGCCCTTTTACGTAAGCGGTTACTTCGTCCTGGGTCATCGACTTTAGCAGTCCGTAAGTCGAAAGCTGATCGAGACGATTCTCGAGCACCTGCTTTGAGCTCGATCCCCTAAGCACCGCAGCGACTGTTCCTTTGCCAAACCTGCCGTTGAGTCTGGCAACGCAACTCAAGATTTTTCTCACCACCAGGGTCTCGGCCGCGTTGAGCGGGCGTCCGGGCGTCGCGAGCGGTTCCAGTCCTTGCACGCCTGCGTTCATTGAACGGTCAAGCTCCGCGCGCTTTCTCAGCTCGGCGCGCAGGTCGCTTCCGGTCGGCGCGTTGGCGATGATCATTTCGTCGATATCCATAGGAGGCGGAAGCTTAGCGGCACGTGCCGATGCGCCGACCCTCAACGTACCGGCGCCCGCGCGAACGCTGTCCCTGGACGAAGCGTCGACGTAGCTCGCCGGGTGAGGCGCGCAAACCGAACATGTGAGACAACGCTCGAGCTTTTTGCGATCGCCAAAATAGTTCAGGATGAATCGACGCAAACAGGCTTTGTGATAGCAATAGTCGAGCATCTTGCGAAGTTTCCATTGCTCTGCCGCCGCTCGCGCGGCAAGTTCCTTTGTGTCGATGCGCAGCGTGAGGGAAGGCGGATCGTCCAGCAGCCTTATTCCGCGTCCCTGGTAAACGTTGCGGTGCGAGATAACCCCGCGCGATGTAAGACCGCGAAGCGCCCGTCGAATCCTGCCCTCGTCAAGATCGAGCGCCCGGGCCATGACATTTAGATCGACCTCGGTTTGGTCGCGATCGTTGATGTCTTGATTGAAGATCAGCTCGCGCAGCACCGCGCCCTCCGTCGATTCCCCGTCAACCTGTTCCAGCGCCACGTCGACGCGAGCCGTCAACCTGGCGATTATGTTCTTATCCGTCGAACGACCGCGCTCGATGTGGCCGGCTTTTTCGAGGATGACCAGGGCCGAATAGATGGACATGTCATTTTTTTCTCCAAGCCGCTGAGCCAGCTCGCGCGCGGACATCTCGATCTTCTCCAGTCCGAATGATGCGATCTCGTGGTAAACCCGGCGGATCAACTCCGGCGGCGGGTGGTTGCCCTCAATAAAGAATTGCTGCGTCCTCGTGTCGGCGTAGTTGAATAACAACAGGCAGTCAGCCGGAAGACCGTCCCGCCCTGCACGACCGACCTCCTGATAGTAGGCTTCAATCGAGCCCGGCAAATGATAATGTACGACGAATCGGATATCCCGCTTGTCTATTCCCATGCCGAAGGCGTTGGTTGCTACGATGGCCTGGACGCGAGCGGTCATGAAGCTGTCTTGAGCGCGGGTCCGTTCGAGCTCCCCCATCCCGCCGTGGTATGGCTCGACGCTCAGCCCTGCCATCTTGAGCTTGGCTGAGATCTGTTCGACGCTCTTGCGGGTCGCAGCGTAGATTATCCCAGAACCTCCCGAGGTCTTGATTACGCGCTTGAGGGTATCCAGCTTCTCCTTCTCGCTGGAGACATGAACGACGCGAAGAGCCAGATTTGGGCGATCGAAACCGGCCACCAGATACCGGGGCTCGGTTAAGCCGAGTTGCTCGCTGATGTCCGCCCGGACCTTCTGAGTGGCGGTCGCGGTGAGCGCAATTATCTGCGGATGCCCGAGGCGGTCCACCGCGTCTTTCAGTCTCAAATAATCCGGCCTGAAATCGTGGCCCCAATGCGAGATGCAGTGCGCTTCATCGACCGCGAACAACCTCACCTTGACGGTAGCGATTGTGTCCATGAATGCCTGGCTTCGAAAGCGCTCGGGGGCGACATAAACAAGCTTGTACAAGCCCCTCCGGATCTCGCTCAGCCGTTTGTTTGTTTCCGCGTAACCCAGGGAACTGTTTATGAATGTAGTCGGGATATCGCGAGCGGCGAGAGCATCGACCTGATCCTTCATCAACGCGATAAGCGGCGAAACGACAAGCGTCACGCCGTCGAGCATCAGCGCCGGCAGTTGAAAGCAGAGCGATTTGCCCCCACCGGTGGGCATGACCACCACTGCGTTCTGGCTTGCGAGCACAGACTCGATGACCTCGCGCTGGCCTTCGAGAAAGTCAGTAAAGCCAAAATATTTTTGAAGAGCCTCGCGGGCTCGAGTATCGCTGCTCACTTTTTGGAGTACCTCGGCAATGGGTCGATAGCGCGCGGTGATCGGGGGTGGCCGAGTGCTAACGATACCACGTTGGCGGCGAGGGTCTCAAACAAACCCGGCGTTGCATTGTAATTTGGCTCCAGTATAATCCCCACATTGGCGCTCGACAGACCGGGACTTCAACAACAGGAGGAACCAATGCCAGAGCAAGACTTCGATAAGAACGCAGTAGTCGCATTGCTGAACCGGATTCTCGAAGACGAATTGGCCGGAGTTGTTCGATACACGCACTATTCGCTCATGGTTTTTGGACACAGCAGGATCCCGATAATCTCCTGGCTGCGGGAGCAGGCGGCTACGGGACTTGCGCACGCGCATGGGGCGGGCGAGCTGGTTACTCACTTCGGCGAACATCCGTCGCTCAAGGTTGGAACGTTGCTGGAAACGCACAAGCACGAAATCAACGACATTCTTCGGGAGTCGCTCGAGGTTGAGAAGGCGTCGACTGAGATGTACAAGGAACTTCTGGAACTGGTCCGTGATCGCTCGGTGCTTCTGGAAGAATATGCTCGTAAGATGATTGCCGAAGAAGAATTGCACTGCGGTGAAGTCGCCAAAATGCTCCGGAAGCCGGGCGAGGTCGGAACTTTTGCCGCAAGCTAATTGCCTTCGGTGCCTTCGGTGCCAGGCCTGCGATTTGCGATTCATTACTAAATTCTTCTAAGGCCTGACCTGAATCGCAAAATCGCAAGCCTGACTCCGAGGGCAAATGGGTTACGGAACCCGTCGTTTTGGACTCCGTTAAGCCGCGCGGCTGACATCGACCCCTTCAGGAGGCTTTTCACCCGCCAGTTATTCTTGACCTGAGGTCATAGCCACATTAGACTCGTGGTGCCTCCGAGATTCTTCCTCACTAAATGGCAAGTCTCGTCGAGAAAGGACAGAGCTGATTAGCCGTCCGGACCCGGTAGATTCCGGCCCGGGCAGTCGCTAAGGAGCCGATTTTCGCTGAGCGCACGGATTTTTTGAAACCGGGAGGACGAATGAAATCAAATCTGAAATTGTCATTAGTGCTTTTCGCTGTGGCATGTCTGGTGCCGTCAGTGGCGCCCTACACATCCGCGCAAGAAATTTCCGGCAAAGACAAGAAGGCCGAGAAGCAGGAACTGAAGCAGCTTAATAAGGAAGCCAACAAGCTCGGGGCCAAAGCAGAGGAAGCGGAGAAAGAGATCGGACGAAACGCTGTTTTCTGCGTCCTTGCCGCTCACACTACTGGTGTCGGTACGGCGGCTGAACTCAAGACAAAGTTTGAGGCGCTTACTGATTTTCCATTCGGGCAATTCGTCGCGGCGGTTCTTCTTGCAGACCGAATCGACCAGTCGCTCGACGGCATAATTGCCAAGCTGGTAGACGGAATGTCCATCGGCCAGATCACCAAAGAGGCCGGGGTGAACATGGGCGAGGTTCGCAGCCACTTTGGACAGTTTCGCAGCGAGCTTGCACGATCAATGACAAATCCTCCCACCAAGGATTGCAGTTTGTAGCACCTAATCGACGACGGGGTAAGTATCTTGCCAGTGGCGTCTGTATGGACGAACCAGATAGTTGGGCAGGTCACAGTAACCTGCTGAGGGCCTTTCTACGACATCGATCGCGTAGCGACGGATGAAACCCGGCCAAAGCCGAGGCTCTTCCGTCGCTACATCACGATTTACCTCACACCCCGCCGGTTAGAGCGATCTGATGTATTCCTCTAAATCCATCCGCTTGATGCGCTGACCTCGACCGAGATCCTTGCGTGCTCCTAAATGACCAGCCCGGATTGCCGCGTTGAGCTTGATCTCAGAAACTCCTGAATACGCTGCCGCTTCTGCCATCGTCAGCAGCAGTTTCCTTTCGATCGGCACTCTGGGGTTGTCACCAGGAGTTAAGCCTTCCAGTAGCGATACCAGGCGTTCAATAACCGGGACTGAAGCCGGGATAGCGGTATTAGCTCCAGTGCCATTTCCATTCCCGTCTGCGGTATCAAAGTCAACGCCCACCAACTCGGGTTCAAAGACCCTGGACGAGTGTTTATCGCGCCCAATCTGTTTCCGGAGATATTCCTGATCTTCCTGGATTTGCCTCTTTAGTAGTTCAACCTCGGTCTTATCATAGTAGATAACCAGACCGCGAATGGTTCTTTTACGAGTTACGTGGAGGCGACGATTCGCCACATAGACACTGAGAGTAGCAGGCGTAACCTCAAGGACCGTGCACGCCTGTTGTTCCGTAAGACGCATGTTATTCATCCCTTCCTATGAGGTTGGTCCGGCAAATAAAGATGACTAACGATTCCCACGTCGCTGAAAAGAACTACCTGACGACTGGACACAGATTATCTGTGCCAATGCAACGCGAGAATCGTGCATCAGAAATAAATTGTACTCAACGAAATGCTGTCCGAGGCGACAACCTGTAATCGCCTGAATGTCGGGCCCAACCTATCAGTCGGTCGCTTTCGCGACGCGCACGAATTATAAGGTAGCCCGACTCTATTAGCCACGGGATTTTCAATCGTTTGGATGAAACAGAGAGCGTAATCGGAGATCGACTTATGGCAGGGACAATTAGGTGATTGGCTGAGGAAATGCGGAACTTCAGTACCCAACAGTGTCAAGAAAAAGTACCGTAGACTGTCTAGTCTGCGGTCCTCAACAGCGCACCGCGCAATCAACCGCAGACTAGACAGTCTACGGTAACTTCTAAGATAGCAACCCGATCATAAAACCAGATCGGAGAGCAAAAGCTAATGCTTTGCTCTCCGATCTGCAGTTTCGGACCTTTTAGTTCACCACACCTGTGAAGGTGTCGTGAGGGGGCACGGTCCGAACTGAAAGTGGTCACATTCTACTGACAGTGGCCTGGACCAATCAGACCGTTGTTATAGTTGTCCAGCGTGGTCTTGAGCGAGCTGACGGTAGATGTGGCCAACGAGCCGGCGCCGACCGGCGGAACGATTAGACCGCCAATCATTGCATCGGCGGAGGCGATTGTGGCGGCAACCGAGGAGCCGTCCGCTCCGTTTGCGATGTTGAGCTTCGCGGCGATCAGCTGATGCGCAAGAGATATCAACCCGTTTCCCTGTGCAGGTGTATCAAAGATAGACTGCAACTCGAGATCAGTGTAGTTGACCGCTCCAAGCATCAGTGAGGTGACCGGCCACACGTTTGTGTTATTTCCTGTGGGAATCGGTCCGTGTGTTTTCCAGTAGCCCTGCGTGTACGTGCAGTTGTTCTGGAGGTCCTCGCAGGGAAGTGTCGAGCACTGAAGATTGGGCGTGAAATCGCTACGGTTGTAAGTGCTGTTGGCGTGGGCGAAAGCTCGAAATACGTAGGTCGTGCCGCATACGAGAGGTTCAACGCAGCTTGCGGACGTACCGTTGTCGAACAACAGATCTCCAATATCGACGGTCACCGACTGGCCTGCCGCGAGGGTATACCTTGAGTCGTTGGCGTTGCCTGAGAAGGACGCGTGGCAAAACGAGGGGCTATCTGACGAAGGCCAAACGCTTCCATTTGCGAGGAAATCAGCCAGCGGCATCCACTGAAGCGAAATCCCGGCAGGGGCTCCTGTCGCGCCGGCGGTCATGGTGATTTGAATCGAAACCTTTGAGGACGTGCCGCACGATAATGTGGGCGTGCTCATCTTAGGCTTCGGGGGGGCGGCGGAAACGGGTATGCTGACCAGGACAGAGCTGGCGGCGACGGCCATAAAGGCAGCAGCGGCTATTGCGAGGCGAAATCCTGGCATTGATCGATTAATAATCTTCATTCTCTCTAAACTCCTTTTTCACCGGCTCTCGGTGATCAATTAATAAGGCCGTTATCAAGTGCCTTAAGTCAGTTATTGGTTAACCCGATCAACTCGGCTACGGAATTGGGGGCGCGTCGACCGCACTGCGTTTCTTAAACCACCCTTATTACCCGTTCTTGCTACGTGTTCCTTCTTTTTCAGCGTCACAAGTCAGCAATATTAGGAATGGTGTGGAGGTTCCTCAGATTCTCTTCATTTGGTCAGGGAAAATTTCGGGTGCCAACATCGATTGGCGTCTCCAGGACGCTGTCGGGAAATTCGTTTAGCTTCCCGTTCTCATTAACTGATATATGAAAGGCGTTCCTCCGTGTGCAGTTGGTTTTGATTCAACTCAAACTACCAAGTAGGCGCGCCTTTCATATATCAGTTAATCCAAGCGCGAAGGCTCCTCAATTAAACGATTTGTTTAGATAAGTAACGGTTCGCGATGTGGGGCAAATCACGAATTCCATCGTCGCTCACTGAACGGCTTCAAATTCATCGACGGTGTTGCTACGACTCGCCTGAAGAGTTACCCAAAATGGGGGGATCGCCTTCATTTTCTCTTAGATCTAGCTGAGCCCAACCGAACCTCTGAGAATTTATCCAAGATTAGAAAAGTAGGACTGACGAGGAACAGAGCTTGCGGAGAGTCCTGTGTCTTAGCCTGTCTCAAGCCAACCCCCGTCTTAATGCCCCTGCCATTCAGATTTACCAACCACAAAGCGTCGCAGGACACGAAACGAGCCGGCGCAAACACAGGGGATCGCATGAAGAGAGGGGCCAAGACCAGCACCGCCATTTTGCTATTTGTACTCTTGATCACCGCACTAGCCAGTCCGAGCTTATTGTCGAGCGCGACAGGTCGGGGCGCCGGGACCGCCAATGCTCAAAGCCTTAGTTCGGGCACACAGGGTCCATACGACGCGGAGTCGCGGCGGATTCAGGCGCGCGACCTGACGACACGCTTTGCTGATATGGCTACGCGATATCAGCTTGGCGGCAAAGCAGAGCGAGCTCTGCTCAAACAGGATCTCCGAGACTTAGCTGCGCAGCGTCGAGAGATGCTCGAGCGTTTGATCGAAAGCGATCCGGCCGAGTTATTGCGAGTTGCTCTCCCCGATGATCGTCGTGCGGGATTGCCCGGCTTTGTGAAGGATGATGTCGAGCAACAGGTGGAGGTCGAGGGCGAGCTTGAGGTCATGTATGAGGACTGGGAGGACGGGAGCCGTTTGTCCTATTGGTTGAATGTTGGAGGAGAGCGGTTATCGCTCCACTTCACCAGCGAGCCGCAGGCGAACCTGCTTACAGGGTCACAAGTTCACGTCAAGGGTGTTCGCATCGGCGAGTCGATTGCGCTGGAATCGAGCAAGGAGGGGTTCTCGGCCGCTGGGGGTGATGTTGAAACAATGTCTGTGACAGTGCCTCCGAACACGTTCGGAGAACAGAAGGTTCTGGTGTTGCTGGTCAATTTTCAAGATTTGCAAACACAGCCCTTTTCGGTTAGCCAGGTTCAAAGCACAGTTTTTGGAACGGTGAATAACTTTTTTAAGGAGTCATCCTATCAGCAGACCTGGCTCAACGGTAATGTATATGGTTGGTATACTCTGCCGATAAGCAGCAGCACTTGTGATACCTCGGCGATCGCCACGTACGCCAAACAGGCTGCAACAGCGGCCGGAGTGAATCTATCAGCTTACAATAGGCACGTATTTGCCTTTCCGTCGCTGTCGACGTGCGGATTCAGTGGTGCCAGCACAGTTGGCGGCAGCCCTTCACAATCTTGGATCAACGGAAGCATGACGCTTCGGACCGTAGGGCATGAGCTCGAACATGGCATAGGTCTGTACCACGCCAGGGCTTTGGAATGTGGTTCGGAGGTAGTTGGGAGCAACTGTACGGTAGTTGAGTACGGGGACATCATTGAGATTCTTGGGCAATCAGGCAAGACGGGACACTCTCATGCTCACCAAAAAGAGCGGCTCGGGTGGCTCGGCTACGGCAGCTCACCTGGTCTGACTACCGTTCAATCAAGCGGGACCTACTGGCTCGATCCGTATGAGACCTTGGGTACAAACCCCAAGGCACTAAAAGTGTTAAAGTCGGTGAACTCGACGACCGGGGTAAGTACGTTTTATTACGTCGAATTTCGCAGACCGATTGGGTTCGATAGTTTTATTTCGAGCAACAACAACTTGATGAACGGAGTCATGGTTCATACGGGTGTGGAACCCTATGGCCGAGACAACTATCTTCTCGACATGACGCCTGAGTCATCTTCGTGGACTGACTCCGCTCTTGTCGTCGGACGAAGCTACAACGATCCCAACTCGGGAGTCACCATAACGCCACTCTCGGTTGATAACTCAGGTGCCGCTGTGAATGTGAGCTTCGGGACACAGCAGTGTGTCCGAGTGAATCCATCCATGTCGTTATCGCCCTCACAGAGCCAGTGGGTTAGAGCCGGCATGACCGCATCCTATACGGTCACGGTTACCAACAACGATAATGGTGGATGCGCGGCAACCTCTTTCAACTTGCAGGCAACAGTGCCAAGCGGTTGGAACGCAGTATTCAATAGCCCGACGATGAGCATTAGTCCCGGATCGAGCGCAACGACGACTCTGCAGATAACGTCTCCGGCGTCGGCGAATGATGGCTTTTATAACGTGGGACTGGCAGTTATGAACAGTTCAGACTCGACATACTCCGCGTCCTGCTCGGCAACGTGTGTTGTTGTGTCATCCCTCGACGTGAATGTGTCGACGGACAGATCAAGCTATACGCGGAGTCAGACAGTAGTCGTTACCTCAAGCGTGTCGAATGCAGGATCGCCAGTCTCTGGGGCGGTGGTGACATTCACATTGACCAAAGCTAACGGCGCAGTTGTTACAGCGACAGCTGCTACAGCGGCAGATGGATCAGCCGTTTATACCTATCGGTTTAATAAGAAGAGAGACCCGGCGGGTGTTTACCAGGTGTCGGCTGGCGCTAACATGAATGGCGTATCTGGAAGCGGGGCGACTAGTTTCTCGGTGCAGTAAGAAACCTTTGCCGCGACTCGGACCCAGAATAAAGGTAGAGGCAGCTTCAAATACTAGTGAAGCTGCCTCTATCGAATCAATCATCGTAGGGAGTGAACATCCTCCCGAAGTTAATCAGAACCTCTAACCAACAGGGTCTGATCCGTGTCCCTTCTTCCGAACCGATAGACCACTCTAATTCCGAAAGAGAAAGCCAGACTGCCGACAATCCTTATTCGGGCGCCGAAGGGCACTCGAACTGGTCGCGAATTGTATCAAGCGCAAACGTGAGCCCGCCGGCTTGCGCTCCAGTCAGGGATCCCGATCCGACGGGCGGAACAGCTCCCGTGGTACACATCAGCGTTTCCGCAGAGGCAAGGTCCGCCGAAACAGCATCGATGTACGCCTGACTGACGCCGGAGGCGCATAGTAGGTTCAGTCTGGCATTGATGACCTGATGCGCGAGAGCGACGAGGTTATTACCTGCCGGCGCTTGGAGAAGGATGGATTCAAGCTGGGCAGCAGTGTACAATTGGCAACCCACGGTCATGCCGTTGGCAATGACGTCCGCTGGCCAAGCGTCCGGATAATGATTCTTCCAAAAGCCCTGGCTCTTAACGCAAGGATCACATTCCTGGTCGTTGTCGCAGGCTAATGTGGAGCAGGTCAGAATCGCCGTGAAGTTGCTCCGCTGCAACGGGGTTTTTGCGTGACCGAAGGCGCGGAACACGTAGTCATGGTCGCAGCCGGCAAGAGGCCCGGGGCAA
>Ga0134127_10004079_pt1 | contig 10524 bp, 7 predicted proteins | sample KB31753_FD_96459 | JGI IMG/M metagenome (GOLD analysis project Ga0134127, IMG submission 96459) | Terrestrial soil microbial communities with excess Nitrogen fertilizer from Kellogg Biological Station, Michigan, USA - KB3-175-3 | ecosystem: Environmental > Terrestrial > Soil > Unclassified ...
GACGTCGGTGGGGCCTCTCGTGTCGATGACGTACCGGCCGGGCTTCGCCACGTTGAAGGCGAACAAATCGGCCTCGCCGTACTTGCCGATCGACGCGGCCGTACGCCGCGAGGCATTGACCACGAGCTCGGTCGGCTTTTCCACGGTCGGGCCGGTCTTTGGATACATCTTTGCGCCGGCGGCGAACGCCTTGTCGAGATCCGACAGCACCTCGTTGGCCTTGGTGCCGATACCGTTGACCGTCCATTCGGCGGGAAAGAAATACAGCATGATCGAATCGGGATCGAACTTCGTGCCATTGATCTGGTCGGCTGAATACTTGCGCAGGACGTTGTGCCGCGCTTTGGCTTCGTCCCAGAAGTTCGGCGGCCCGGCCAGCTCGCGAATCACGACCGCCTCGTTCCACTGAATCCCGCCGGCCGGATTCTGGTGCTCGTGCGCCAGGCCGATTGCATGGCCGAACTCGTGCGCGGTCGTCCCGCCGTCCAGGAAGCCGAGGTTCATCGTCGCCTGGTTGAGCGGGATGCCCCGGCAATCGGTGCCGACATAGCTCCAGGCCCCGAGAGCCGGGTCGAAGCTGATACGGATGTCGGCGCCCGGGGCGTCGTTGAAGTCGAACGTCAGGTTGGCGTGCTGCGTCCACCAGCCGGCCTGCTCGCGCACGGTGTTCTTCTGCGCCGGCGTGCCGCCCATGAACCGGACCTGCAGCCTGGATCCGTTCATCCAGGTCTTGCCGATCGGCGTGATGGCACGGGTACGGCCCTTGGCGCGCGTGGTGGGCTGCAGGCTCATGAGATCGCGCGGCAGCACGCGATCAAGGCAAATCTTCGGACGATCGGTCACGGTGTTCTCCTCAATGGGGTCGCTAGTCGCCTTCGAGCTCCCAGATGGTGCCCAGGTAATTGGCGTGGAAGTGATCGTCTTCGCGCTCGAACACGTGGATGCTCTCCCTGAACATCGCGCCCAGGTTGTTCACCCCCATGATTTCGAGGATTCCAGTCGAATCGTCGTAGGCGTAGCGGCCGCCGCTCAGCGGAAGGTTCAGGACCCCCGCGGGCATCGAGACGGCGAACGATCCGTCGTTTTCAAGGTCCAGCGCGATCGATATGGACTGGTCTTCCCTGGCGGTCATCCGCCAGCGGCCGCGTCCAGGGAATCCCACGCCCGTTGCGCGCTGTTCCGGCGCAACAGCGTCGGGCACGAGGCGCTGTGGCTGGGCTGACACCTGTTCGTTGGCCGGCGCTCGCGGCGATCCTGCGGCCGGGGTGAGCGGATCGGACGGCTGGTTCAAGGCGGTCTTCAGCGCATCGACAAGATCCGCCTGGCTTTCTGGCGTGGTGTTTTCCTGAAAATCTGCCCGGATGAGCAGGACGATCACCACGCCCACTCCGACGATTCCCACAACGGCGGCCGCGACGGTTCCTGCTGTCCAGCGGCGAACTGACGTGCGCCGGGCCACGGCTCTCTGCTGGTCATGCGCCCAGCGCAGACGTGTCGAGAGCTCGGGGTTCGTCGGATCAAGCGACACCGCGGCCTGCAGGGCCTGGATTCCGGCGAACCAGTCTTCTACGGCGAGCGCGGCTTCCGCCTCGCCGCGCAGCTGCTTGAGTTTGCGCTGTGTTTCTTCGCGATCGACACTCTCCTGCGTTCGCGGCGTGCCGAGTTGCGACGTCAGCGCGTCAATCAGCCGTTCAAGCCCCTCTTCGTAGTACTCCTCGACCAGCCGGATGGCGTTCCACTTGCGGAGGGGATGCAGCGCGGGAGGCAGCTGTTCCTCCTCCGGCATCGACGCGTTTCCAACCAGGACGGGAATGATGCGGATGCCCCGTCTGATTGCATTCAGGACCTCGAGGCGGACGAAGTCGTCCGGGTCGTCGAGACGACGCTTGCCGTCGACCGATTCGGTTGCCCACGCCGGCCCGATCACGGCGATCAGCGCGACGCTCGAGGCGACGGCGCGCTCGATCTCTTTGGCGAAATCGACGCCGACGCCAATGCCGCTGACGTCCCGGAAGAACATCCCCGGGTACGCCGTGTTCAACCGATCGTACAGACGTCCGGTGGCCGCGAGTGAGTCGCTCCGGCGATAGCTGATGAACACCTTCGGTTGTGCAGTGGTCATGAATCAGTCCTGCCGTTGCCGCCTGCAGGCGGAATCGATGTCAGTCCGTACAGCGTTTCGGAGGCGCTGAACGTCCATTGCTGCGTCGCCTTGGCGACCGCCTCGTCGCCAAGGTCGAGTACCAGGTGCCCCAGCAGCCGTTGAATGCCCAGGCGCTCCTCGGTCGACAGGGGCGTGGACGTGCTCCTGTGCAACCAGCGCATGGCGCAGTCTACTGCCCACGGATACCAGAGAAAATTGATCCCTTCGGAGACGCGGCCGTACGAGAATTCTCCGGCGACGTTGGGGAACTCCATGTTCCGGCTGTTGACACGCGCGAGGTGGCGAGGGATCTCCCGCGCGATCGTCTCCGGAATGGCGAGCCCGGCCTCGCGTTCGGCATCGAGCAGCCTGCCGTAGATTTGCAGCGTCAGTCCGTCGGCGGATTCGCCCAGGCTTGATCCGCCGGCCTGCCATCCCGGAGGATTCGCGCCGGCGTTGAAGTGATGCACCAGCCAGTCGAACGACGCGCGGATCAGGGCGTCGCGCTCTTCGACGGTTCCCGACCAGGCCACGCCGGCGCGCCGCGCTTCCAGGAGCGCCATCAACGCCATCGCGGTCGTGTAGGCGTCGGGCTGCATCTCGGGCTCGCCCAGGAAAATGCTCCAGCCGCCGGCGTCTCCCGACGATCGAAAGCGGTCGAGACCGCGCGCGAGTGTCGTCAGCTCTGTCCGGGTGTCCGCGTTGTCGACGCCAAGCGTGACCTGGCGCGCCAGCGCCATGTATCCCCAGAATTCCGGAATCGCGTTCGATCCCAGCTCTCCGAAATCCGGCGACAGTGGCGTGCGGAAATGTTCGCGACCTGCCCCCGCCGTGCTCGGGATCCGCGGCTGCCTCAGGATCGCGAAAACCGCCATGTTGTGAGCCCAGGGTTCGAACCGGGTCCGATCGAACCTCGACGCGTAGATATTCGAGTTGGCGCGCGCCTCTTCCAGGCGTCGGGCCAGCGTGGCGCGCAGGGTGTCGGCTTTGTCCTGGATCGCGGCGTCCGTGGGAATCGGACGCATGATGGCCAGCTCCCGGCGGTCCAGCCATCGACGGAACGTATCTCCGCCGGGGCCGTTGAGACCGGCATCGAGTGCGAGCAGGTAGCTCGCGGCCAGCACGACGACCGCGGCGGCTGCCGCCAGCGTGAGCTGCAGCCGGCGGCGCAGCCGACGATGATCGTCGCGCCGCTTCAGATCGTCGAAGCTCACATCCAGCATCGTGGCGATGAGCTTCAGCTTCGCGTTGGTCTTGCCGTCCTTCGCTTCGCGGACATCGGCGGCGAGCGGCTCGCAGACGACCAGCACGCCGTCCTTGTGGCGGGTGCGCAGCGGCGGCGAGAAACATTCGAGCGCGCGCGTCTCGGCTCGATCGCTGGCGCCAGGCTCGCCTCCGGTGATGAGACACAGCACGCGATCCTCGCCGCCAAGTGCCTCGAACTCCTCGATCTCGCGTTGCACGTGCGGAGACGCCGCCGAGTTCGGCGAGCAGATGACGATCAGGAAGCGCGACTGCTGCAGCGCGAGCCGAAGCCGCTCGTCGAGGTCGAATCCGCCGCCAAGTTCATCGCGGTCGCGAAAGACGGGAAACAGCCGGTCCGGCACCTCATGGGACCCCGTGGCGGCGACGCGGTGTTTCAACGTCTTCGGGATCCGGTAGGTCTCGAGACTGGTGTGAAGCCAGTGTGCCCAGTGCTCGTCTTTATGGCTGTAGCTGATGAACGCCCAGTAGCGGTAGTCCACTCCTGGGCCCCCGGCGGCGATTGGCTTGGAGGACGCGTCCATAACGTTCCTCAGAAAAAATGTCACGCGGGGGGTGACAGAGCCGGGAGCGCCGCGATTATCTCAGACGCGCAAGGCTTTTCAACTGTGTATTAACGCGCAGATCGGCGATTACGAACGCGGGGCCCGGAAGGATTAGAATTCAACGTCGAAAGGACGCCGCCATGAGCGTTTTCACGCTGAAGGTCAACGGCCGGACACACTCGGTCGACGTCGATCCGGCGACCCCGCTCCTCTACGTACTGAGCGACGACCTGGAGCTGCGCGGGCCAAAATTCGGATGCGGCCTGGCGCAGTGCGGGGCGTGCACCGTCAACATCAAGGGGCAGGCGGTACGGTCGTGCGTGACGGCCGTCGGCTCGCTCGACGGCTCCGAGATTACGACGCTCGAGGGGCTCGGTTCGCCCGAAAATCCTCACCCCCTGCAGAAGGCCTTCATCGACGAACAGGCCATGCAGTGCGGGTTCTGCATCAACGGCGTCATCATGACCGCGAAGGCGCTGGTCGATCGGACGCCGAACCCGACTGACGCGCAAATCCGGCAGGCGATGGCCACGGTGCTCTGCCGGTGCGGCGCCCACCAGCGGATCTTCCAGGCCATCCGCCGCTACGCACAAACTGGCACGCCAAGGAGGACCGCATGACCAATCATCGGCAGGGTGATCCATGCGGAATCCTTCCCGCAACACGGCGAGAGTTCCTGAAGCAATCAGGGGCGCTGATCGTCACCTTCAGTGCGGCCGGCGTGATCGCCGAGCTCGAGTTCGTGAGTGGTGTGGCGGCGCAGGGGATCAATGGCAGTCCCGGAACCGGGCTGGATTCGTGGATTGCGATCGCGGCCGACGGCCGCGTGACCGCGTTCACGGGCAAGTGCGAGCTGGGCCATGGTCTCTTCACCGCGCAAACGCAGCTGATTGCCGAGGAGTTGAGCGTGCCGCTCGATCGCGTCACGCTGATCCAGTGCGACACGGCGCTGACGCCCGATCAGGGCACGACATCCGGCGCGCAGTCGCATCCATCGAATTTCAACACCGCCAACCTCGCCCTCGCCGGGGCGACGGCGCGCGAAGCGCTCATCAAGCTCGCCTCGACGCGCCTGGGTGTGCCGGTGGACCAGTTGTCCGCGAAGGACGGCGTCGTCAGCGCCGCCTCCGATCCGACGAAGCGGGTGAGCTATGGCGATCTCGTCGGCGACAAGAAGTTCGAAATCCAGCTCGACCCGAAAGCGCGGCGGAAGCATCCGAGCACGTGGACCGTGCTTGGCACACCGGTCAAGCGGCTGGACATTCCCGCGCTGGCGACCGGCCGATTCGAGTTCGTCCACAACGTCCGCGTCCCCGGGATGCTGCACGGCCGCGTCGTCCGGCCGCCGACGGTTGGCGCGAACCTGGTGAGCGTCGACGAGGCGTCTGTGCGCGGCATGCCCGGGCTCGTCAAGGTGGTTGTCAAAAAGAACTTCGTCGGCGTCGTCGCCGAGAAGCCCTGGCAGGCGGTGCAGGCGGCGGCAAAACTGAAGGCGACGTGGTCGGCGGGCAGTGGATTGCCGCCTCAACGTACGTTCCACGACCGCATGCGGCAGAGCCCGTCACGCGACGCATTTACCGTGAACTCGGGCGACGTCGACGCCAGGCTCGGGGATGCCTCTCGCGTGGTGAAGGCCACGTATCTCTATCCGTACCAGATGCACGCCTCGATCGGCACGGCGTGCGCCGTGGCGGACGTGCAGGGCGAAAAGGTCACCGTGTGGTCGGCCTCCCAAGCCGTCCACCCTCTGCGAAACACGATGGCGATGGTGCTTGGCATCCCGCCCGCCGGGGTCCGCATCGTGTTCAGGATGGGCGCGGGCTGTTATGGCGTGAATGGCGCCGACACGGTCTCATACGACGCCGCGCTGATGTCGCAGGCTGCCGGAAAACCCGTACGCGTTCAACTGTCCCGGCAGGACGAAATGGCCTGGGAGAACTACGGGCTGGCCTTTGTCATCGATCAGCGCGTCGCCCTCGATGCCAGCGGGACGATTGTCGCGTGGGACTACGAAGGCTGGTCGCCGACGCGCGGCAACCGGCCCGGCGGAAACGCGCCGGGCAACGTCGTCACCGGCTTTCTCGCCGGCTTCCCGCCGCAGCCGTTCGCCCCGCGCACACCGGCGCCGCCGCCGCAGGGTGGCTTCGAGAACGGTTCGAACACTGCGCCGTCATACGTCACCGGGACCGTCGGCACCGAGTCCGGCGGTTGCGGCGTCGTCAAGAGCGAGCGTGTGCTCAACCGCACCGTGGAGTCGCCGTTCTTTACCGGTCCACTGCGCTCGCCTGCGCGGCTGCAGAATACGTTCGCGCACGAGTGCTTCATGGACGAGATCGCGGCGCTGGTCAAAGCCGATCCGGTCGAGTACCGGCAGCGGCATCTGCGTGATCCGCGGCTCAAGAACGTCCTCGCGGCCGCTGCAAAGACCGCCGGGTGGGACGCGCGCCCGTCGCCGCGTACAGGCGCCCGGCGTACCGGCGTGGTGACCGGCCGCGGCATTTCCTGCGTGCTGTACGAAGGCGACAACGGTTATTGCGCCAACGTGACCGAGCTCGAGGTCAACCAGGATACCGGCGTCATTGTCGTGAAGCGCTGTGTGGTGGCGATGGACGCTGGTCCGATTTCGAACCCCGACGGCATCAAGAACCAGGTTGAAGGCGGAACGCTCCAGGGCCTCAGCCGCGCCCTGCTCGAGGAAGTGACATGGGACGCCGAGCGTGTCACGTCGGTCGACTGGCGCAGCTATCGCCCCCTCTACCTCGGCGCCGCCATTCCGGTGATCGAGAGCGTGCTCATCAACCAGACCGAGGGCGTCGCGATGGGTGCCGGCGAAACGGCGATCACGGTGGCGGCAGCGGCCATCGGCAACGCGTTCTTCGATGCCACTGGTGTGAGGCTGAGGGAGGTTCCCTTCACGCCGGAACGCGTGAAAGCCGCTCTGCAACAGCGTTAGAGGAGTTTTCGAGATGAGCCAACTGAGATTCAGCTTTTCGGCGGCGTTGGCCGTGGCCCTGTTCGCCGCCCAGCCGGTTCACGCGGACCTGATCGAGAAGACGACGCAGGCCGGCGGCAGGACCGTCCACTACAAGGTGGTGCTGCCGAACGGCTATCAGCCGGCGAAAGCGTATCCGGGCATTCTCGTGTTCGGCGGTGGCCCGCAGACGATGAACGTGGTGGACAACGTCCTGACGCGCAACTTCCGTGCTGAAGCCGAAAAGCGCGGCTACATCGTTATCGCTCCCGCCGCGCCAGACGATCAGCTGTTCTTCGAATCCGGCGCGCGCATCTTCCCGGACTTTCTGAAAACGATCCTGGCGTCCTACAAGATCGAGGGAAACAAGTTTCACGTCGCCGGTCCGTCAAACGGCGGCATCGCCGCTTTTCACGTCGCCGCCGCCAACCCCCAGTACTTCCTCTCCGTCACCGCCTTTCCCGGCTACATGTGGCAGCCCAACCCGGCCAAGCTTCAGGCGATTTCGAAGATGTGCGTCTTCATGTACGTCGGCGAACAGGACCAGTACATGTGGCACGACGAGATGAAGCAGGAAGCGGAGTTCCTCCGCTCCAAAGGCACCGTCGCGCGCTACACCGTCGAGAAAGGGCAGCCGCACCGCCTCGACACGCTTGCCGGCGCCAATGCCGGCCGCCTGTTCGACGGGTTTGAAGAAACGAGGAAGGGCTGCAGCACGTAAGCCTGCGACGCGCCAACTATCGCTGACACGCAGGACAGTAGAACGTCGAGCGTCCACCTTGTTCTCGACGGCGAATCGAGCCGCTGCACTTGTTCTTCCGGCACGGTTGGTTCTCCCGGTCGTAGACCAGGAACGGCGAGTCGCGATAGCCGTCCTGAGACCGTCGTGAAATCGCCTTCTCGAGGACGTGCTTGATGGCGGCCGCCAGGCGGTAAGCAGCCTCGCGCGGAGCCCCTGTGGGCGTGGCGAGGATCGACGCCGGCCTCTCCGGCGACAAGCCGGCGACGTGCAGCGCCTCGCTGGCGTAGATGTTCCCCAGTCCCGCCACCACCCGTTGATCCAGCAACGCCGCCTTGAGCGACGTCTTCTTTCCGCGGCTTGCCTGCGCCAGCGCCGCCGCATCGAAGTCGTCCGACAGCGGCTCCGGGCCAAGCCGGCTCAGGGCCGGATGCTCGTGAAGTGCGCCGGCCGGAACCAGATCCATCACGCCAAAACGGCGAGGGTCGTTGAAGACGACCGCTTTTCCCGATGACATGTGGAAGACGACGTGGTCGTGAGGGTCGATCGTGGCCGGCCTTGCTCGCGCTCCAGCCGCCGACCCGTCGCGGACGACGCGAAACCATCCGGACATACCCAGGTGCATCAACAGCGTCTCGCCGGACGACAACGATGCCAGGAGGTATTTGGCGCGCCTGGTCAATGCGACAACCGTCTCGCCAGTCAGCCGCTTGACGAAGTGCCTCGGAAACGGCCGTCGCAGATCAGGGCGGCGCAGATCCACGGCCTTGATGCGCGCGCGCACCATCGCCGGCGCGATCCGCCGGCGGACCGACTCGACCTCCGGAAGTTCGGGCACTAGTCGATCTGGCCGGCGGAGGCAGTGGCCGACTCGCGTGTTGCGGTGGCCGCAGCGGACCGTGCGCCGGCTTCGGCAACCAGGGCTTCGATATCGCGATACTCGCGCCAGTGCCGGTGCGTCGCCTTGATCAGGCCGACGAATGGCACTGCCAGGCACACGCCGACCACCCCGCCCACCGCGGCGCCGATCCACAGCGCCAGCACCACCGCGACCGGATGCAGGTTCAGAGTGCGCTTGATCAGACGCGGGTAGATCACGTAGTCCTGCAGTACCCGCAGCGCGGCCAGGAAGAGCAGAACCCCGACGACTCGCTCCGGCGCTGTCGCTGTCGCGACGACGGCGGCGACGAGGGGACCGGCCAGCGGCACCATTTCCAGCAGTCCGGCGGCGAGGGCCAGGGTGCCGGGATAGGGCAGGCCGAGTGCTGCGAAGCCGACCCAGCAGATGCTCCCGACGATGAAGGCCGAGATCGTCTGGGCACGCGTGTACGCGGCAAGCAGGCTGTCGAGGTTGCGGAGGAACTCGTCTCCTCGCCATCGCAGGTGGGGTGTCGGCAGCACTCGAGACGTCGTTCGCCGAAACCGGTGCCACCGCGTCAGCAGCAGGAACGCCACCATCGGGACGGTCGAGAGCCACGGCACGAGCCCCCTGATTTCTGCGAGTTCTGCCCCGAGCGCGCGAGCCTCGATCTCGACGCTGCGCGTCACGCGACGGGTGAGAGCGCCGATCGAGTCCTTCACCGCCGGCGGCAGTCCGAGCGTCTCGTACCAGCCCTCGGTGGCGTGCAACTGGTCGACGAAGCGGGCGGTATGCTGCGGGACGAGGACCCTTGCCCGCGCCAGCGCCGCGCCGATCGGCGCCCCCGTGAACGCCCACACCGGGAACAGGATCGCGGCGATGATCCCGTAGATCACGAGCGTCGACAGGAAACGCGTCAGGGGTCGTCCGCGTCGCGATCGCACCGCGGTGTGCCGCAGCCACTCCGAGGCGGGGGCGATCAGATAGGTCAGAACGAACGACAGGAACACGATCAGCAGCACGCCGGTGGCTGCGAACTGATCGAAGACGACGGCCAGCACCACGAGAGTGACGACGAGCGTCGTCGACGCGATGTAGGCAGCGGCGGTCCAGCGCTCGCGTACGCTCGTCGGCTCTCCCCATTGGAGGTCGTTCCGAGTATCAGAGTTCAGCCGCTGGCCCACGCCCAATTGTAGTACCCTCTTCGCCGCGCAATCAGCACGTTCCGCCACGGCTCAGGCTTCACCTGATAGTCCTTCCTTCTGGCGCGGTGCGCCAGCCGCTCGACCGGGAGGCAGCATCTCGATGCTTGACGGCAGGAGGCCGGCCGCGGAAGATCTTTTGGCCCGGATGCTCCGCAAAATTCTCCCTGCCGTTGGTCTCTGGCTGTTCGTACTTGGCAGCGTCTGGCCGGTGGACGCCCAGCGTGCCGGGACGTTCAAAGGCTCGTCGGACGATCCGGCGATCGGGTATTCGACGACGACGACGCTGAACAATGCGGTCGTCGAGGTGAACAAGAAGCTCCAGGATGGGACCGTTCAGCTCAGGTTCGACGGGCGCAGCGGCTACCTGCAGTCGGCGCTCGAGGCGCTTCAAATTCCGGTTGACTCACAGTTGCTCGTCTTCTCTCGCTTCAGCCTGCAAAGGCGGCTGATCAACGAGCAGAATCCCCGCGCGCTGTTTTTCAACGATCGCGTCGCGCTGGGCTGGGCGCGAGGCGGCGACCTGCTCGAGGTGGCCGCCCACGACGAGTCGGCCGGCGTCGTGTTTTACACCCTCGAACAGCGTGCCGATGCCGCGGGCGGACCACCGCAGTTCAAGCGGGCCTTCGAGTGCCTCGGATGCCACGTGACCGGCAGCACGCTTGGCGTGCCCGGTCTGCTGATGTTCAGCACGACACGCCCGGAAGCGTCTGAGTCTTCCGGTCTGCCGCGAAATATCGATCACAGCGATGCTCTCCCGAGGCGGTTTGGCGGCTGGTTCGTCACCGGCAGTACCGGTTCA
>Ga0134127_10004081_pt1 | contig 10523 bp, 6 predicted proteins | sample KB31753_FD_96459 | JGI IMG/M metagenome (GOLD analysis project Ga0134127, IMG submission 96459) | Terrestrial soil microbial communities with excess Nitrogen fertilizer from Kellogg Biological Station, Michigan, USA - KB3-175-3 | ecosystem: Environmental > Terrestrial > Soil > Unclassified ...
ACAGCTTAGGTTATACTAAAAACATACAAATGCGACTTCCTGTCGTCGTTAACAGCTTAGGTTATGCTATGAACATAAATATGCGACTTCCAGTCGTCGATAAATGCTGAGGATATACTATGAAGCTACTTATGCGACTTCTTGTCGTCTTTTCACTTTTTGCTTTCAGCTAGTTTCTACACAAGCCAAATGAACTCACACGCGATCCTGCGGCAGCTTAATCGGCCCTGGGCACGTACATGCACATATAGATTTGAGAAGTCGTCTGCTTGAAATTGAAGGGTATATCCGCTGTACCTGGAGACTCACCCATCCCCCTCAACCAATCTTGAATGTGAGACACGTCGACAACCTAAGAAATAAGTATCGGTAGTGGAGTTGTCGAGAGTGGTGCATTTGAGCTTAGCGGTCAAATGAAACCAACTCGATAAAATATGTACATACCTCCGGTTCTTCATCCGAAGCTGAATCCATCCGTATCCAGCAGGATCCACATTTAACATAGGGTACGAAGTGACCTGTGACTAGTCTAACAAATCCCGCCAGGTCCATTCTAGTGGCATCCTTCGCAGGCATGAACCAGCTCCCCTCCAAGTCTAGCTGAAGTGAAGGGACTACGTAATCAAAATTCATCAGGTTTCCATTATTCCAGGGAGGCATCACAAGCAGAACCGGCGGAACGGCGGCAAGCTTGTAGGAGTCATCTGCCATTGCCAACCGGACCATCTTTTGTGTGGTGCATACTCGCGCGTGTGGCATTACGGATCCCTGGGGCAGGAAAAAGTTTTCTCCCCCACCTTGGTTTTCATTGCGTTTGATAATGTATCCGACGTTTGTCGTGAGCGTATCCAATATCATTTCGGGATCTGCAGATTTACATCAAATTAAAATATTTCAATAACTTTAACGTCCAAAACACGAGCACCCACCCTACCCTTGGTTGTGCTTCACAGCTGACCTGTGAAGGGCTTCACCCGCTCATGCTCATGAACGACGTTGCGCAAAGTTGACATTAGGTGAGCCTTGTGCTCGGTGCTCACGAACCCAGTACTCCTTAACTGATGCACTACGTGCGCCAAACCTGCTCTCATTTCCACGTTCTCATCGCCGTCGCTAGTCCTTCCAAAGAAATGCTCATCGACGCAGTTCGAAGAGTGAAACAACATGAACATTAGGCTGTCCGCCGCACACGAGTTTCCTGCCCACTGAATTCCTTTCCTCGCCCCTGGAGTAGAGAGCAAACCATAGAATAGCAGCATATCTGCGCAGGACAACAGGGTGTGCGCCCAATCTTAACCATACCAGACAAAAATGAACTTGCCTATAGCATTAGCCAAACGCGCTGGTGTGAAGCAGGACGCAATTCTACCACCGGTTTCTACTTCCTCGACATTAATTACAACTGGATCTATGTGGGTCGTGGGTTGGATACTGGAATCTGTGTTTGCAACTTCCACGACAAATGATCTACAAATGCATAATAAAATTAAACGTATTTATCCGAAATGTACACGCGTGCAAACTCAACTGGTTAACCTGTCAAAGCACCGACTACAGTAGTAATATGACGGGTACGGTGGATGGCTCTTCTTTTGAAGGGTGTCACAAATTTCGTGGTACCAAGTCCGACAGAGCACACAAAATCGCTGCACTTGCTCATGCGTGCTATCGCCGGCGCAACTGTTATCCGCTCCACACATTGACCATTGCTGATTTAAATCATCTAATGTTCCCATAATCAGGAGACCAACATTATACTCAACTGCTGAAGGAAGTTGATGAGCCACATTGACCGCGTTCAAGTATTTCTTAATCACCTCATCTGGTATTGCTACCCTTCCGTTATACTTTTTATACATCCTAATACTTGACTGATCAGCTAAAATTTCTTCCACCCATGGCCTGCAGCTTCCTCGGTCAATAGCAGCTATATCTTGTTTCCGCATTATAGCGTCGGCTGCCATCAAAACTAATGGGCCGCAGTCCCTCGGATTAGTTTGCTGAACCATGTCATACGATTTGTAGCAGACCCAACGACTTGGATCAATGCGACCCCCTCCACCCGCCACTATACCGGCTGCTATTGTGAACAACATTTTAAATTGTGCAGCGTAGGTGTTTCCCAACGCAACCATCGAGTCTATTATGCACAGTTGTTTGCCCGTAAGACAAATTACACCCAGCACCCAATGCGCTCCGTCTCCCAGAGCCTCAGTGTTAATTGGCTGAAGTATGACATCATTGTCCAGCAGCTCATTTCGCGCTCCCACTTGAATCATTGCTTCTAAACGGTTAGTTGCCACCAGTTCACACATGGCGAGCGGGCTGCAGCCGATACCTTGCACACTCCCAGCCCGAATATACACACCTCTCAGCCCTTCGTCAATGCTGGTTGATGTCAACCATCCTTCCCTGGCGGCAGGTAGTGCAGAGTGGTTGTTCGGTTTCACCTCTACGCGTGCTACTGCACGTGGTGGTGAAGGCGACGCATTTATATCCCCGGTTGCTAATCCGACTCGTAATGGTGTTGAATGATATAACTCCGGAGAATCATTGAAGTCTGGCATGCTCTCATTCATGTCGCCGATGTTGATGTTGCATTGCTTTCGTTTGTTCCTGCTCAAACCCAATTTTCTGCTTACGCTCTTAAGTATTCCCAGTTTGTACATAGGCTTCTCTGTCATGTCCGGGAAGCCCTGTGCTCGGTGCACAGCTTTCACATGAACGCATGTGCCACGAATGTCGCACTCCGCGCATAAGTAATCTTCCACTCCACCATCAAACCTTACGATCACACGCTTCTTCTTCATCTCGTCAGTTACAGTGAAGATTTTCGAAGCCGAGTCTAAGTGGACGTAATTTTGTGCCGCAATTTGGATTGCCCGTTCGCCGTCCGTCATTACTCTCCTCATACTCTCTCGACCAACAATATTTGGCGTCACCTCGAAAGTTACTGTAGTTCTAGCTTGAGCAGGATTTGTATTTGCGGAATGTGTTTGTTCCAATTGAGTTTCCCCTATTTCTTCAGGATGTTCTTCCTCGTGCCTTTGCAACGCCTCTCGATCAAACGTGGTCATGTTACCAACCCTAGACGCCTCGCTATCTGCGGCTGGTATTAAATGAAAGTCATCATCTCCTATGGCCGGTCTTTTTCTCCCCGACCTCCCGAACTTTCTTCGAATCTTTCTCATAAAAGTTACTGAACTTCCCGCTGTTGCTGTGTGGTCGAATTCAATATTTTGTCCCAATAATACTGCTTTAACGTGTAGGCACAGTCCAACTGACCCGCATTGGCATTTGTACTGCCAGTTCCCGCAATCAAACCGGACTTGGGTTTTGTGAAAGGAAATGTTATCCGTCACCACAAATACTTTCGCCGCCGAGTTTATGGAGACGTAGTTAAGCGATGCAATAATTGCAGCTCGAATAGAGCAACTGGGAATACCTCGGACCTCCGCTGCTTCTTCCTTCCGAAGCACGTTAAGCTCGCCCTTTAGTAGTAGCACAAATTCTTTCTCATCCAGGCCCACGTAAGGGGGTAGAGTGAACTTGCTTTTCCATCCGGCGTATTGAGTTTTAGCAGCGTAGTCACCCGACGGTCCAAATGATAAGCTGATGTCGGACAAAAGTCGCAGCTGTAACTGATGCAGAGTCAGGACAAGTGTGTCGATTAGCAATTGCTTTGAGCCGCCAACCATTCTTTTTATTCGTGCATTCTCGCTTTCGCTAATGTTTGTTGTGGGTGAAATTCCTCCCCCGAACGCAGCCTCCTTATCATACTTGTACTTGGAGTAGTTCAGTAGGTCCCCAATCTTTCTTGTTTCAATATACTCTACGAACCCGTCACTCCAGCCATGTCTATACTTCTCGTACAGCTTGTGCCATTCTCTTTCGTCTGCAGTGCTCAACAGTACACGAATAGATGACACGTAACCCCTTCTGCTCATTTCCCCTCCCTCCAACTTGCTTGGATTCTTGTCAATCCATTGCTCTATGTTCTTGAGCAAGTGATTATGGCACAAATAAAGTCTCGCTGCCGGCAGAACATCCGTTATCGCCTTGCGTATACTAGTTTCCTTGTCCGTAATAATAACCAGGTCATTACTCCTCTTGGAGAGGTTCAGCTCGGATGACATTAGCTCCCAGAAACCTTTGTGGGCTGCTAAGTCTTTATGCTGGTGGATTAAATAGGCGACGGGAATTATCGGATCACCTTCCATCAAAACATTGCGCATAACAAGGACTGAAACGTAGCATTGGGACAAGTTGAAAGTCGTATCGTAAGCAAGCAATTGCCTGAGCTCAGGGTGAAGACAACTCTCAGTCAAGATCAGATTTGCAAACTGAATCATGTATGGATCCGCCACGATTATTTGAATGGTCGGTGTGCGTTGCTGCTTGTGAATTATAAGCTTCCCGGTTGCAGTGCGGCCCATTTCTTCGATGGCGTGCATCGAGTCCTTGTCAATGCGTAAAGTTTGATTCTCGACTGTGCGGTAATACTTTATCTGCTTCAGATTCCTCGGCGCTGCAATTGGATGCCTCACCTCAAATTCATCACCCAATTCCTGCCTAGCTTGTTTAATTGACTCATCAAATATTTCAACCGGTTTGCGTTTTGTTCCAACCATTTTCCTGAGCTTCTCCCGCACGTGATGCATCACTGACACGAATGGCTTATTTCCTTTCTTTCTATTTCGATGGGGTTTGCATGTGAAGAGTTTCTCGTCCCCAAGATATTGGATTAGCACGTGTGAGCCACTCCTCCTGTCCACATCAGCCAGGCAATAAACTAGTCTTCTTGTGTGATCAAGCAATTCTCCGTCCACTAACAGATTGTAGTATCGCTTTTTTACTCCCCATCTCTCCGAAATTCCGGTTCCTTGACTTTTCCAAACAGAAATCTTGTCTCGGGCGTAGTCGCGGTCGCGATCTCTCTTTAAACGATAGAGGTAAACATCCCCATGCCTGACGTGCGCGGGAGGCCAAATAAGGCTTGTGTACTGATCTGGACTTCTTAAAATTCTTCTTACATGCTCCGGAGTCAGTGGATCTTTCTGAATTATCGCCACGCGCCTTTCTGCGAGAATGGCAAGAAGTGGTCAGAATACTTTAAACGTGTGTGTGCAATTTCGAGCTCACCTGCTGCAGTTGTTTCCTTCGGCTGTGAAGGGGGCCTTGTAAGTTTACACTCTTCCTTAAGTTCAAGCGCTGCCTCTTCGTCGGATGTTTCGCACGACCTTATTTCATCCTCATCGATCCAACCATGTGACAGCTCCTGACTATTTGGGGCAGCCCTGCCCAAGTCAACCTGGCAAGTAAACGTTTTTGAAATGCCGGCTCGGAAATACATGCTCGTAGCAAATCAACGCTTGTACTTTCGAAGGAGTTACCACGTCTGCCCTGGTGTATACCACCACAAACGCATCCATGTGTGTCTGTCCTATCTCCGTGGTTACAACTTCATCGTTATATCTCGTCGCGACTCCATGTGCGTCGTAGCTCAAGGCTGTGAAATGTCCACTTCGGATAGTTTGCCCATGGTGACAGATTACGGCTGTTTTGTGGTAACTCTGGTAAAATTATACGAGAGTTAATGCGCTAGCAGTAGAAGGTGACCGGCGTTTAAAATGTCTAGGCTGTCTAGGATATTGAAAACAGGTAGGATTTCGAGCAATGATATATTCCTGCGAGAACTTACCACCAATGCGTTATCCTTCGCCCTCACATGTACGATGTCATCGCACATAACTTCCGAGTTGTCTTTCCTTACATTAATACCAACCCCGATAAACCTCCCTATCGACACAATCAAATACTCAGGTGCTTCCTCCACACGTCGCAGTGCAATACACGTATCCACGCCGAAGCACTTCTCGCAAGTATACCCTGCATGGAAGGTTCTGTTTATGCGAAAAATAATAGTAAACAGCATTAATAAAAAAAACTTGAATGTTCGCACAGTTGTAGTTATGAATGGGTTACCCTGAACCAACTCCGTTCGCGAAATTCTGAACGGCAACTTCGGTTGAAGCCTCAGTAACGTGCATGTATATGTTTAGAACATCCAAATCTTGACTCGTGATGCTATCATGCCCACAATGCTCAACTTGGCAACGCACTGTAAGTTAAAACAATGTGAATGCTTAGGCATAGAGTGAGCAAGTGAGTACTGGTTGGGCGACGTTTCTTACGCGTTTGTCTAACTTTCCCATTGAAGTGTTTGTATGGGGAATCAGCGTTATACATCCTCCGGATTTTATCCATTAAATTAATCAAGTATAAGTGAGAATCTTGCTGATCAACGCCTGCGTACTCGTATGACGCATCTGGAATACGAAACGCGTGATCAAACAAGCTCCGCTAGTTCACTTCTCGTTTCGCGCTTGAATTTGCCTTACCAGATCTTAACCCCCACATTTCGCCTGGATCCAAGTTCTGGCTACCAACTCTTCCCATGCGCAGGAAAAGCTGACCAAGGGCACGTTCCAAGTTCGTACGTGGGGACTGTGCACAAATCACGGCCCGTCTAAACCTTGCGCAGGTATAAATAGCCTGAATCGCTGCATTCATATAACAGGAATGGCCAAAATTGATTAAACCTGCAGCGGGTAGATTACAAGTTGATCCTGTTAGAAGTGATGCAGCGGTTGATTTAGGAGCCTGCGTAAGCTTAACACATTTTAATTTTGGAGCCTGCAACCATGCTCGTTCTTACCTTCACTGCCTGCACTTCTGACCGTATGACTCCTGCCCTCTGCCCTCTGGCACTCTGCCTTATTAACTTCGCTACACTCGTCTAAGGACGGTGTTACACAATCGGCAGAAGTACCAATCAACGGTTTTGAAGCATGTCCATGATCAAGCTCATAAGTTGTCAATGGAGTCTCCATGCCTTGTCCTCTAGTTGGGGATAAAAGAGCCATGTGAATGCGAACAGGTGCGATGCCATGCGCCTCTTCAAGCCATCGCCGCATGGTAGTGCGGACGCTGTAATTCTCTCTGCAAATCCATGCCATTCTTGGCGGATGCCCACGAGTGAAGTTCTTCCTGTCCACAACTTTCAATACTTTCTCCCATGTCTTCCTCTTGCCCAAGTCGTCGATGGTTGCATTTATCTTCCGAACCTGTTCGAGTAGAGCTTTACCTCTCGAGCAGTCTAGATGCTTTCGGTAAGCTTTACTTTTTTTGTCGCAGCATATGCCGCTCTCGTGAATTAGAGCAACACATTCCTGTTCTAAACTGGGAGGGATTTGCGATGGCGTATCGCTATAGGTCCCGGGAATAACTGAAGATAATGTTTGTCCTCCCCCAGTAGCATGTTGGGCACTGACGTCAGGCCTTCCGGAGTTGTCAGCGTACGCCGCGTTATCATGTGCTGATTGAGCAACCTCAGCGTGCGTCAAGTTATCGCGCACATCTTCTATTATTGCAGTAGTTGACATGGCTTGAGGTTGTGCCAACGGTTGATCCTGCGCATTTTCCGGATTGCCAGGAAGGAGAGAAGCATTTGTAAATCCAGTATGCGGCCTAATCAAGCTTTCACAAAGCCTGCTCATCACGTGCGGAATTGGAGTGGGTGCCGGTCGTACGCCCGAATAAATTTCATGGGGGAATGGTGGAGTAGCCATGGCTTCCATGTCTTCTTTATAGCAAGGTTCAACGTGAGGTCTCTCCCATTCGCGAGCTATTTCGCGCTTCTTGGTATTTCTTCGCATTTCCTCCTCCCTCTGGCGTTCCTTTAGCATAACAGGGTCGATTGGGAAGTGCACATTGGTTAGCCTACGACGATCCTCCGGTGTCAGCTCAAATTGAATATCAGCAACGCCGTTCATCCTGTCCAGGTCCGCTTGGGTAATCCTTAGCGACGTTGCTCTGCGCGTGGGATCAACACTGATCGTTGATACTGCCTCGCGCCGAAATTGATTTCCTCGCTGTGCGTTTGTCTCTAATGTTTGCTTACGCGCAGTAGATGGCGCGACAGACTTCCACATATGATCTTCGTCATTGTGATTCCCAGGTTCGTTTTTGCTCGCATCACGTTTGGTCTCGGTCTTTTGTTCTTGACATGTCCTTCCTTCCTTCTTCTGACGATTCGCCTCATCCTTGCCCAGTTTCAGTTGTCTCTTTGCCTCCTTCTTGTCTATTTTCTTCCTCCGCTTCCTCTCTATTTCTTCATTCCGTAGTTTTATTTTATCCTGCTTGGCATCCGATTTCCGTTGCCTGTACCCGGCACACCATCGCGCTGTGTCTTCCTCTTCCAGACGTCGTCTTTCATCCCAGTATGCAAGTTCCCGCCGCTTGGCCTTACTCTCGTCCTCCGTATACACTTTGTTGCCCTCACACATCCAGTCCCACATTTCTTTATCGTTGACTGCCTTGTTCTCTTTCCTTCTACGGTAGTCCCTTTCATCTTGTGCCCATTTCTGATTCGCTTCTACCATTCTCTCCGTGGGCCCCTCTGCCATTGCGTCTTTGTATGACCGAGGGTTCAAACCGTTCATATTCCCACGAACCTCCACCATCTCAGGTTGCCGACTCGAGTCCGGTTGGGTATCATAACCCCGATGGTAGTTATCGCCGTAATCATCTGTAATATTAATGCGCAGGTTTGTACGTGCTGTCGTGCAAACAAAATTGTAGAGCAAGTAGATTACCTTCTTCCTGATGTACTCGCTTAGCATGTGAGTGACGTGGAGCCGCAGATGCAACATTACGAGTTTTCTGAACTTCATGCCGTGGCGAAGAATGAGGACCTGATTGAAACATGAAAGCCAGACATGAAAGTCAGACATGAACGCTGCGACTGACCACTATGTGGGTTTGAGCTTTGGAGGTCCTACTGTGGCGGTCTGAAAAAATGTGACCCTACATGTGTCTCAATCTGGATAGTTGTGAGTGTCACATTTGTGTTGTTTCCTCACGCTACGACCTTGCACGTGAATGGAGCAAACTCGCAGCACTCAGGCTACCAATAGCTGAAGTAGCCCGTCTACCTATTTCGCTGAATATTACTTATCACCGTAATCACATCGGGAAAGACAGACGCAATATTTCGCCGTGTGTAAATTATAAACCGTCATATGGGAAGACTATGGGATTATGCAAGTTCAGCGAGCTTGGCAAGGTCCGCAAATAAATAAGTCCAGAACCAGGCAACCTAACTACAGTTTCGCTAAATCCTAGATGTTGCATGAAAGATAAGAATATATAATACCAATGCATTTTTGAGGAATTTAATTTTTCCGGGACTTTTAGAAAATTTTTTGGGTACTCTCCATGTTATTGGCATGGGAAATAAAAAAGTCTCAGATTGCCCCGAAAACATTTTTTCTGGACGTTTCATGAGAAAATAAGATTTTCACTTTTTGGTGGGACTTAGAAATTTTTTTGGGTACTCCTCCAGGGAACCCAACCCCTACCCTCCCTTGCCCCTGTCCCAGACCCCCAACCCCAGGAGCCCAGTTACTAAAGCTTAGTCACTAAGGGCAAGTCTAGCAATTCCGGCGAACTTAATAAGACATGTTTGGCACGCCACACCGACCGACATGCGATTGCTGGGCCGACTGATAAGTGATAGCATGATAATCGTGCTTGGTCATGCAGCGTCACGGCGCTGGACAAGTCAGGGACTTTTTTGGTCATCAGGTCATTAGGTACTCGGCAGTTTTATCCCGTACTCGTAAAGTGACTCGGAATGACCTTCAAGTCATTTTTCTCTAAGGCATGGCCGAATCAGTACGCAGTTTGTATTGCCTAACAACTAGCAGTGAAATAATTTTTACCGTGCTGGCCATACTTACCACCGTAATCTTGGAATAGCTGTGGGTGAAAAGTCAAAGCTAAATACTTCTGTTTCTGGAAGGCACATTCGTATCCTAACCATACGTTTCGTAATGAATGAGGATAATGCGTGGCTCCCGAGTCGTGGTTCATTATAAAATACTAGCAGGACGCGACGCAACCCAGTTGCGCGTTGCTTATAAAAATGCCGGAATCTCGGAAGTTACCAAACGTTTTAAAGTTAATTCTGCGTTTAGATGCACTTGACGTCAGCCAAGTTAACAAAACGGGCGACAATTTCGTCGCTTGCCCGTTATAATGAACTGCAAATTCACCCAATTTAACCCTGAATAGCGTGACGCAATATCCATGTTGAAGGTTAGGTTCAAGCAGCTCCCAGATGTTCCTCGATCCACGTCCAAATCCCCAATGAGAAACCAGAACCGAAAGGACCTTCTTAAATACTATCATGCCGACGTTGTGGAGGTCGATTTCCAACGCGAGGACGTCGTGCCAATGCGTGCACACCGGCAGTACCAGCCCGCGTCCCATTGAGCAGTGCCGGCGGCGCGTAGAAGGGACAACACCTCTTGAATTCCCCATTGGCATTGGATAGGGAACTGGCGCTTTATATGTCAGCATAGGGAACTGGAACTTGATGTCAACATAGGGAACTGGTACTGGATGTCAACATAGGGAACTGGTACTGGATGTCAACATAGGGAACTGGTACTTGATGT
>Ga0134127_10004084_pt1 | contig 10519 bp, 10 predicted proteins | sample KB31753_FD_96459 | JGI IMG/M metagenome (GOLD analysis project Ga0134127, IMG submission 96459) | Terrestrial soil microbial communities with excess Nitrogen fertilizer from Kellogg Biological Station, Michigan, USA - KB3-175-3 | ecosystem: Environmental > Terrestrial > Soil > Unclassified ...
ACGCACCTGCGCGTGGCGGTGGCGCCATGCGGCTGAACCGGGCGGAGATCGCCGGACTGATTCCCCACGCCGGGGCCATGTGCCTGCTGGACGGTGTCGTTGACTGGGACGAGAACCGCATCCGGTGCATGAGCCGCAGTCACCTCGACACAGCTAATCCGCTGCGCACCGGCGGGCGTTTGCCGGCGGTATGCGGTATCGAATACGCTGCGCAGGCGATGGCCATCCACGGAGGGCTGGCCGGCAAGACCCGCGCCAGGCCACGTGCCGGCTACCTGGCGAGCGTGAGGGACATGGTGTGCCAGCGGGAGCGGCTCGATGACGTCGAGGGCGACCTGGTGGTCGAGGCCGAGCGGCTGATGGGAGACGAGGATCGCGTGATCTACAAGTTCCGGCTCTGGGTGGGCGACGCGGAGGTGCTGAGCGGGCGCGTGGCGGTGGTGCTCGACGCCGGTGGGGCGCGGTCGTGAAGCGAGCGCTCGTCACCGGAGGCAGCGGCGGCATCGGGGCGGCCATTTGCCGGCGGCTCGCCGCCGATGGTCTGCACGTGACGGTGCACGCCAACAGCCGCCTGCAGGAGGCGCAGCGGATTGCCGGGGAGATCGCCGCAGCCGGTGGTTCCGCGCAAGCCGTAACGTTCGATGTGACCGACCGCGAGCAGACTGGCGCGGCGCTGGAAAAATTGCTGGCCGACGGGGCCATCCAGGTCATAGTCAACAATGCGGGCATACACGACGACGCCGTGATGCCGGCGATGAAGCCGGAACAATGGTCGCGCGTGATCGATGTGTCGCTGAACGGCTTCTTCAACGTGACTCGGCCGCTGCTGTTGCCGATGATGGCCGGGCGGTGGGGGCGCGTTATCAATATCTCTTCGGTCGCGGCGCTGACCGGCAACCGCGGCCAGGCCAACTACGCGGCGGCCAAGGCGGGATTGCACGGCGCCACCAAGTCCCTCGCGATCGAGCTCGCCAGCCGCGGCGTCACCGTGAATGCGGTCGCACCGGGCATCATCGCCACGGCCATGAGCCAGGATGCGTTTCCCCGCGAAACGATCGAGCGGCTGGTGCCAATGAAGCGCGCGGGCACGCCGGAGGAGGTGGCCGCGCTCGTGGCGTTTCTCGCCTCCGATACGGCCGGCTATATCTCCGGCCAGATCATCTCCGTCAACGGCGCGATGATCTGATCCGGCACGCTTCGCGTGCGTGACTGGCGGATGGCGGGTGGTGAATATTCACCCCTGCTCTGAGAGCAGCGAAAGCTTACACCGCTTCAGCGCAGGATTTTTCGTGCCGTTTTTTCCGCGCTGAGCGCGGCTGACTACCACAATCCGCCACCCGCTACCCGCGAGTCACGGATTCATCGTCCCGCCCACAGGCGGGCGAGGCGTCGCCCGAGGAGGAATGGCATCCGCAGCAGGGATTCCACGAGCAGCCTCCAGTGCATGCAGAACAGGATCACGTTGTCGCGCAGGTAATGGAAATGCGAGACACCGCCTTCTTCGGGGCGGAAATACCTGACCGGGACCGCGATGTTGATCGGATAGATGCCGCGCCAGCACAGGCGGATGGCGGCCTCGGAGTCGAAATCGTAGCCCCGCATCCAGGGCTGCCGCTCCATGATCTCGAGCAGCGGTGCGACCGGGTAGACGCGGAATCCGAACAGCGAATCGCCGATCCCTTCCCACAGGGTTTCCAGGTTCGTCCACCAGTTGACGATTTTCCGGGCGTGCACGCGCTCGCGCGGCGCGGTGGCATCGAACATCGGCACGCCGAGTATCTGTGCATCGGGATTCGCCCGGGAAGCTTCCATGAACTCGCGGATATGCGTCTCCGGGTGCTGGCCGTCGGCATCCATCGCCAGCACGTGCGTGTAGCCCTGCGCGTGGGCTTCACGCAGGCCGTGCAGGATCGCGGCGCCTTTGCCCTGGTTGTGCGCCAGCGCCAGCACGCGGATATTCGAATCGTCCCGAGCCAGCGCCTGCAGCGCTTCCAGCGTGCCGTCCGTGCTTCCGTCCACGACTACCCAGACTGGCTGCCAGGCGCGCCTGGCTTCCCACACGGTCTGCAGGACCTTGCCGCCGGTGTTGTAGCTCGGAATGAGCACGAGGTGCGTGGCGGATGGAGCGCTCATGTTTCCTATCGTTTCGTTTCGACCCTGGTTTTCGATTCACCGAGTACCCAGGCGATCGAGAAGCCCGCCGACACGCCCTGCTTGTCCTTGACGAGCGGGCTGTCGGCAAATGCCGCGCCGTTCAGGGTATCCCATTTTATAAATCCGCCGACCCAGAATTGCCGGTAGCGTTTGCTGAGCGCGGCGATCAACTGGGTACCGGCATAACCCCCGCCGGCGCCGTAGGCTGGACGGTTCGCGGTGGCGAAGGGTTGCTCGACGCCGTAGAAATACCGGTTATAGCGCCGATCGGTAACGAGCGGCCCGGCAAGGAGACCGAGATTCCATCCCGCGTAACCCAGGGGGTCCGCGACATCGAGGTTCAAGTGCGGGTGAAATACCCAGCCAACCTGCCTGACGTACGAAAAATCCGAAGCCAGCACGGCGCGCACCGGCAGGCGCAGTTCAAGCCGGGACTTGCTGTGCTCCGATTGCGTCAGCAGGACGTTCAGCGCGGGGCCGATCTCCAGCGTCCCGTCGAGATCGGGCATGCCGCGCCGGGCGTCGTTCTCGCTGCTGTCCACCGGCACCGAGCCGTTCACGCTGACGTCCAACTCGAGCCGGTCGGACTTGAAAAACAGACCCCGAACCCGGCGTTCATCGGCCTGAAGAAATTCGCCGCGATAGACGATGTAGGGGTAGGGCAGAACCCAGGCCTGCCGTTCGTTCGAGCCGCGGTAATCCGGGAGGCTGATGGCGGCGATGCCCACGCCGGCTTCCCACAAGGGCAACTGCTCGGCCCGGCAGCTGCTTGCCGTTAGACCGGTCAATGCCGCAAATGCGGCGATCAGCCCGGCGATCGCCGTGTTCGGATGGGTCATCGTTCCGTTCAGGTCGCGGCAGCCCCGGTGTCGGGCTCCCGTATGGCGCGGCTGCGCTGCTTCCACGCCATCAGGCTTTTCCTGAACGTGAACACGCTGTGGACGTAGTAAACAAACTTGAACACCAGCAGCCTCAATCCCAGGGGCGTGCCGCGGAAAATATCGCCGGCGAGCACCGAGAGTATGGCCGGCTGCAGGCGGAAACGCTGCGTCGGATTCATCAAGAGATGGCGCAGCGAGGGTGTCATCACCCGGTAGATGAACCAGGAAAACACCCGCAGCCCGTGGCGCGTGCTCGCATCAAAGGTCCGCAGCGCGCTGCGTGCTTCGCGCGGGCGATCGAGGCAGGTTTCGATCGTGTCGGCACCGACAAACCCGCTTTGCATGGCGAGCAGGACGCCGGTTGAGAAAACCGGATCGACGAATGCAAATGCGTCACCCAGCAGGAGGTAGTTCGGACCCGACGAGTGTCCCGCCGTGTAGGAGTAGTTGCCGGTGGCGGTGACGGGTGAAACCAGGCTGGCATCGCGCAGCCGCTCTGCCAGCGCGGGACACAGCGCAATGGTGTCCAGCAGGAATTGCTGAGGATCGGTCTTGCGCGACTTCATGTACTGGGGCGAGCACACCGCGCCGATGCTGGTGGCGCCGTCGGACAGGGGAATGAACCAGAACCAGCCGTGCTCGAACCAGAACAGGCTGATATTGCCCTCGATTTTTCCCGGCAGCCGCGTGGCCCCGGAAAAATGGCCGAAGAGGGCTGCGGTGTTGTTGTCCTTGTTGCGCCGCTTGATGCCGAGGCGGTTGGCAAGGAACGTGTCGCGGCCGGAAGCGTCGGCCACGAACCTGGCTTGCCAGCGTTGCTCCCGGCCGTCTTCCAGCCGCGCGGTCACTACGGCGCCGTCAGGATGGAAATCAATGCCGGTGACGCGGCAACCTTCGAGAGTTTTTGCTCCCTTGCGGGCCGCGTTGCGGAACAGGATCTGGTCGAACTCCGAGCGGCGCACCTGGTAGGTGGAAGGAAAAGACCGGTCCCATGCGTTGGCAAAATCGACGTGGACCGATTGGTCGTGCCACTGCGAGACGAACTCGGCGCCGTACTTGGGCATGCCGATGGCGCGGATCTCCTCGCCTACGCCGAGCCGGTCGAAGAGCGGCATGTTGAGCGGCAGCAGCGATTCGCCGATGTGAAAACGCGGATGTCTTTCCTTCTCGAGCAGGACGACGTCACGCCCGCGTTCCGCGAGCAGGGCGGAAATCGTTGAACCGGCAGGGCCGCCGCCGACTACCAGCACGTCGCACCGGGTCTCTACCATCGAATCGTGAAGGCCTGACATCACCGGTCATTATAGAGAAATCCGCCGGCGATAACGCGCCCGATCAAGGCTGAAAGTAGCGCGGTTTTCCCGGTGCCCAGCTGCCGTAAGGGGCGGTCTGGAGGTGACACCAGCGTGGCGTCGCTGCGGGATGTTCGAGCCAGAGCCCGAGTTCCTCGAGCGCCCGCGGGTTTGCCATGCACCAGGCGTCGAGGGCGTCGTCATCGTCGTTGATGTCGATCGCGAGACACTGCACGTGTTTGCTGTTTCTTGCGGCGTTCTCGATCGTGGCATTCACCGCCGCGGGCCGCCACCCGGAGTTCACACCGCGCCTGAGGCCGGCGCGCGACAGCAGGAGGTTTGCGCGCGCCACCACGACCCCGGCATTGACCCGGAGCTCCTCGGTCAGCTCCGCGGCGTACTGTTTCTCGCGGTTCATGAAATAGTCTGCAAGCGTGATCATGCTATTCCGGCGTCAGCCATTCGACTTTCGCCCGGCCCGCGCCTTCTTCCGAGAGCGCGCGCCGAAGCCAGTCGAGCAGGGGTTTCGCTTCGGCGTCGAACTTCCACGGCGGATTGATCACCAGCATTCCGCAGCCGGGCATCGCCGGACCCGGCACCGGTTCCCGCACCAGCAGTTCGAGACGGAGAATCTTGCGGATACCGGTGTTCTCCATGTCGCGCGCGAAGCTGCGCATCGCTGCCGGTTCCATCAGTGGATACCAGGCCGCGTACGTGCCGGTCGGCCAGAGCTGATACGCGCCCTTCAGCGCCCTGGCGATGCGCCGAAACTCTCCTGAACGATCGAAGGAGGAGTCGTGCAGCACCAGTCCGCGCCGTTCCTTCGGCGGCAGAAAGGATTTCAGCGCCTCGTAACCGTCCATCAGGCTTACCGCCACGTGGCGCTGATGCCCGGCGAGCGCATCGAGCTCGGCGCAGTCGGTCTTGTTGAGCTCGGTCAGCAGGAGCCGGTCGCCGGGACGGCGGAGTTTCAGCGCAATCAGCGGCGAGCCCGGGTAATAGCGCAGCCTGCCTCTCGGATTCTGGGACCGCACGATATCCATGTAGGGCGCCAGCGCTTCCGGGATGTCCTTGCGGCCCCACAGCTTGCCGATGCCGTTTTCGAACTCGCGCGTTTTCCAGGCCCACTCGTGCCCGAGATCGTAGCGCCCGGTGCCGGCGTGCGTGTCGAGATAGAAGTAGGGCTTTTCCTTTGAGCCGAGCGCGATCAGCAGGCGCGCCAGCAGCGCGTGCTTGAAAACGTCGGCGAAGTTGCCGGCGTGGAATAGGTGGCGGTAGTGAAGCATGAGGCGTGATGGGTGATGAGTGATGAGAAGCTAGGAGGTTTCCACGCGGAGCGTGGGGGACGGATCACCGGTCACCGATCACCGGGGTCAGAGCTTGTCATACTTCGTCATCTTTCCGCGCGCTTTCCGGACCGGGTATTTTTTTGCATTGAGCGCGAGCTTCCGGCGCGTGGCCAGCGCGAGGTCGATATCGAGCTTGTCGCAGAGCCGCAGCAGGTACAGCAGCACATCGGCGCACTCGAGCGCCACTTCCTCGCGCGTCGCCTTCGGTAGCCGGGCGGCCTGCTCGAGCGTGAGCCACTGGAAATGCTCCATCAACTCCCCGGCTTCGCCCGCCAGCGCCATCGCGAGGTTCTTGGGATTGTGAAATGGATCCCAGTCGCGCTCGGCTGCAAATTTCGCCATGCGTCGGCGCAGGTCTTCCAGGTTGTCCCTTGTATTCATTTTGTCACCTGCCATCGAAACGTCGTCTGCGCCAGTAACGCAGCATGATGAACCCGCCGAGCATGCCGCCCAGGTGCGCGAAGTGCGCAACGCCGGCCTGCGTGCCGGTCACGCCGAGGTAGAGCTCGAGCGCCGCGTAGACGATCACGAACAGCCATGCCGGCATCGGGATCGGCGGAAAGATCAGCATGACGATGCGGCGCGGGAAGAACATCCCGTAGGCGAGCAGCAGGCCGAATACGCCGCCGGACGCGCCGACCGTGGGATAGGGCGGGCCCGGGCTGAGCGCCGACATCACGAGCTGGGCGAGGGCGGCGGTGAGCACGGACACGAAGTAGTAGATGAGGTAGCGCTGTTGTCCCAGCACGCGCTCGACTTCGGACCCGAACATGAACAGCCCGAGCATGTTGACCAGGATATGAATCTCGTTTCCATGCAGGAAGCTGTAGGTGACGACCTGCCATGGCAGAAATCCGGTGGACAGCCCCGGCGCCTCTAACGCGGTGCTCGAGAGCGGCCACAGACCGAACCAGATAATCAGCGCATCGCCGGTGAACTGTTGCGCGAGATAGACCGCGACGTTGGCGATCAGCAGGGTCTTGGTTACCGGGGGCATCGGAGTGCAGGCAGGGGTGCGCTGCCGAGTTTAACAGAACATCGCGCCGCCACTTTCGCGGCGCGGCATTACTTTTCAGTCGAGAGCACGCGCCGCTTTCAGCTGCGCGCCGGAATTCGCCAGGCGTCTTCCTTGGATACGCCGGGCGGCGGGGAGAAGATGAGATTGTCCTCGCCCAGCAGTTTTTCGCGCCCGCCCCATGCCTCGGCGTGGCGGCGCTGGTCGGCCTTGGCCCGCGCGTCCACCGCTTCCGGGTCGCAGATCGCGCGCAACTTCACCTCCAGCGCGCGTGTCCTGCCGCCGTCGCGTCCCTCGGCAACCAGGTCGTGCGCCTCGTCGGGGTCGGCCTGGAGATCGAAGAGCTGCGCCGGCATGCCGACGTGGTACACCAGCTTGAGGTTGCCTTCGCGCAGCATGAAGGAGCCGGCGCGGGAACCCTGGGCATGGAACTCGGCAAATACCGGGCGTGCGGCGTCCTCGCGTCCGCCGATCGCAGGCCACAACGAGATGCCGGGCAGGTCGCCGTCTTCGCGCGCGAGCTTCGAGCCCGCGCCTTCTACCAGCGTTGGAAAAAGATCCACGTGCGACGCAAGTTGCTTGACCACTCGGCCTTCCGGCACGCCGGGGCCGGCGAGGATGAGCGGCACGCCGGCGGATCCTTCGTACAGGTTCTTCTTGCCGAAGATGCCCTGCCAGCCGAACAGCTCGCCGTGATCGCTGCTGTAGGCGATGCGCGTATTGCCGAGCAGCCCCAGCGCCTCGACTTCCTTCATTACTTCGCCGACCTGCTCGTCGAGGTGCGTGATCAGACCGAAGTACGCCGCCGCCACGCGCCGCAGCATCCGTTCGTCCGTCATGTCGAGCCAGCCGTCGATCTCGCGCAGGTAGCGCATCGCCGGGTGCTCGGGCCGGTCGCCGGGGCGGAATCGCGCGGGAAGCGGCATCTTGTCTTCGGGGTAGAGATCGTAGAGCCGCTTCGGCACGGTGAACGGCGGGTGCGGGCTGATGTAACCGACGTACAGCGCCCACGGCTTGCCGGTCTTTTTTCCATTGGCGTGCAGCCACTCGATGGTCTTCGCCGTGATCTTGCGGTCGTAATCCTGGTAGTGGGTTTCGCCGACGCCGGAACGCTCGGTGTAGAGCTTCCAGCGCGCGCCGTCGGCGCACGCGGGCTCCGCGTCGTAGCCGCGCAGCAGGTTGCGGACGGCGCCTTTGCCGTCGTGGAGATGCATCGGCAGGATTTCCTCGGTGAAACCGTTGTCGTCCTGTTCCGAGCGGTAGTGAAGCTTGCCGACCGCGACCACCGTGTGGCCCTGACCGCGCAGGCGGTGCATCCAGCTCGGGATCTTCCCGTCGTAGGCGATCGCGTTATCCCAGCAGCCGTTCTGGTGCACGTAGCGCCCGGTGGCGAGGCTGCCGCGCGACGGCACGCACAGCGTGCTCGCGCAGTAACTGTTGGCGAAGCGCGTGCCGCGCGCCGCGAGCTTGTCGATCACCGGCGTTTTTACGATTGGGTGGCCGTAACAGCCGGATACCTGCCGGTTGTGGTTGTCCGAAACGAAGAAGATCAGGTTTGCGGGTTTCGTCATAAAAGTTAATTAATTCAATTAGTTATTGTTATTTTCATTCGAGGACGATATTCGCCTGCTTGCCCAGCGTGGCGATGCGTGCCCGCTCGGCTTTCATGAACGCGGCGAATTCTGCCGACGATTCGGGACTCGATGTTGCTCCGTTTTTCGCCATCGCGGCGCGCGCGTCCGGGGCATTGAGCGCAGCCAGCAGTTCCTGGTGCAGTCGTTTGACGATCGGCTGCGGCGTGCGCGCAGGCAATGCGGCGCCCCACCATTGCACGATCTCGTAGCCGGGCACCGAGTCCGCCACTACCGGCAGCTCCGGCAGCAGCGGGTCACGCTTCGCGCCGGTGGTCGCCAGCACCTTCACGCGCCCAGCGCGCCCGTGCGGCATCGCCACCAGCGGCGAGGTAATGAAGTATTGAAGCTGCCCGCCGATCAGGTCGGTGATCGCAAGCGCCGCACCCTTGTACGGTACGTGCACGGTTTTAACCCCGGCGAGCATGTCGAACATCGCGCCCGCCAGATGTGCGGGTGTGCCGTTGCCGGCCGACCCGTAGTTGAGCTGCCCGGGCTTCTCCCGGGCGATCTTCACCAGATCGGCAACGCTGTTCGCGCCGAGCTTCGCGTTCACGGCCATGACGTTCGCGACCCACGCGATGCGCGACAGCGGGACGAAATCCTTCTCGACGTCGTATGGCAGGTTTTTCCTGAGCGCCGGCAGCGAGCCGAAGGTGGTCGCGGTCACGAACAGGAGCGTGTAGCCGTCGGGCGCCGCGCGGGCAACGGCTTCGACGCCGATAATGCCGCTCGCGCCGCCGCGGTTGTCCACCACGACCTGCTGTCCCAGCTGCTCGGAGAGTTTCTGGCTCACGATGCGCGCCAGGATGTCCGGCGAACCGCCCGCCGGCGAGGGCACGATAAAGCGGACCGGCTTCGACGGATACGCCTGCGCGCCGGCTCCCGTCGCCAGCGCACAAAGAAGGAAGGCGGAAGTCGGAAGGAGGAAGGAAAGCCGGAGCCCCATCACCTATTACTCATCACGCCGCTAGAAGTAGGCGGCCTTGACGCCCGGCGGCGGCGAGTAGCGGAAGGTGCCCTTCTTGAGGATCGCATCCTTGCCGCCGTGCTTCTCGATGCACTCCTTCTGGTCGGCGCGCGCCTGCTGGTCGGCCGCTTCAGGATCGACGATCCTTCTCAGGATCTGCTCGCACTCCGCAACGATCCCCTTGCAGGCGGATTCGCCTGCAATATCTCTGCGTTCATGCGCGTCCGCTTCGAGGTCGAACAACATCGGCGCCATTCCGACGTAGTGGACGTACTTGTACTTGCCGTGCCGGATCATGTAGCTCGCGGTTATGGCGCCGGCGGCGTGGTACTCGGAGAGTATCGTGCGCTTCGGGACGCTGCCGTTGGCGATATCGAGGAGGGACACGCCCGGCAGGCCCTTGTCGCGCGGATCGGGTTTGGCGCCGAGCGCATGGATGAAGGTCTGGAAGCCGTCCGCCAGCATGACCGGCGCGTCGCACACCTTGCCAGCCGGCACATCCGGCCCTGCCATGATCATCGGGATTCCGGCGGATTCCTCGTACATGGTGGACTTGCCCCAAAGGCCGCGCGTGCCGAGGTTGTCGCCGTGGTCGGATGAATAGACGACCCGCGTGTTCTCCGCGAGCCCGGCTTCTTCCAGCGCGCGCAGGATCTTTCCGACGTTGTCGTCGAGGAAGGAAACCAGTCCGAAATAGGCAGTAATCGCGCGCCGCACCATGGGCGGGTCGAAGGGCTCGTCGAAGCACAGGCATTTGCGCATCGCCTCGATGAACGGGTGGCGCGGGCGCTCTTCCGGCGCGTACATCTCCGGCCACGGCACCCTGTCTTCGGCGTACAGGTCATAGAACTGCGGCGGCGCGATCAGTGGGAAATGCGGTGAGACGAAACCAACGTAGAGCGCCCAGGGCTTTGGGCCACGCTTCGACGCGGATTGCTTGAGCCACTTTACCGTTTCGTCGGCGATGCTGCGATCGTAGCGCGTGTAATCGGATTCGCCGCGCCCGGCTTCCGGTCCGAGGCGGGCCGAGCCGGGCCGGCGCGGCAGCTCGTCCCGGATCAGGCCCAGCAGGTCGCCGTCCCCGTTCACGATATGCAGCGGCAGGATCTCTTCGCTGAAGCCGTTCTTCCCGGGGTCCGATGCCTTGTAGTGGAGCTTGCCGATAGAGGCGACGTGGTGTCCCTGTTCCATCAGGCGATGGCCCCACGACGCGGGCTTGCCCTCGTA
>Ga0134127_10004086_pt1 | contig 10513 bp, 6 predicted proteins | sample KB31753_FD_96459 | JGI IMG/M metagenome (GOLD analysis project Ga0134127, IMG submission 96459) | Terrestrial soil microbial communities with excess Nitrogen fertilizer from Kellogg Biological Station, Michigan, USA - KB3-175-3 | ecosystem: Environmental > Terrestrial > Soil > Unclassified ...
CCGGCAGCCCGCCGGACAGCCGCAACGCGGGCCGCTGCCTCGACGAAATGTCACAGTACCTGGCGCGCAAGGGAACGGATCTCTCGGCCACGCTGACGGGCGATCAGGTGGTGTCGACCTACACCATCGGCTTCGGCAAGAACGATTGCGACACCAGCACACCCCCGAAGTGCACCTTCGACTTCCTCACCGAAGTGGCGACCGACGGTGGCGGCAAGCAGTTCACCGCGAACAACGTCGCGGGCCTGAACAAGGCGCTCACCGAGATCACCTCGAACATCACCAGCGTCAGCTCGACGTTTGCCACGGCTTCGATCGGCGTCAACAGCTTCAACCGCACGTCCTCGCGCGATGACCTGTACTTCGCCGTGTTCAACTCGGATGACCACCTGCGCTGGGATGGCAATCTCAAGAAGTACCGCCTGTTCCCGTTCGACCCGGATGGCGCCGGCCCTCTCAAGCCCACCAAGCTCATCATCGCCGGCCAGGCGGACAACGTCGACGTGATCGACTCCAAGGGCTTCTTCGCGAAGGGTTCGTGGAGCTTCTGGTCACCCACGGCTGACGGCGAAATCGTGACCGATGGCGGCGCGGTGAGCCAGCTGCCGGCTGCAGCGTCACGCGTGGTGCTCACGCACGTGGGCAACAATCCCAAAGGTGCCGTCGAGAATCTGATCAAGATCGACGATACGGCCGTCACGGACACCATGCTCGACGTGAATACGGGCACCACGACGCGCGCCCAGGTGATCGATTTCGCCAAGGGCGTCAACAAGAAGCGCATGGGCGATCCGCTGCACTCGGCACCTGCCGTGGTGACCTATGCCGGAACCGCGACCTCGCCGATCGACGTCGTGTACTCCGCCACCAACGACGGCTTCCTGCACGCGGTGGATGCCGCGACCGGCAAGGAGAAATGGGCCTTCGTCCCCCAGGAACTGCTGAGCCGCCTGAAGCAGCTCTATCTCGACCCGGCCACGACCACGCGTACCTATGGCCTGGACGGCGACATCCGCATTCTCAAGCTCGACTACAACGGTGACGGCGACGTGGACACGGCCGACGGCGACCTGGTCTGGTTGTTCATCGGCATGCGCCGCGGCGGCCGCTATTACTACGCGCTCGACGTCACCAATCGCGACAACCCCAAGATGATGTGGAAGATCGGGCCCGGCGAGATGGCGGACATTGGCGAGACCTGGTCCGCGCCGACGTTCGCCCGCGTGAAAGTCAATGGCGCTGGCCAGAACGCGCAGAACATCGTGCTGGTGTTCGGCGGCGGCTATGACGGCTCCCAGGAGAACTACGTGCAGGTCGCCGATGCCCAGGGCAACAACATCTGGATGGTGGATGCCAAGACCGGCTCGGTTCTGTGGTCGGCCGGCGAAAGCAGCACGGCTCTCGAACCGCATAACCTGGCCTACGCTCCGATGACCAACTCCATCCCGGGACGCGTCTCCGTGATCGACATCAATGGCGACGGGTACGCGGATCGCATGTATGCCGCGGATACCGGCGGCCGCGTGTTCCGTTTCGATGTCTTCTCCGGGAACAACGCGAACGCGCTGGTCTACGCCAGCGTGATGGCGAAACTCGGCCGAGGTGCTGCCATTGGCGGCAATGACACCACGCCCGCCAACGATCCGCCGAATACGCGCCGTTTCTACAATGCCCCGGACGTGACGCTGATCCAGCGTCGCGGCGCGGACCCGTACTACAACCTGGCGATCGGTTCGGGCTACCGCGGCCATCCTCTGCACAAGCCGGCGCTCGACCGCTTCTACTCGATTCGCGACAAGCTGCCGTACGCGAAATTCAACGCGAACGACAAGGTGGCGACACTCGTCGATACCAGCTTCGTCGACATTCCGGTCGGCAACCCGATGAGTGCCACCGTTGGCCCGGCTGATGCCGGCTGGAAGCTGGTGTTCGATCCGACGGGAACCGCGACCACGGCGACCGGCGAGAAGGTGCTCAACGAGGCCACCACGGTCAATGGCGTGATCCTGTTCAGCACCTATGCGCCCATCTCGGCGAGCAGCACTGAACCGTGCCGCCCGACCAGCCAGAACCGTGTCTACGCGGTGCGCGTCGACAACGGCCACCCGGCGCTGGATCTCAACGGCGACGGTAAGGTCGATAACAATGACCTGTTCGAAAACGTCATCCACGAAGGCATCCTGGGCGGCGTGAACGTCGGCGTGCTGCGTGGCAACCTGGCCGACGCGATGGGCAGTGGAACGTCCACGGTCTGCCTCGCCGGCATGCACATCCTGGGCAAGTGCGTGAGCGTGTCCGACTCGGTACGCACGTATTGGCGTAAAGACGCCGATCAACCGTGAGCGACCCACGAGGCAATCGAACCATGATTCATTCGTCCGACAGAACTTGTTTGAGGGAGCGGCTCATGCGCCAGCGACAATCCGGTGTGACGCTCATGGAATTGCTCACCGTGGTGACGGTGATCGCCATCCTGGCGTCGCTCGCCATACCGAGCTACCGGCGCTACCTGCTGCGCGCGCAGCGCTCGGATGCGACCACGACGTTGTTGCGGCTGCAGGCCGCGCAGGAAAAACACTTCCTGCAGTACGGCGTGTACGTCACCACCAAGGCGAGCATTCCGAATGCGCACAGTGCGGGTGGTCTCGGGCTGCCGACGGTTTCCGAACGTGGCTACTACGACGTCGACGTGGCTGCCACCGGGACCGGCTATACCTTCACGGTGAAGCCGGTGGCCGGCGGCGGCCAGGCGGACGACGCGGAGTGCAGGCAGTTCACCGTCACCGAATCGGGCACCAAAGAGGCCCGCAACTACGCCAACGCCGTGACCACGACCAACTGCTTCCGCTGAAGCTTTGACCAGAGTGCATACTTGCGGGGCATGTCGCCCCGCAAAGTATTCCTGGCAGCCGCGCTGATCGTCGCGGCCACTGGCTTCGCCAGCGCCACGCACACTCCCACGGAACTCAAGCTCGCCACCTGGAACCTCGAGTGGTTCATGCGGCCGGAGACGCTGCGCGCGCTCACGCCCGCGTGCACTCCGCCCGACGCGCCGCGTGACGGTGCGCGCCGCTCGGTGCCCTGCGACGTGGCACACGAGCTGGTGCGCAGTGGCGAGGACATTGCGGCATTACGCAAACATGCCCGGGCCCTCGATGCGGACGTCATTTCACTGCAGGAGGTCGACGGGGCGGACGCCGCCCGGCTGGTGTTTCCGGATTACCAGTTCTGCTTCTCCGGGCGCGTTGCGGTGCAGAACAATGGCTTCGCGATTCGTCGCGGCCTGCCGTTCTCCTGCAGCGACCTCGGCGACCTTTCACTGTCCGACGACGTTCGCCGTGGCGTGGAACTGAGACTTTTTCCCGGTACGCCGCGCGAACTCACGCTGCTGTCGGTGCACCTGAAGTCCGGCTGCGCACGCGACTCGTTGACGGCCGCCCGGCCTGCCTGCAGCGAGCTGGCCCGCCAGGTTCCGGTGCTCGAGCGCTGGATCGATGCCCAGGCCGGCGAACATAAACCCTTCGCCATATTGGGGGATTTCAACCGCGACCTGCGCCGCGAGCCCGCCGGAACCACGGTCTGGGGAGAGATCGACGATCACGATCCTCCCGAATCCGATCTCGTCAATACCGCCGAGGGACAGACTTTTCAAAACTGCATGGAGTCGCAGACCTTCAGCGGCTACATCGATTACATCGTTCTGGGCCGCCGGATGGCCCGCGGGCTGGTCCCGGACTCATTTGGGCGGGTTCTTTACCGACCCAGGGACGCCGTGCGCCGCAAGCTGTCAGATCACTGCCCGGTATTCATAAGGCTGAGGGTGGCAGACGCCACCGACGCATCGTCGTAAACCGAAAACGTGAAATTTTTTGAGAAACCCATTAAGTTGAGTTGGGTTCAATCGCGCTTCTCGCAGGGCAATAATCCTCTTAGGAGAGCCTGATGAGTAAAACAACAACGGCGGGGATCCAGTCGGTGGAGCGCAGACTGCATACACGGCATCGTGCGCGGACCACCGTGTACATCACCACGCCATCCGGCAGGAAAAAACTCTGCCGCGCGATCAATCTTTCCGCCACCGGTGTGTTCGTCGAAACGACCAACCTCGGATTGCGCAAGGGACAGCAGGTCGAACTCGCATTCGCCATCAATCTCGGCGCGGTGACCAAGCTGCACCGTCGCACCGCCGTCGTCGCACACGTCTCGCGTGGCGGCACCGGCCTCATGATGGACGCGTATACCGCGCGTTAGCTGGCTTTGGCGGACGAGTCCGCCAGCAGTGTGTCGAGTGCCACGGGCGGTGAGAGCTCGAAGCTCTGCACGAAATCCACGCCGAGCGCGGTGAGCCAGTTGCTGTGGTCGCCACCCTGCACGCGTTTGGCAACGGTCTGCAGTCCCATGACTTTCGCGGTCTGCACGAGACCGACGACGCGCGCCTGCGTGAGCCGGTGCTCGAGCGCATGACTGGTGAGCTCGGCGTCGATCTTCAGCAGCCGCACGGCGGGGTGATCGAGAATCGGCATGCCCGCGCCGACCACGTTGAAGTCGTCGATGGCCACCGGCACGCCGATGCGCCCAAAGACATCGAGCGCCGGCACCACCTGCTCGGAGTTCGTGAGGCACACGCGCTCGGAGAATTCGACGCCGATGAGCCCGGGCGGCAGCCCCGACTTCTGCATGCAGCTCTCGACGAAATTGATGAAGTGCGGTTCGACGACCGCGGCATCGGAGAGATTCACCGAGAACGCCGGCGGATCGCGTTTCCACACCGTGGGATTGCGGTGCAGCCAGCTGATCAGCTCGCCGATCACGCGCCGGTCGATCATCGAGGCGAGGCCATGATTCGCGGCCGTCTGCATGACGCGCTCGGGTGACTGTTCCTCGCCGTCGACCATGTGCCGCAACAGCACTTCGAAGCGCCGGATACCCTCGGCCTTGCGCAGCCGCACCAGCTGCTGCACGCGCAACACCACCTGCTGTTCGCGGATCTGCGCGTACACGGCTTCGAGCGGCAGCGGCACCGGCGCCTTGGGTTTCGGCGGCTTGGCGCGTGGCATCGCATGCAGGGTCTGGGCGACCTCGGAGGCGATGTCCGTGAGAATCGTCTGGACCGCCGGCGTGAGAAAACGCGCGGCCGGGTCTTCGTCTTCGGGCGGCGTGTCTTCGACCACCAGCAGGCACACGCCCTGCAGGGCCGAGTGCAGGTCGCGCAGCGCCAGGAAAATCGCGCTGCGGGTACCGTCGCCCCGCAGGAAGCGCGACTCGCGCGCCGCGCCGAGCACGAACGCGTCGAGCGCGTCGTTCAGCGCCTGGCGGAACTCGATGCCGAAATCCGTGGAGGTGCAATGGAGCACTTCGCCGCGCGCGTCGTACAACGCGAGTGCGCGATAACGCGCGTGCGGCAGCGCCTGCTCGAGGTTGGAAACCCAGCCCGGAGCAACTTCAATGACCTGCTCGTTGAGCACAGACGCGCGAATGGTCGTCTGGCCCGTGTCTGACGTAGCAGCGGCCAATGTGGACTGACGTGGGTCCATTCCCTGAAGGTTCTCGAAGCGACGATCGAAGCGCAGGGTTACAGAATACCGACAGAGCCGACGTGATGCGGCTCGCGATCCTGCCGCAAGTGTTAAAAGGGTTTGAACTCATTTGACATATCGCGAAAGGATGGTCTATTGGGCGAACGTCTCTGCCGCACCGCAGTCGATTCCCCGGGATGCCCGCCAACTACTTCGACATACGCCGACGACACTTCCGGCTCACGCTCCAGGACTGGTACCGCGGCCTCGACAAGGCCCTGATCGCCACCGCCTCAGCCCTCACCTTCATCCTCAGCGCCATCGTGCTGCTGCTGGTGGTGGTTCTGGCCCAGGCACTGCACCTGCTCGCCGACCCGCACACCCCAGCAGGGGTTCGCGCCGCGGTCATCGTTGGCTGGCAGGCGGCATCGCTGCTGCTGTTGCGCACGCTGCGCGAAGCCACGTTCATGCCGCGGCCGCGGATGTTTTTCGACTCCCTGCCTGTTCCCGCGCGGGACAGGCTGCGCGCCGACCTGCTGCTGTCGCTCGCGAGTTACTCGGTGTTGTGGCTGCCGGTCGCCTGGGCGCTGTTCGATCCGCTCGGGCGCGAAGCCGCGGCCGGCCCCGCCCTGGTCTTCGAGCTGCTCGAGCTCGCGGCTCTGAGCCTGTGCGTCAACATCACTCTGCTGCGTGGCGCGGGCCGGCATGCGCTAACTACCGCGGCCACGCTGGCCGGTTTCACGCTCGTGACCGGTGCCGGCCTGGCGCCGCGGCTCGTGCACCTGGGCCTCGTGCTCGCCGCCTTTGCAGCGTTGTGGCATTGCTATCTGCCGGCGCGGGCGCGCATGCCGCGGGCCGTGCGGCGCGGCGGTCTCGGCGAGCGGCTGGTGCTCGGCAGCGGGCTGGTGCTCGGTCTGCTCGCGAATGAGCTGCGCGCCAATCTGCTGGTACGCGCCGGATTCATCGCCGCGACGCTCACGGGTTGCCTGCTGGTGATCCGCCTGCGCACCAACGACGCCTCGACCGCCAGCGTCGTGGTGTTCGTCGCCGCGGTGGCGGGTCTCGCGCTCTACACCCTGCCCGCGTTGTGCCGGAAAACGCTGCTGACGAAAGTGGCCTTCCTGGCCGGGCAACCCGCCTTCGCGCGGCGCATGCGCTTCACGACTTACGCAGTGCCGATCGGGATTTACGCGCTGGCGCTGGGCGCCGCCTGGCAGTTCGACCGCTCGGGCCGCGCCGGGCTCGACGCAGCCATCTTCAGTGCCTTGTTCGTCTGCGCGGTGGCCGGCGCGCGCCTCGGCTGGCGCCCGACCACCTGGCTCATGCCCTTCACTTCCACGATTGCGCTGATCATTCTCGCGGCCATGACATGAACGACAAACAACTCGCCCTGGAAGCCGTGCGGCTGCCGCGCGGTACGCTCGGCACCCTCACCCTGCAATTCGCGCCGGGCGTACACCTGCTCACCGGCCCCAATGGCATCGGCAAGACTTCATTGTTGAATGCGATCGCCGGATCGCTGCCGCTGGTCAGCGGAGCCATTCGCTTCGGCGGTGCGCCACTGGATCATGCCGCCGCGCGCGTGGTGCTGGCACCGAACGCGCCACCGGACATTCCGTGGATCCGCTCCGGCCTGCTGCTGGATTTCATCGGGTCGCTGTATCCGGCAACGCGGCGTGATGCCGCCACGGCCTCGACCATAGTCGAGGAGCTGGGCGTGACACCGTTCTTGGATGCGCCGCTCGGCACCTTGTCCGCCGGCACGGCGCGCAAGCTGCTGCTGGCCGCGGCGCTGATCGCGGCGCCCCCGGTGATGCTGTTCGACGAACCGACCAACGACATCGACGCGGCATCGAGCGCGTGTTTCATCCGGCGAGTGGGCGAAGCCGCGCGGCACAGCGTGGTGCTGATCACCACGCATCACACCTCGGACCTCGATGCGCTTGCGCCGCGCGTGTTGCCGCTGCACGTTCCAGCTGGAACGTCGCCCGCCTAGTCCGCCGGCGTCGGCCGCGCGGCGTAGGGATTGGAACGCGGTTCGCGCGAGGCCTCGTCCGCGGGACCCGCCCCGTGCGGACGCCGCTGGCGCTGCCACCACTGCGGACGCGGGCTCCAGCCGGCCGGGATCTCGAAGCCCGCCAGGCGCGCGGCGCGCTCCACCGGGTGCTCGGTGGGTGAGCTCAAGTTGAACGCCCAGCGGGCCAGGCGATACAGGAAACGCAGCAGGTAGAGCGTCATCCAGAATTCGAAGAACGTGATCCAGAACGCGAAGAACGGATTGACCAGCGCCGAACGCGCCTCGAACTTCAGCGCGAGTCGCGCCCAGTTGATCATCACGCTGTCGTACAGGCTCGGCACCACCAGCAGCGTCAGCAGCGTCGACACCAGCGTTCCGCCGATGATGGCCACGGCCATCGGGCTGTAGAACTCGCCACCTTCTCCGAGACCGATGGCCACCGGCATCATGCCGGCGATCAGCGCGAAGGTGGTCATGAGAATCGGGCGCAGCCGCTGGCGGCCGGCGTGCATCAGCGCCTCTTCGCGATCCACGCCGCGTTTTTCTTCGTCGCGCGCGCAGTCGATCAGCAGGATGGCGTTCTTCGCCACCAGGCCCATGAGCATGATCACGCCGATGAAGCTCATGAGGTTCAACGTGCCGAGCGTCACGTTCAGCGCCAGCACCACGCCGATCAGCGACAGCGGCAGCGACAACATGATGGCGATCGGTGCGGTGAACGAGCCGAACTGCATCACCAGCACCAGGTACATGACGAAGATGCCCATGATGAGCGCGGTGAACATCTCGGAGAACAGCTCCTTCTGGTCGCGCGACGCGCCGCCCAGGTCGATGCCGAAGCCCGCCGGAAATTGCATGGCGTTCGCGATCTTCATGGCCTCTTCGGTGACCTTGCCCGCGTCCACGCCCTGCACGTTGGCCGCCACGGTGACCGTGCGTTTGCCGTTCAGGTGGTTGATGCGCGCCGGTCCCTTGTCGATGGTCACGGTGGCGATCTGCTCGAGGGGCACCATCATGTTTGTGCCGGCCACGGAAATCGGCAGGTGCTCGATATTGCTGGCATCGACACGATCTTCGGGCGAGAGCCGCACGGCGACGTCGCGCGACTCGCCGGTGGGATCCACCCAGTCGCCGACCTCGACGCCGGCGAACGCCACGCGCAGCGTCTGCGCCGTGTCGTTCACCGAGATTCCGAGCTGGTTGGCGAGACCGCGGTCGATCTCGATGCGCAGCTCGTCCTTGGGATCCTGCTCCGAGAGCCCGACGTCGACGGCGCCCGGAATCTTGCGCACTTTTTCCATGAATTCGTTGGTGAGGTCCATGAGCTTGCGCGAGTCGTTGCCGTAGAAAGCGATCTGCACCGGCTTGCGCACACCCTGGTTGAGGTCGTCGAACACAACATATTCGGCGCCCACCAGCTGCGACAACTTGCCGCGCAGATCCGCGGCCAGCTCACCGAGCGAGCGCGAGCGGTCGCCCTTGTCGCCGACGTCGATCCACACGCGACCGCCGGTGGCGTTCACGCGCGCATCGGTGTTCTTGGTCTCGGGCATGGCGCGCGCCAGCTCCGCGGCCTTCTCCACCTTGCTGCGCGCGTATTCGAGGCTGGTGCTCGACGGGGTGCGCACTTCCACGACCAGCGTGCCGTAGTCGGACTTGGGCAGGAACTCGCTGCCGCCCCAGAACTTCTGGTAGGTGATTGCGCCGATCAGCGTGAAGAACGCCCCGCAGACGATGATCTTGCGGTGGTGCAGGGCCCAGGCGATGACCTTGCCGTAGCGGTCCGCCTGGTGGTCGAACCAGGTATTGAAGACCGCGAAGTATTTCTCGATTCCCTTGCGCTCGCGCTTCGAATGCCCCGGCGGGTCGCCCCAGTACGCCGACAACATCGGGTCGAGCGTGAAGGAAATGAACAGGCTCACCAGCACCGAGGCGACCACGGTCACGGCGAACGGCCGGAACCACTCGCCGGCACCGCCGCCCATGAAGGCCACCGGCACGAACACCGCGACGATCGAGAACGTGGTCGCGGACACCGCGAGTCCGATCTCGGCGGTTCCATTGCGTGCCGCGCTCACGCGGTCCTCGCCGCGTTCCATGTGCCTGACTATGTTTTCTCGCACGACTATGGCGTCGTCTATCAGCACGCCGATGGCCAGCGACAGGCCCAGCAGCGTCATGAAATTCAGCGTGAAGCCGCACAGCCACACGGCGATGAAGGCGGCAATCGCCGAGGTGGGCAGCGACAGGCCGGTGATGAGCGTGGAACGCCACGAGTTCAGGAAGGCGTACACCACGAAAATGGTGAGGCCGGCACCGAAGATCAGCGCATGGATCACGTTGGCGAGGTTGTCCTCGGCCTCTTCGCCGCCGTCGCGCGTGATCTCGAGCTTGGTGCCCTCGGGAAGCGTCTTGTTGATCTTGTCGATTTCCTCGCGCACGCGCTTGGCCACGGTCACGGTGCTGGCTTCGCGCTGGCGGATCACCGACAGGCCGACGTTGGGTTTGCCGGTGCGCAGGCTGTAGCTGCCCGGTTCGGCGAAGCCATCTTCGACCGTGGCCACCTGGCCGAGGCGCACCACCTCGTTGCCCTCGCGCTTGATCACGATGTCGTTGAATTCGCCGGGGCGTTCGATGCGGCCCACCAGGCGAATGTTCTGCTCGTCGAGCGCGCCCTTGACGCGTCCCACCGGAGCGTTGGTGTTCTGCGCGCGCAGGGCCTGCACCACGTCACCGGCCGACACGTTGTACTCGCGCATCTTCTGCGCGTGCAGCAATACCGAGAGCTCGCGGCGCAACGAACCGTCGACGTTGACCACGGCCACGCCGTCGATGCCACGTATCTGGTCGGCGAGCACGTCCTCGGCGAGGCGCGAGATCTCGGCGTGCGACTGGCGGCTCGAAGACAGGCCGAGATTCATGATGGGCTGCGCGGACGGATCGACGCGGAACAGCACCGGCTCGCGCATTTCCAGCGGCA
>Ga0134127_10004088_pt1 | contig 10511 bp, 9 predicted proteins | sample KB31753_FD_96459 | JGI IMG/M metagenome (GOLD analysis project Ga0134127, IMG submission 96459) | Terrestrial soil microbial communities with excess Nitrogen fertilizer from Kellogg Biological Station, Michigan, USA - KB3-175-3 | ecosystem: Environmental > Terrestrial > Soil > Unclassified ...
CCGTTCTTCAGGTTGCTGCGCGGCTCGAATTTCTTGCCGGCGCGTTGCCGGTCGGCAACGTCGGCGGAGACGCTCTCGCCGACCAGCTCGCGCTCCAGGCAATCGAGGAATTTGTCTTCGGTGCCCGTGCCTTCCAGATGCGGCTTCGCGAGCAGCACGATCGCTTCGTCGGCGGTGATTTGCGTCGGCGCCTCACGCATCTCTTCGATCTTGGCAGTCATGCAACCGGCGGCGCTGGAGCACAAAACGGCAGTCACGACCAAGCGCAGGCCGCGATGTCCTGAGACGGATTGCATGGTTCTCTCCAGGAGGCTCAAGCGAAATCCCCGGTGCGAAGCTCGGCGCAGGTCGGACGACTTGCGAATCGAGTATACGCCAACCATCCCGCAGTCAATGCCGGGAAGGTGCACAACGTTCCGCAGGCTTCAAATGTCAAATACTGCGAGAACGAAGTCGATTGGCCAGGCGTGCATTGTCCTAAAGCAGTGACAGTTGCGGTCCGAGCACGGGCGGCCGGAACAGCGTCGAATCGTGAGCGAAGCGCTCGCGCTCCTTGAGCCCGAGCCGCGCGCAGGCAGCGGCGAAGCGCTTCGCCAGCAGCGCAGCGTATTCGCCTTCGCCGCGTTGACGAATTCCGAAACGCGAATCGTTGTCCTTGCCGCCGCGCATCGCCTGCAAGCGCGACATCACGTGCTTCGCCTTCAGCGGTTCGTTGTGCTCGAGCCATTCGCGGAACAGATCCTTCAACTCGTAGGGCAATCTCACCAGAACGTACGCGGCCGACCGCGCGCCGGATGCGACCGCGGCCGCGAGGATGCGCTCGAGCTCGTGATCCGTGAGCACGGGAATGATCGGCGCGACCATCACTCCGACCGGGATACCCGCCTCGTGCAGATTACGAATCGCGCGCAAGCGCGCTGCTGGCGAAGCAGTACGTGGCTCGAGCGTGCGCTTTAGTTCATTCGAGAGAGTCGTCACGCTGACCAGCGCGTACACGAGCCGGTCCGCCGCGAGCGGCGCGAGCAGGTCGATGTCGCGCTCGATCATCGCGCTCTTGGTGATGATGGAAAACGGATGCCGGTACTTCGCCAGCACTTCGATGATGCTGCGCGTGACGCGGTATTCGCGCTCGATCGGCTGATAAGGATCCGTGTTCGCACCGATCGTGATCGGCGAGCAGCGATAGTTCGGAGCAGCGAGCTCCTGCTCGAGCAAGCGCGCGGCGTCCTTCTTGTAGAAGAGTCGCGTTTCGAAATCGAGGCCGGGCGAAAGATTGAGATAAGCGTGCGACGGACGGGCGTAGCAATAAACGCAGCCATGCTCACATCCCCGATACGGATTGATCGACTGATCGAATGAAATGTCCGGCGAGTCGTTGCGCGAGATGATCGAGCGCGCCGGCTCCGGCTGCACGATCGTCGCGAGCGGCGGCAGCTCCTCGTCGAGACTGCCCCAGCCGTCGTCGACCGCTTCGGCGCGGGTCGACTCGAAGCGCCCCTCGGGATTCGACACCGCGCCGCGCCCGGTGCGCACAGTGGGTCGAGTGGGAGAAGTCATGGAGCGATGCTACTGGATATAAATCCAGTTTGCCAGCCCGCAAACTCTCCTCAGGACTCTGAGCTTGGGACCGGTGCGGCCGCCGCGGGCGAGTCGTGATCGATGGGTGTCGCGGGTACCGGCCCAGGCGAAGGCGCAGTGCCCTCGCTCTGATTCTTCGCAGCAGCGGGAAACCGCACGACCAGCGAAGTGCCCGCATCGCCGGTGATCTCCAACTCGCCGCGCAGCTGCCTCACGAACGCCTCGATCAGCGAGCGGCCGAGCCCGGTGTTGTCCTCGCCGGCCGCCGGGTCGAACCCCACGCCGTCGTCGCGAACCGCCAGCTCCAGCGTTTCCGGCGACGGCCGGCGCACCTCTACATATATGTGTCCCCCGCTGCGCTCGTTGAACGCGTGCTTGTACGCGTTGGTGATCGCCTCGGTCACCAGCAGCCCGAGCGGCACGGCTATTTCCGGGCCGATCACTTCGCTCGGCGAGTTCGTGATCAGCTCGACCGAGCGGCCCCGCGACAACCCGCCGCGACGCAGCTCGGCGCACAGGTCTTCGAGGAACCACTTCAGATCGATCTCCTGCAGGCTCTCGGACTCGTAGAGACGTCGATGCAGTGTCGCGAGCGCGTTGATACGGCTGCGCGCCTCGGCGAAGGCCAGCTCCGCGCGCGGATCGCGAATGCGCCGCGCATGCAGGTTGAGCAGGCTCATCACCAATTGCAGGTTGTTTTTCACGCGGTGATGGATCTCGCGCACCAGCACTTCCTTCTGTGCGAGCGATTCGCGCAATTCCGATTCGCGCGCGGAGATCAGGTCGGCCATGCGCGAGAAGGTCTCGCCGAGCTTGCGAATCTCGGCGGGTGCTGCGGCCACGCGCTCCGGCCGCACGTTGTGCCGGCCCGCGGCGTACGCGGATGTGATGCGTTCGAGGTAAGTGATCCAGCGCACGACCAGATGCTCGATGCCGAACCAGACAACTGCGATCGCCAGTGCCCACATCAAGAGCGGTGTCAGCACGCCCCACGCGACTTGCAGAGCCAACGGTCCGATCGCGGTCAGCACGGGCGTGCCGCGGATCACGAAGATCCGGCCGCCGAGCAACGGACTGACCGCGTAGAGGCGCCAGATGCCATCGTGCCCGCGCGCGCGGAACGTGCGGGTCTGTCCCGCGGGCAGCTGGTCGCGCAGCTGTTCGTGAATGAGGCTATTGCGCGGCAGCGGCGACTTCGCCGGCGACCGGCTCGCATCGCGCGTGATGATCTCGCCGCGACTGTCGAGCAATGCGAATGCCGCGCTATCTTCCGACCGCGCGCCGCGCTGATAGCGCTGTGCGAGCCAGTCGAGACCGATGAACAGCGCGACCGAGCCCTGGATCAAACCCTGATCGTCCACCAGCGGCACTGCAGTGACGATGCCCCAGCTGCCGAGCCAGCGACTGACGATGAGATCGCTGACCACGAACCCGTCGCCCGCCATGATGTCGCGGAACCACACGCGGTCGTCGACCTTGACGACCTGCGGCATCGGCCCCGACGCACAGGTGAGGACTCCTTCCGCGTTTGCGACCATGGCGCCCTCGTATTGATCGAGGCCGCCCATCGCTCGCTGCAGCGCGCGGCGGCATGCGAGTCCGGTACCGGCGCGCACGTCGGGCTGCGCGGCGAGACTGGTGAGAATTTCGCGCGACGCCGCGATCACGTTGACCTCTTCGCTCGCAGCGAGCTGCGCCGCCTGCGCGAGGTTCTGCTCGATGATCCGCATGCTGCTGCCGTAGCTGGAGATCGCCTGCAGCACCGCGAGTGCACCCGGCGCGAGCATCGCGATGCCGACGATCACCACGAGCCGCGGACGCAGACCGGCGTTGCGTCCGAACCAGGAGCGCGGTGCCGATGCGGTCTTGAGAGTCTTCAAGTGAACCCCGCGGCGAGTATCTTGGGCCTCTTACCGGGAGCGGGCGGTACCGGCGCCGAGCGCGTGATCCGCGGAGCAGGACTTCAGAGCCCGCCCGAACGCGGCTCCGTCGCGCCGTCCACATCCGCCAACGCACCGACAACCGGCGGTCCCGCGACCAGCGCAGCGTCATCGCCTAGCAGTTCGACCAACCGGTCGCGCGCGCGCGCAATTCGGCTCTTGATCGTGCCGACCGCCACCTGGCAGACATCCGCCGCTTCCTCGTATGACAGCCCCGTCGCACACACCAGGATCAGCGCCTCGCGCTGATCGACGGGTAGCTGCTGCAACGCGCGGCTGAGGTCGCGCAGATGCAGCTTCGCGTCGTGATCCGGCGCGATAGCGACCTGGCCGGCACAGACGCCATCCGGGTCCTCGATTTCGAACTTGCGATGGCGCAGCTCGGAGTAGTAGCAGTTGCGCAGGATCGTAAAGAGCCACGCCTTGAGGTTGCTGCCCGACTGGAACTGCTCGCGGTTCGTCCAGGCCTTGAGCACCGTGTCCTGTACGAGGTCGTCGGCGCGGGCCGGATCGCCGCACAGCGAGCGGCCGAAGGCGCGCAGCGCCGGCAATAGCGCAGTTACCTGTTCCAGGAAATGGTCGTGTCCTGTCATGAGCCGTCCAGGGGTAGCTGAAGACTGAGCACCGGCCCCGTCAGGAGCCGCGCTCCTTGTCCTCGAGTTGCTTGAGCAGCGCCTTGAACTCGTCCGGCACCGGCTCGTCCATGACGTCGCTGAACATGCGGCGCAGCCGGCTGGTGAGCCAATCCGGCACCGGCTCGGAACTGCTCGTCGCCGCCGTTTCAGGCGGCTCGCCTGGTTTGATTTTCTCGCTCATGACCATGGATAGGCTCGAACCGGTGCGCCGCGCGCGCCGCGCGGAATTCGCATGTCGAGCCCGAACGCCCCACCATTGAAAAAGTTCCAAGTCAGAAGGAACCTTTCCCCCCGCTCGCACATACTACAACGCCCATTATCGGCGCGCGCAACGCAGCGCCCATAAAGAATCGAGAGGAGTGCCATATGGCTCTGGCTCACGCTATTGCCGAACACCTGCCCTATCTGCGCCGTTACGCCCGCGCCCTGTGCGGCACCCAGAAGAGCGGCGACGCCTATGTGCGCGCCTGTCTGGAGACAATCGTCGCCGATCCTTCGGTAGTCGGCAGCGACACTACCCCGCGGGTCGCGCTGTATCGGCTGTTCCACAAGCTGTGGGGCAGCGCCAACGTCGACCTGCGGACCGTGGCCAACTCCCGGCCGCAGCCGGCGGCCGGAGTCGAGAAGAAGCTGGGCGAGCTGACGCCGGCGCGGCGCCAGGCGCTGCTGCTGACTGCGATGGAAGGCTTCAATGTCAGCGATACCGCTCGCATCCTCGGAGTCGGCGAGGAAGAAGTGAAGCAGATGGTCGCGCAGGCAGTGCGCGAGATTTCCGACCAGCCGAGCACCAAGGTGCTCATCATCGAGGACGAGCCGATCATCTCGCTCGACCTGCAGAGCATCGTGCGCGAGATGGGTCACACGGTCGCCGCGATCGCGACCACGCGCGACGAAGCGGTGCGCGCCGCTCGCAAGACCGAGCCCGGACTCGTGCTCGCGGACATCAAGCTCGCGGACGGCAGCTCCGGTATCGACGCAGTGCGCCAGATCCTGAGCGAAGTGCAGGTGCCGATCGTGTTCATCACCGCCTATCCCGAGCGGCTGCTGACCGGCGAGCGGCCGGAGCCGACGTTCCTGGTGACCAAGCCGTTCGTGCCGGAAACGGTGCGCGTGGCGGTGAGCCAGGCGTTGTTGTTTACCTAGAAAAGTTGTCAGTTACCGAAATGAAGCGGGGCCCCAGTGGGGCCCCGTTTGCATTCCGGTCTGTCGGTGCAGCCTGAGCTGCTCAGACAGGCGGACGTCCGCGCAATGCGCCTGCGACCAGTGCGACCAGCGTCAGCACGAGGAAGATGAAGAACAGGATCTTCGCGATCCCGGCTGCAGCACCCGCAATCGTGGTGAAGCCGAGCACTGCGGCGATGATCGCAACAATGAAAAACGTCAAAGCCCAAGACAGCATAAAAAACCTCCGAACCTCATAGCCGTTTTGTCGACCGGAAGCCCCGCGGCATCCGCGCTCCTGCCCCGACTCGAACCAGAAACGCGCGACCATTCATCGGGTTCCCCGCGCTCGCTGCAGGAGTCTGCGCCGCGCATGCTGGCAGTCGCTGCGGCGTGCATGTTTTACGGACGATCGAAGAAGCGTTCGAGCAGCGCGGCGGTTTCTTCGGGCCGCTCGTGGTGGATCATGTGGCCGGCGCCGCGGATCGTCTCCATCGTGAGATTCGCGAACAGGCTGCGCAGATGATCTGCGCCGAGCTCGCCCGCCATGCGCTTCGTCAGCTCGGATTCCTCCGCCAGGACCAGCAGCGTCGGCGCGACGATCGCGCGCCAGCACGCCTCGGCCTGGTCGCGCTGATACAGCACCGGATTGACGTGCTTGTGTTTCGGATCGGCCCACAGCTCGATGCGGCCGTCCGGGCCGGGACGCGCCCATGAGCGTGCGACGAATTCCAGCCGGTCGGGCGGCGTGCGCGGATTACGACGTGCGAGTACGCGCATGAACTGCTCATACGTGTCGTAGATCGCGAAGGTGTTGCCGCGCTTCACGTCGTCGAGCCACTCTGCATAGCGCGCAGGCGCCTGCTCCACGTTCGTGCGCGGCAATCCAAATGCTTCCAGGCTCGCGACCTTGCGCACGCGCTGCGGGCGCACGCCCGCGTAGAGCATCACGATGTTGCCGCCCATGCTGTGACCGACCAGATCGAGCGGCGCGTCGGGCGACAGGTGGTCGAGCAGCGCGTCGAGATCGGCGAGGTAATCGGGAAACCAGTAACCGTCGTCAGGCCGCTGCGTGCGGCCGAAGCCGCGCATGTCCATTGCGACCACAGTGCGCGCCGGCGAGAGCTGATCGACGACGAACTGCCACGTCTCGCTGGTGTCGCCCCAGCCATGCACCAGCACGATCGGCTGCGGATCCTCGCCGGGCCAGCGATACAGCTGAAACTTCAGCCCGCGCAGCGCGAGTGTTTCCGTCTGCGGCACGCGGCGCGCTTGGTAGGACATTGCGATTGCTGATGTTTGCGAAGCAGTGCTGCCCGCGCGAGCGCAGGCAGCACCCGGACCTCACGCTACTGCGGGAGGCGCACGATGCGCGAACGAGCCGGACCGCGCTTCTTCGCCGATTTTTTCTTCTTGGCGGCCTTCTTCTTGCCAGCCTTTCTCTTCTTCGTCGCCATGAATGACTCCTACTGTTAGTCCCGTTTTCATTATTACACGTGAGGGCGTGGCTGATGCATGATTGCCGCCCATGAACCCGGCCCCCGACAACGCTGCGACGATCATCGAGCGCGCTCTCGCGCTCGGTCCGCGTGAGCGCTCGGAATACGTGCGCCATGCCTGCGGCGCCGACGAGACATTGTTGTCGCATGTGCTGCTCGGCATCGGCGAGGACGTTTCGCAGTCGGGTTTCTGGGACGAGGTCGCGGCCGGCGAGAGCGGCTCGCACGATCCAGGATCGCTCGAGGGTCAGCGGCTCGGTCCGTACCGGATCCTGCGCAAGCTGGGCAGCGGCGGCATGGGCGACGTCTATCTCGCCGAGCGCGCCGACGAGGAGTATCAGCAGCAGGTCGCGATCAAGCTGGTCCGCAGCGGCGTGTTCTCACGCCAGGTGCAAGGCCGGCTGCGCATGGAGCGGCAGATCCTGGCGACCCTGCAGCACCCGAACATCGCGCGACTGCTCGACGGCGGGCGCGCGCCGGACGGAACGCCGTACCTCGTGATGGAGTACATCGACGGCGAGCCGATCGATGCTTACTGCGATCGCCGGCGCCTCTCGCCCGCGGAGCGGCTCGCCCTGGTGCGCACGGTGTGCGCAGCGGTGCACTACGCACACCAGAACCTGATCGTGCATCGCGACCTCAAACCGAACAACATCCTGATCACGCCGCAAGGCGTGCCGAAGCTGCTCGATTTCGGCATCGCCAAGCTGCTCGACACGCGGCAGTCGGCCGCAACGCTCGCTGTGACGCATGCCGAGTACCGCGTCATGACGCCAGCGCACGCGAGCCCTGAGCAAGTGCGCGGCGATGTGATCACGACTGCCAGCGACATCTACGTGCTCGGCGTCTTGCTGTACGAGCTGCTGTGCGGACTCAAGCCGTTCCGCCTGCTCGGCTCGAGCCTGCTGGAAATGGAAAAGATCATCTGCGAGCAGGAAGCGCCGACGCCCAGCGAAAGAATTGCGCGCACGGCGCGCGAGTCGCCCGAGATGCTCACGGACATCGTCGCGTGCCGCTCCACGACTGCCGCGCGCCTCGAGAAATTCCTGCGCGGCGAAGTCGACAGCATCATCGGCATGGCGATGCGCAAGGACCCGGAGCGACGCTACAGCTCCGCCGAGCAGCTCGCCGCGGATCTCGAGCGGCATCTCGATGGCAAACCCGTGCTCGCGTCGAAGGACACCTGGCTCTATCGCACACGCAAGTTCGTCGGCCGGCACAAGCTCGCAGTCGCAGCCTCGACGGCGGCGATCATCACGCTCGCGGCCTTTGCCACGATCACATTCGTTCAGGCACAGCGCATCGCCTACGAGCGCGACCTCGCCAACGCCGAACGCACGCGCGCCGAGCAGGTATCGTCATTCCTGGTCGAGCTGTTCGAGCTTTCCGATCCGTCGCGCAGCCGCGGCAACCAGGTCACGGCGCGGGAGCTGCTTGACATCGGCGCGCGACGCGTGAACCTCGGGCTCGCCGATCAGCCGGAGACGCGCGCGACGCTGCTCGGCACGATCGGCACGGTGTATCAAAGTCTCGGGCTGTACTCGGACTCCGTCGCGCTGCTCGAAGAAGGATTGAAATCGCGCATCCGCATCCACGGCCCGCGTGATCCTGCTGTCGCAGCGGCGCTGCGCGAGCTCGGCGACGCGCTGTGCGATCGCGGCGACCTCGCGCAATGCGAGACGCGTCTGACTGCCGCGCTCGACATGCAACGCGAGCTGCTCGGTGCGGATTCGCTCGAGATCGCCCCGACGATCATGGCGCAGGCGAAGCTCGCGCAGCTGCGCGGTGACTTCGATGCAGCGGAGCTGCTCTATAACCAGAGCCTCGAGATGTATCGCGCGCACGGCAAGGAGCGCACGACCGAGGCGACCTCGGTGATGAACGAGCTCGCCGGCCTGTACTCGTACCGCGGTCGGCACGACCGTGCCGAGACCCTGTATCGCGCGGCTCTGGACATCGACCGCCAGGCGCTCGGCAACGACCATCCTCAGGTCGGTCAACACGTGCACAACCTCGCGGTCGCGCTTCACGAGCAAGGCAAGCTCGACGAGGCCGCGCCGCTGTACGAAGAATCGATGCAGACGCTGACGCGCGTGCTCGGCGAGAAGCATCCGCAGACGATCGACGCGGCGGCGAACTTCGGGCGTTTCCTGCATCGCCGCGGCGAGCTGGCGCGCGCCGAGGAAATCCTGAGCAAAGTGGTCGAGCTGGATCGACAGGCGCGCGGGCCGCGCCACGCATTCGTCGCTCACGACCTCGTCACTCTCGGCATGGTTCGCCTGGACACTCAGCAACACGCGCAAGCCGAGAAAGACTTCCGCGCGGCGCTCGACATCTATGCCGAATCGCTGCCGCCCGATCATCCGTACGTCGCGTCGGCGCTGACCGGTCTCGGACGCTGCATGCTCGAACAGAACCGGCTGGCCGAGGCAGAGCAGACGCTGCGGCACGCGAAGGAAATCGCCGCGAAGTCGTTCGCGATCAACAGCCCGCAACTGGCCGCGGCGAATAGCTCGCTGGGACGAGTGCTGATGGCGCAACGGCGCCCGGATGAGGCAGCGAAACTGCTGCGCGACAGTTACCCGATCCTGGTGCAGGCGCAAGGCGAGAACGCGGTGATCACGCAGCGCACGCGGGAAGCGCTCGCGCAGTTAGACGCGCGACGATAAGAAGGTCCGGTACGCGGGATTGTCGGTTTCCTCCGCGTACACGTACTTCAACTCTTTCAGGTGCAAATCGAAATCCACGCTCTCCTGCGGCGGCACCTGCACGCCCGCCAGCACCCGCCCGTGATCCGACCCATGGTTGCGGTAGTGGAACAGCGTGATGTTCCACTGCGTCCCGATCGCATTCAGGAATTTCAACAACGCGCCCGGCCGCTCCGGAAACTCGAACCGGAACAGACGCTCGTGCTCGATGCCGCGGCCGCGGCCGCCGACCATGTAGCGCACGTGCAGCTTCGCCATCTCGTTGTCGGTCATGTCCACGACCGGGTAACCGGCTTCGCGTAGCGAAACCAGCAGCGCCTCCTTCTCCTTGCGTCCTTCCGCGAGCGCCAGGCCGACGAACAACTGCGCGGCCGCGCCGTCGTCGTAGCGATAGTTGAACTCGGTGACGTTGCGCCGGCCGAGCACTTCGCAGAATTTCAGGAAGCTGCCCTTGCGCTCAGGGATCTCGACCGCCACCAGCGCTTCGCGCTGGCCGCCGATGTCGGCGCGCTCCGCGACGTGTCGCAGGCGATCGAAGTTCATGTTCGCGCCGCAGTTGATCGCGATGAAGCGGCGGTCGCGGCACTGCTCGCGTGCGACGTAGCGCTTGATGCCGGCGACCGGCAGCGCACCCGCCGGCTCGACGATCGAGCGGTTGTCCTCGAAGATGTCCTGGATCGCGGCGCAGATCTCGTCCGTCGTGACCGTGATCACTTCGTCGACGTACTGCTGTGCCAGCCGGAAGGGCTCCTCGCCGACGCGCCGCACAGCGACGCCATCCGCGAAGATGCCGACGCGGTCCAGCGTGACGCGCTTGCGTGCCTCCAGCGAGCGGTACATGGCGTCCGCGTCTTCGGGCTCCACGCCAATCACGCGGATCTTGGGGAACAGATACTTCACGTACGCGCCGACACCGGCGATCAGGCCGCCGCCGCCGACCGCGACGAAGATCGCATCGAGCGTCTCGCCGGGGTGCTGCTGCAGGATCTC
>Ga0134127_10004089_pt1 | contig 10511 bp, 6 predicted proteins | sample KB31753_FD_96459 | JGI IMG/M metagenome (GOLD analysis project Ga0134127, IMG submission 96459) | Terrestrial soil microbial communities with excess Nitrogen fertilizer from Kellogg Biological Station, Michigan, USA - KB3-175-3 | ecosystem: Environmental > Terrestrial > Soil > Unclassified ...
GCGATGGCGATCAGCGTCTCGCCGATGTCGCCGTGCGCCGGGAACTCGGCCACGCCAAAGCTCAACGTGACGGTCCCCCCCGGCAGCTTCTCCGCCGCGAGCCGCTCGCGCACGCGGTCCGCCACCTCGGCGGCGCCCGCGCCTTCGGTCTCGGGCATCAAGACGAAGAACTCCTCGCCACCGTAGCGCGCGGCGACGTCCACGTCGCGCGTGGCCTCCCGCAGGATGTCGGCCACCTTCTTGAGCACCGCGTCGCCGGCGGGATGGCCGTTGGCGTCGTTGTAGCGTTTGAAGTGGTCCACATCCGCCATGATCACCGCGAATGTGTGCTTGAGGCGGCGCGAGCGGCGCACTTCGTGGTCCAGGGCCTCCATCATCCGCCGCCGGTTGAAGAGTCCCGTGAGCGGATCGGTCGCCGAGAGCCGCTCGAGCTCCCGATGACTCTCGCGCAGCCGCGCCACCATGTTGTTGAACACCTGCGTCAGATACCCGACCTCGCCGCCCGTGACCATCGGGAGGTCCACGTCGAGGTCGCCGGCGGCCACTTTGGCCGCGCCCTTGGTGAGCCGGTCGAGGGGCCGGACGATCAAGAGGCCCAGGAGGTAGCCCAGGGCGCCGACCGCGGCGAACAGCGACGCCACGATGAGCGCCGTGACGTTGCGGAGCCGCGCCACCTGCCGGAACGCCTCCGCCGTCGGTATCTCGGTCACGACGATCCAATCGAGTCCCGGGACGCGCTGCACGCTGCCGACGACGCGGTCGCCGGTGACGCTCCCGAACTGGACCGCGCGCCCTTCCCGGGCGAGCAGCCAGTTCAGGTCGATGGGCTTGTAGCGCAGGTTCATCACCGTGGCGGACGTGCCGCGCGAGCTGAGGATGAGGCGGCCCGCGTCGCTCATCACGTACACCTGACCGGTCTCTCCCGGGGCGAACCGCTTCAGCGTGTCGGCCACGCCACGCAGATTGACCCTGGCGGCGATCGCTCCGAGGAGCCGGCCGCTGGCGGGCCGGATGGGCACCGCGACGACCATCTCGGGTCGCGCGGTCGTGGAATCCCAGTACGGTGCGCCCGGCACGAGGTTGTCGCCGCGCATCCGGGTCTGCCAGTCGGGCGGGAGCACGATGGCGCGGGATTGTTTTGCGCTCGACGCGATGATGTGCCCGTGCGTATCTAACACGAGCAGCTCGTCGTAGTCCGGGAACCGGTCGCGCACGGAATTCACGTAGTCGGTCAGACGCTGATAGGCCCGTCCGGATCGCACGGCTTCGCCATTCACGCGTGGAATCCGCTCGAGGTTCTCGGTGACTTCGTACGAGCTCGAGAACACGCGCAGGTCGTAGCGCCGCTCCTTGCTCCACAAGTCCAGCTCGCGGGCCGCCTGCGTGCCGAGCCCCAACAACTCTTCCGATGCCTTGGCGGTGAGGGCGCGTTTGTTCTCCACGTACGAGACGTACGCGGTGGTGAGGGAAGGCAGCAGCGTCGCCAGGACCGCGAACATCAGGATCTTGCTCCTGATGGTATCGAGCCGCAGGGCGCTGAGAAGCCGCGAAATCGTTTGTTCCCAGGAGCTCAACAGGGCGCTTCCCTTCCTCGGGTACCAGCAAGATTCACGTCGCGTACGCTACCGCAAGGCGGGCCTAGAGACCGTGCGGAAAATCACGCGGCGACCTGGCGGACCGTCACGGCTCGGCGCAAACTACACCGATGCGCCGCTCGGACAGCTTGGACCGCCGCTCGTTCCTGCAATACGCCGCCGGCGCGGCCGCCGCTGCCGCGCTTCCCCCGATACGCCAGGCTGTCGAGGTCGAGGAAGCGACGATAGCCTCGCTACAGGAAGGACTGCGCGCCGGAAGATACACGGCGCGTTCGTTGTGCGAAGCCTACCTCGCCCGCATCGAGGCCATCGACCGCTCCGGGCCGACCCTCAAGGCGGTGCTCGAGATCAACCCCGACGCGCTCGCCATCGCCGATCGGCTCGATACCGAGCGCAGGGCGCGGCGGATACGCGGCCCGCTGCACGGCATCCCCGTGCTGATCAAGGACAACATCGCGACCGCGGACCGGATGATGACGACGGCGGGGTCGCTCGCGCTCCTCGGCGTGACGCCGCCGCGCGACGCGCTCGTCGCGGAGCGGCTCCGTGCCGCCGGCGCGGTGATCCTCGGCAAGACCAACCTGAGTGAGTGGGCGAACTTCCGCGGCAACCAGTCGTCGAGCGGCTGGAGCGGCCGCGGCGGACAAACCAAAAACCCCTACGCCTTGGACCGCAATCCCTGCGGCTCGAGCTCGGGCACCGGCGCCGCGATCGCCGCGAGCCTCGCCGCCGTAGGCGTCGGGACAGAGACCGACGGCTCCATCGTGTGCCCCTCGTCGGCCTGCTCGCTCGTCGGTGTCAAACCGACTCTAGGCCTGATCGGCGGCGCGGGTATCATCCCGATCGCTCACAGCCAGGACACGGCGGGCCCGATGTGCCGGACCGTCGCCGATGCCGCGGTCCTGCTCGGCGTGCTCGGCGGCCAGGACTACCGTGCCAGCCTCGATCCGAACGGCCTCACGGGCGCGCGTATCGGCGTGGCGCGCAAGAAATGTTTCGGATACAGCCCAGAGGCCGATGCGCTCGTCGAAGCCGCGACCGACGTGCTGCGGCGCCAGGGCGCGGTCATCGTCGACCCGGCGGACATCCCCCACTTGGGCGAGTACGACGACTCCGAATTCACGGTGTTGCTGTACGAGTTCAAGGCGGATGTGAATGCCTACCTCGCGGAGTGGGCGCCGCGCGGACCCATGCGCACCCTCGCCGACCTCATCGCGTTCAACGAAGCGCACAAGGCCACAGAGCTCGCGTACTTCGGGCAGGAGATCTTCGTTCAAGCGCAGGAAAAAGGTCCGCTCAGCGATCAGGCCTACATCGACGCGCTCGAGAAGGATCGCCGCCTGTCGCGCACCGAGGGGCTCGACACGGTGTTCGCGCAGCACAATCTGGACGCGATCGTCGCGCCGACCGGAAGTCCCGCATGGCCCACCGACCTCGTGAACGGCGATCACTTCCTCGGCGCCAGCTCGACCCCCGCTGCGGTCTCAGGGTATCCCAGCGTCAGCGTTCCGGTGGGTTACGCGTTCGGTCTGCCGGTGGGGATGTCCTTGATTGGGCGGGCGGCCAGTGAGGCGACGCTCTTGAAGCTTGCCTACGCCTATGAGCAGGTGGCCAAGGCTCGCCGCCCGCCGCGCTTCCTCCCAACGATCGACCTGCCCTAGCGGAGTGGCGCTCCCGCCGCGATCCAGCGCGCGAGCAAGGCTCGTTCGTCAGGCGTCATGCCGGTTTTGTTTCCCAGCGGCATCGTCTGCGTTTCCACCGCGCGGACGCGGATCCGCTCGGCGAAACGCGCGATGCCCTCCGGTGTGTCGAACGCGACGCCGGCCGGGGCCGCCCCGAACGTGGCGTCGCTCGGGAATCGTGAGTGGCAGGGCAAGCAGCGCTGCACGACGACTGCGCGCACCGCCGCAAAGCTCGGCGTCGCGCTTGCTTCGGCCACCGGGGACGCCGCGCTTCGTGGCGCGGAGAAAAACACAGCTCCTGCGAGCGCGGCAAGCGCCGGGGCGAGCGCCCAACGTGCCGATGATCCACGGCCGATCATGGCGTGGCGCGCAGCCGCCCCGGCGACGAAGAGCAGCAGAAGCACGAGCCAGTTGACCGGGCCGGCGTAGGTCGCCGGGTAGTGGTTGCTCAGCATGATGAAGAGCAGCGGGAACGTCATGTAGCTGTTGTGCACCGAGCGTCGCTTGGCCCGTTCGCCCAAAGTGGAGTCGGCTGGACGCCCCGCCTTGGTGGCGTCGATCATCGCTTGCTGCGCGGGCAGGATGCGCATCCATACGTTGGCGACCATCAGGGTCCCGAGCAGGGCGCCGACGTGCATGTACGCAGCCCGGCCGGAGAGGAGCCGGCACGAGGCGATCGTGACGCCGGCGAGCAGCACGAGCGAGATCGCGGTCGCGATCCCTCCCCCGCGCGTCTCCGCGAGCGGCGACCGCCACAGCAGATCGTACACGACCCACCCCACGACGAGCAGCCCAACGCCCAGCGCGGTGGCAGCGCCCCGTCCGATGCCCGACACGGCCGGATCGAGCAGGTACGCCTCGCTGAGGTAGTAGACGAGTACGAGCAGGGCGATCCCCGTAATCCAGGTGATCAGGGCCTCCCATTTGAACCAATGGAGGACCGGTGGCATCTCACCGGGGCCGGGGCGGCGTTTCTCGGTCTGATAGAACCCGCCGCTGTGTACCATCCATACGTCGCCCTCGACGCCGGGGCGGGGCTCCCTGGGGGCGCTGAGGGCGCGGTCCAACCAGATGAAGTAGAAGGAGCTACCGATCCAGGCGATACCCGCGACGAAATGCGTCCAGCGCAGTAGCAAGTTGGCCCAGTCGCCGAGCAGTCCGATCATAGGGGCTGTAATTTCACCGTGAAACCGCACCGGGCCAGCCCCCGTCAAGTTAGGCGGACCATCTTCCCGCCCTACAACACCCGGAGCCGCTCCATGAAGCCTGCGTGGGTTCTGACCGCTGTTCTGTCGTCTGTTGCGCTCGCCGCGCTCGCCGCCTGCGCCAAAGCCGGCGCCGACGACGGTTCGAGTCGTCCGTACAAGGTCGGGGTCGTGGACCGCGGCGAGGTCCGCGTCACCGTCGAAGAAACGGGAGTGGTGGAGCCCGAGCGCAGCATCGTGGTGAAGTCGCCGATCTCCGGTGTGGTGCAGCAGCTGTACGTGCGGGAGGGCGACCGGGTGCAGCCCGGCCAGGGACTCGCCCGCATTCTCCCCGACATCGCGCAAGCGAACAGTCTCGCACAGTTGCGCAGTGAGATCGCGCGCGCCCAGATCGCGCGGGACAACGCGCGGCGCGACTACGATCGCTCGCAGGCGCTCTCAGCGATCGGCGGCATCACCCAGGCGGACCTCGACCAGCGACGTGTCGCCTACGAGCAGGCCGACAACCAGTGGCGTACGGCGAACGATCAGCTGCGGCTCGTGCAGATGTCCGGCGTCACCGCCGGCGACTCTGGGGGTGGCGGAGCGCAGTGGGCACGCATCATCGCGCCGGTGGCGGGCGTCGTCATCGCGCGCGGTGTGGAGGAAGGAGAGACGGTCGTCGGTGGGACGAGCGCGTTCGGCGGTGGGACGGCGCTGTTCACCATCGCCGACCTGTCCACCCTCGTCGTCAAAGCGGCAATCAACGAGGTGGACATCGGCAAGGTGAAGCGGGGCGACCACGTCGCGTTGACGGTCGACGCCTTCCCGGGCGATACGGCGCAGGGCGTCGTACGGCTCGTGCCGCCGGCGGCGCGCCAACAGGAGCGCGTCCGAGTGTTCGACGTGGAGGTCGAAGTGACGGGAGGTCAGCAGCTGCTGCGGCCGGGGATGACCGCCAACGTGCGGATCTCGGGCCCGGTGCGCCGCGACGTCGTGCGCGTGCCGGTCGAATCCGTACTGCTCCAGGAGGGCAAGCCGATCGTCTACAAGATCGGGGGCAGCGGGCCGCAGCCCGTGGCGGTGACGCTCGGTCTTTCCGATCTCTTCTACGTCGAGCTCACCGCTGGGCTCGCCCCCGGAGACTCGATCGCGCTCGAGGATCCCGTCGCGGCGGTGGAGCGCGCGCGGAACCCGGCGCGGCGGCGCTGATGCCGGGGTTGATAGAGGCGCGCCAGCTCGCCAAGACCTATCGCTTGGGGCAGGTGGACGTCGCCGCGCTGCGCGGCGTGGACGTGGACGTGGGGGCGGGCGAGTTCATCGCCATCACGGGACCGTCGGGCTCGGGCAAGAGCACCCTGATGCACATCCTCGGCTGCCTCGACACGCCTACCTCCGGGTCCTATCGCCTCGACGGCGAGGACGTCAGTGGGCTGTCGGGCAAGCGGCTGGCGCAAGTGCGCAACCGTAAAGTCGGGTTCGTATTTCAGACGTTCAATCTGATGCCGCGCCTGACCGTCGAAGAGAACGTGGCGCTCCCGCTCAAGTATCGTGGCGGCGTGCCGCGCGGCGAGCGACGCGTGCGGGCGCTGCGTCTGCTCGAGCGGTTGGGGCTCGCGCCGCGCGTCGGCCACCGGCCTGATGAGCTGTCGGGGGGCGAGCGGCAGCGTGTGGCCATCGCGCGCGCGCTCGTCGGCGAGCCGGCGATCCTGATGGCCGATGAGCCGACCGGGAATCTCGACTCGGCGTCCGGAGCCGAAGTGTTGCAGACCTTCGCCGAGCTGCACGCGGCGGGGCATACCATCGTCCTCGTGACCCACGATCCCAATGTGGCGGCGCGGGCCGAGCGCGTGATCCAAATGAGCGACGGGCGGGTCGTCTGAACCTGCTGGAGTCGCTGCTCACGGGCCTCGACGAGGCGCGGCGCCATTGGGGCCAAACCGTGCTCTCGTTGCTCGGACTCATCCTCGGCACGGGCAGCATCGTGACCGTGCTCGCGCTGTTCGGCGGCCAGACCGCGCTCACCGAGCAGTTCCTGAGCGAGGTCGGCGGCCGGGGCACGATCATCGTGTCGGACCGCGAGCGGTCGGCCCATCCCGCCGCCCGGGAGCTGGCCTCGAAGCGACTCACCTTCAAAGACGCGCAGTTCCTCCGCAACCGGGCCGGTGCCCTCGCCGCGGTCAGCCCGGGCTGGTCGCAGCAGCTCCCCTACCGCGTCGGCAACACGAGTTTCGACGGTCAGGTGATCGGCACCGTCCCCGACTACATGGCGATCAATGACATCAAGCCCCTCGTCGGGCGCTACCTGAGCGATCTGGACGTGCGCCAGCAGGCGCGCGTCGCCGTGCTCGGCTGGAAGTACGCCGACTCGCTGTTCGGCGTCGCGACCCGTGCGCTCGGCCGGCTCGTCACCATCGGCGGGAAGCACTACACGGTCGTAGGTGTGATGGAGCGCGAGGAGTTCTACTTCGCGGCTTGGGAGAGCAACGCCCTCGAGTACCGCAATGAGCGGGCGTACATCCCGATCAGCACCGCGATCGCCCAGCACAGCGCGGTCGATCACCTCGACTTCCTTACCTTGAAGGCCCGCCCCGGCGCGGGCGCGGGCGTGGCGCAAGCGCAGGTGCGCAGCTTGCTCTACGCCCGCCACGGGGTGGAAGACTTCGACATCCGGGCCTCGGGGCAGGGCGCGGGCAAGGACAGCGGCCAGTTCCTGCTGCTCTTCAACTTCATCTTCCTCGTCGTGGGCATCGTGTCGCTCATCACGGGGGGGATCGTCATCGCGAACATCCTGCTCGCCTCGGTCGTCGAGCGGGTGCGGGAGTTCGGCACGCGTATGGCGCTCGGCGCCACGGCCGGCGCGATCTTCGCGCACGTGCTTGCCGAGGTGCTCGTCGTGACCGTGATGGGCGGGTTGCTTGGCTTGGGACTCGGTACCGCGCTGACCGGCGTGGTCGCGTATTTCATGCAGATGCCCGCGGTGGTGAGTCCGTTCATCGCCGCCGTATCGACCGTGACGGCGCTGAGCGTGGGACTCATCGCCGGGCTGTTCCCCGCGTTGCGCGCCGCCCGTCTCTCTCCGGTGGAGGCGCTGCGGTATGCGTGACTGGCTCGAGTTGGTGGGCGACGCGCTGCGTGAGATCCGCGGCCACAAGCTGCGCTCCCTGCTGACCCTGTCGGGCATCGTGTTCGGAGCGGCATCGGTGGTCTCCATGACGTCGCTCGCGTCGGCCATGAAGACGCTCGTCTACGATGACCTCATTTCGATGGGCCAATCACGCAGCTTCATCGCGCGCGATCAGGGTCCGCGGTCGGACGCGCGCGGCGCCACGGCGTTGCGCCACACGGGACTGCGGATCAACGACCTCGAGGCCCTGCGGACTCTCCCCGGCGTGGAGACCGTCCACGGGCGCGACTGGGGTGACGAGTACGTCGTGAACGCACCAGCCGACCGCCGCCAAGTGCGTATCGACGGTGTGGACGCCGGGTATCTCGAGTTGCGGAACTACCGTCTCACCGCCGGTCGCAGCATCCGGCCCCTCGATCTCGAGAATCGCGCGCGCGTCGCGGTCGTGGGCTCGGAGCTGGTGCACGATCTCTTCGGGACCACGCCACCGCTGGGTCAGATCATCACCGTGGACGGCGTGCGTTTCCAGGTCATCGGGATCGTGGCGCCCATCGAGTTCGACATTATCCCCGCCGATTTCTCCTTCGTCGCGCGGCGCATCTACATCCCGTACACGTATCTCACGCGCTACCGGGAAGGCGAGGGCCGTATCAACGAGGCGCTCGTCACGGCGGCGCCGTCCGCCGACTTCGGCGACGTACTCCGGCGGGGCGTGGCGCTGTTGCGCCAGCGCCACGGGGGCACGCAAGACTTCGAGATCGACAACCGGGCGGCCGACGTGCTGTCCGACCTGGCGATGGCCGACAACATCCTCGGCGGCTGGAACGCGGTCATGTTCACGATTGCCGGCGTCACGCTGATCGTCGGGGGGATCGGGCTCTTCAGCGTGCTGCTTATTTCGGTCCGCGAGCGCGTGCGGGAAATCGGCATCCGCAAGGCGCTGGGAGCGGATGATGGCGCCATTCTGCGGCTTTTCCTCGCCGAATCCCTGACGTTGGCGTTCCTGGGGGCGGTGACCGGCATCGGCGGCGGCGCCGGACTCACGGTCGTCACCGAGATGATCGGGCGCCAATTCGGCAAGCCCTTCGTGATTCCCGTGAATGTCCCGGGCGTCTTCCTGGCCGTCATCTTCGCCCTGGTTGTGGGCATGCTGTTCGGTTGGTATCCCGCCCGGCGGGCGGCGAGACTCGACCCAATCGAAGCCATCAGCGGAGTCTGACGCAGCGGGATTGCCGAACGGCGCGTAGTATTTCTCACTATGCGCGCACTCGCCGTCGCCGTATTGCTCGCCGTTCCCGCAGCCGCCGTCGCCCAAGCGGCCGACACCTTGGCGGGCCGAGTCACGGACCAGGTTGGTCAACCGATCCCCACCGCCATCGTCGAAGTCACTGAGCTGGGACGCAGCGTCACGACGGCAGCGAACGGGACGTACCGTCTGGCATTGCCGACGGGCCGGTACACCGTGGTGATTCGGCGGACGGGATTCGCGCCGGTGGTGCGGGGCGTGACGGTCGCCGGTGCTGTTGCGCTCGACGTCGCACTCGCGCCTAGTCCGTTCCAGCTCGAGCCCGTGACCGTGACGGCGACGCGGTCTCCCGTCGCGGCGGACGCCTCGCCGCTACCCTTCTCGGCGCTCTCCGGCGATCAGCTGCGCCGTGTGCGGGGCGTGTCTCTCGCCCACGTGCTCGCCGACCTTCCGGGGGTTCGGGCGCTCACGACCGGCGCGCAGATCGGTAAACCGGTGATCCGTGGGCTCAGCGGGTCGCGGATTCTGGTGCTCGAAAACGGCAGCCGGCTCGAGGACTACTCGTGGAGCGACGAGGATGGACCATCGGTCGAAACCGGTTTCGTGCGTCGTGTGGAAGTCATCCGGGGGCCCGCGAGTGTGTTGTATGGGTCGGACGCGGTGGGCGGAGTCGTCAACGTGATCGCTGAACCCCTTCCGACGGCCGACCCGGGCGCGTCCGCGTTCATGCGCACGGGATTCACGCTCTCCGCGGCCACGAACAACCTGGAGCTGGGTGGTGCGGCGCGGGCCGAGGGAGCGAAGGGCGCCCTCGGGTGGCGCGTGGCCGGGGTGGGTCGGTATGCCGGCAACATCCACACCCCGGCGGGCGAGCTGGACAACACCGGCTTTGGCGCGGCGAATGCGGAAGGCGCGATCGGTTGGCATGGCGACCGCGGCGCCGTCTCGCTGCGGGTAGTCCACTACGGTGGCGAGTTCAAGCTACTGGAGGCGAACGGACCTCCCGATACGTTGGTCACGGAGGAGGGTGGGCCCGAGCGAAAGGCCTCCGACGAGCGGGTGCAGATCACGGCGGAGCGGCGCACCGGAGCCTGGCGTCTCGAGGCCAAGGGTCAGGTTCAGCGCCATTCGCTGATCGAGGTCTCGGACGACACGGTACCAGGTGGCGGCGGGTCGGCTACGGAGACCGAGGCCTTCAACCTCCTGTTGCAAACCGGATCGCTCGACCTGGTGGCGCACCACGCTTCGGGATCGTTGCGGGGCACGCTCGGCGTGTCGGGTGTGGCCCAGGGGAACGACGCGAGTGGCCGGATCCCGCTCGTGCCCGACGCACGGATTGGCTCCGTCGCCGCCTTTGCGTTCGAGCAGGTCGCGCTGGGCCGCGTCAGTCTCCTTCTCGGGGGCCGGGTGGACGCTCGTCATCTGACCGCTGACGCCGACACCGCGCTCGCGCTCGGTGATCAGCAGCGCCGCTACACCGCCTGGTCGGCCGACGCGGGGCTGGTGTGGCACGTCCTGCCCGCGATGGCCGTGACCGCGAACGCCGGGCGGGCGTGGCGGGCGCCGACCCTGTTCGAGCTGTTCGCCCACGGTCCCCACATCGGCGAAGCTCGGTACGAGCAGGGGGACTCCACCTTGGTGCCGGAGGTGGGGCGGAGCGTCGACCTCGCCGTGCAC
>Ga0134127_10004094_pt1 | contig 10507 bp, 22 predicted proteins | sample KB31753_FD_96459 | JGI IMG/M metagenome (GOLD analysis project Ga0134127, IMG submission 96459) | Terrestrial soil microbial communities with excess Nitrogen fertilizer from Kellogg Biological Station, Michigan, USA - KB3-175-3 | ecosystem: Environmental > Terrestrial > Soil > Unclassified ...
ATCCTGGATGTCGTCGTTGAGGCCTAAGGCGTAGCCGTCCTGAACGAACGACGTCGTTGGCATCACGCCGCGATCTGCTAGTTCCGTGATCAGGTGCCCGTGTGTCCCCCGGTCGGCGGCCAGCCAGGAGCGTGTCAACCGGTCGGCCTCCACGGCGATCAGGTCGGCGGCGTGACGGAACTCGTCCGACCCCTCCTCGAGCAGGGCGAGATCCTTGCACGCCTCCCGCAACTCCTCGGACATGCCGATCCCCAGGAAGCTAAGCCTTTGCTTGTACTTGACCAGGCCGGCGTCGTTCTCGATCTCACGGCCACGGTTCGACGGCGACCCGTACTTGACCCGGCGCACCTCGCCTTTGCGGTCACCGGTCGTGCACACCTCGCCGGACGGGTCGGTGACGTAGGGGGCGTCATCGGCGGACCTGAGGAACCCGCCCCTGCCTTTCTGCAGACCGCGTGGTGCGACGCCAGCCATAAACGGATCGGCGACGGGGGTCATCTCATGCCATCCCGATACGGGGCAGCGTCATCCACGTCCCACGATTCGTTTTCGTCGTCTTGCTCGATGTCGTCCTCCCGTTCGGCGAGCAGTTCGCCGATGTCGTCGTCGCGTTCGGCCTGTTCGACGGCCTCGCGCTCGCGGCGGGCCTTGCCGGCGGCGATGGCGTCCCACACGGCGCGGCTGGCGGGGCGGCTCATAGCTCCATCAATTCGTCGACGACCTTGTTCAGTCGCTCAACTTCGGCCTCAAGTTCGGTCAGACGGTCAGCGGCTTCGATCACTACGGTTGGAAAGACCAGACTCGGCGGGCGCAGGTCGGCCACGATCTCGGCTGTCGTTCGCCCGCTCACGTCCACCACCGCACGATCAGGGCGATCACCGCAAGGTCGCAGGCGGGGACGACCAGCCAGCAGATCAGGCCGAGGGCGGCGTGGGTGCGGCTCACCGCGGCCACCAATAGAACCCGGCGACGACCGCGACGGGGACGAGGGCGAACCACAGCCAGGGGGTCACGCCGCCACCGCCATGATGCGGCGGCCGACGTATTCGGCTACTTGGGGGACGACTGCGTTGCCGAGGCAGTGGAGTTGATCTTGCACCACTCTTGGTCGAAGCCCATTAGCCAGGCCGATAGATCCGGGTTGACGTACGGCATCCCAGTGAGTAGGCGTACTCGGTCGCGCAGATTCTCCCCCTCGCGGCCGGCCATTCCGCTTCCACCCGTCCCATCCGAAGCTCTCGGGGTAGGCCAGACAGAACAGCCGCTCTCGCATGTGTGGTGCCCCCACGGAGCACGCTGAAACAGTCGACCATTCCGCATCGAACCCGAGGCGGGCAAGATCAGCGAGCACGGTGTCAAACCCAAGTCCAAGGTGCCCTGTGACGTTTTCAAGGAGTGCGAATCGTGGTCGTAGTAGGCGTAGGGCAGTGGCGAAATAGGGCCATAGGTGTCGTGCGTCGTTTGCCCCGGCTCGCTTTCCTGCAGTGCTGAAGGGTTGGCAGGGGTATCCGCCGCAGATGAGGTCGACCGGTTCAACGGTGCTCCAATCGATCGTGGTGATGTCACCGAGGTTCGGCACCGAGGGCCAGTGCTTGGTGAGGACACGGCTGGCGTACGGGTTGATCTCCGATTGCCAGACCACGGTCATCCCGGCGCGCTCCAACCCGAGGTCGAGCCCGCCTATGCCAGAGAACAGGCTGCCCACCCTCATGCCGCTGCCTCCATCGCCAGCACCACGTCGGCGAGGGTGCGGACGTCGACGCGACGGCGGGACGGGACGGTCACGGAGGCCTGTGGTGGGCAGGCCATGGTGAAGCTCTCGGCCCACGGGAGCAGGGCGACGTCATCCCACGTCTGGACGTTGTCGAGGACCGTCATGGCGTGTGTCCCGCGTCTGGATTGGGCCGGTCGCTGCGCAGATAGATGTCGATGGCGGCCAAAACCAGAAGTCCGAGTACCTGCGAAAGTGAACCGTCGCCGCTGTAGTGGGTGCGGATGCCGATCGTGGTATCTGGTCTGATGTACTGGGTGACCGTGACTTCCGTCGCGAGCACGGACTCACTCGGCACGTTTGGATCGTCATGCAAGGGAACGCCCATCACCACCACCGCCCACTACAGATGCGATCGATGAGTAGGTTGAGGTCGCGGGACACCCAGATCATTTTTGGGTTAACGGTTTGCTCGGGTACGTCGTCGGGTTGGTCGGGTGTGGCCTCGCGATCCAACGTTCGGTCGCCGCTCATGGCATCACGACGAACATGCCGTTGCGGCGGGTGATGGTGTGCGGCAGGCGGGCGAGCGATGTCGCGGGGAGGGGGCTGGCCGCAGCCGCCTCTACCTCCCCGCTGTCGTCGTGTAGTAGCGGGCTACCCGACGAGTCCCTGACGACCTGCACCCGACCCCAGGTGGACCGTTTGGCGATGATCGTGCCGTGGCTGTCGCCGTAGTACCAGGCCCGCCCGTCGGTGAGGATGGAGGCCACCGGGGAACGCAGCCCGAGGATGATGTCGCCCTTCTCCACCTCGTGGGGGAGGACGGAGAGGTAGTCGCCCCGCAGCGCAGGGGACGGGTCCGCGCTGCGGGGCTCATCGTCGGTGCGGGCGAGGGCGCCCGTCGTGACGAGATCGGTGTGGTCATCCATCGCGGTGACCCTTCTTGCGGAGCTTGGCTGCCTTGGCCAGCTGGCGGTCACGCTTGTCGGCGCGACGTTGGGCCTCGGCTTTGGCGATCCGGTCGCGGGCGGCCTTCACCTTGGCGGCACGTTCGGCCGGGGTGTGTGGGGACATCAGCCAGGCGATCACGCCGCGACCTCAGCGGAGCCGTACCACTGGCGCAGGGTTTCGTGGGTGACGTCAACCTGACCGTCGGTGTCGGCGGCGAGCTGGGTGGCGATGAGCCGCCACGGCCAGCGGGGGACGGCGTTGCGCTTCTCTGCTACGTAGTCGGCGAGGGATTGCTTGAGGAGCAGTCCGGCCAGGACCTGGGTGGGTGACAGGGATTCGGACACGAGGGTAATCTACTTGACAGTTTGACAGAAGTCAACCCCATTTTGTCAGATATCTCACTTGTCACCTTGCCAAGTTGCTTGACAACGTGTACTGTGCGTGACATGAAACCACAGCCAGTCAAACCGGCGAAGCCACCAAAGCCGCTCATCGGCGAGAACATCAGCCGCATCGTCAGAATCTTGCTGGCCCGCGACGAGATGCGCCAGCAAGATCTCGCTGACGCCCTCGACTACGAGAGCGCGACCATCACCCGCAAGATGAAGGGTGAGCGGGAGTGGAGGCTGGCCGACATCGTCTCACTAGCCGAGTTCTTCGAGGTGCCCGTCTCCCTGTTCTTCGAGGAGCCCGATACCCTGGTCAGAAATAGATGTTTCCGACCTGAGCTTGTTACAGCGTAAAGGTTTCGTCAATGTTGCTGCTCTCGCGTCGGTCACCGGCCGATACATGGAGAGTGCTGATGGACGAGCGATCGTCGGAGCTGCACGAGTACCGAGACGAGTTGGGGCGCCGAGCACTACGGCAGACTTCGATCGACAAGGCGATGAGCGTCCTTGTCCGCGTCGAGCACGCCCTCGGCCACCCGCTGATCGATGCCACCACCCTCGAGCTACGCGACTGGCTCGACAAGCTGGACCTCGCCGCCAAGACCCGCTACGCCTACATCTCTCATCTGTCGTCGTTCTGGCGGTGGGCGCTGGCCGAGGAGCGGGTCACCAAGAACCCGACGATCCGTCTGTCGCGCCCGAAGCTGCGCCCCGGTCTGCCGCGGCCGGTGCCGCCGAACGACCTGGCCCTGCTGTTGGCGATGGCCCCGAATGCGGAGATGCGGGCGATGATCACGCTGGCCGCGCATGCCGGGCTGAGGTGTATGGAGATCGCCGCGTTGCGCTCGGATGAGATCATGCAGCACATCAACCCGCCGGTGTTGGTGATCACTCACGGCAAGGGTGACAAGCCGCGGATCGTGCCGATCTCGGAGGCGACGATCGAGGCGTTGCGGGCCCACGGCATCCCCGCCTACGGGCCGCTGTTCCACGATGCTCGCGGCAAGGCGTACACGCCGGCCAGGGTCAGCCACGAACTGCGCGACCACATGCACGCCTGCGGAGTGGAGGCATCGGCCCACCAGCTGCGTCACGCCTTCGGCACCGAGGTGTACCGGCGGTCGGGTGATCTGCGGTTGACGCAGGAGTTGATGGGGCATTCGTCGCCGTCGACGACTGCGGGGTATACGGCGTGGTCGCAGGATCGTGCGGCGTCGGTGGTGGCGACACTGTTCACGTAACGCGAAAGAAACCCCTCGGCCACATCCGCCGGAGGACGGGGGCCGAGGGGCTTAGCTGACCGAGGGAGTGTCAGCGAACTAGGTGGCGATGTCGTCGCCGATCTGGATCGTGTCGTAGCCGCCACCGGGAACGGTCTGTTTGCCAGCGGGCCAGGTGATCTGGAACTCGGCGTCGTAGAACCCGATCGTGTCGGTGTCCGTCCCCACCCACTGGTATTTGACGAGCCCGGCGGCGGGTGTGGTGACGGTGCAGGCGGCGTCCACTTTGATGGTGCCGAGGGTGCGGTTGCGCATCGCGAACTTGACACCGGTGGCGGTGGTCAGGTCGATGGGGGTGGCGGCGGCGGTGCCGACCTGTTGCATGAGGGTGGCGGTGAGGGCGGGGACGAGGTCGCCTTGCTTGACTTTGAACGTGCTCATCGCCTGCCTTTGGTGTATGGTGCCTATTGCCGGATGTGGTGTCCGACCCTGACGAAGAGGAGAGCAAGATGAACAGTGGGAACGCAGTCCACATCAAGCAGGTCCAGTCGTGGCTTGAATCCCTGACGCCACACCAACGCGAGCGCATTGAGGCGGCGGCACAGAGCAAGGCCAACGAGCCTGAAGATGCGTTGTCCCGCTCGGGGCTTGACGGCTTCTGGATTCAGGTCAGCGTCACCGAAGACGCGTACCTCGTCTGTGGTGCGAACTACTGCATGTGGGAAATCCCGACCGCGAGCCTCGGCGACATGATGGCGGCGGCGTACGAGCATCTAGTCGAGGCCCACCCCTACTCGCTCGTCCATCCCGCCGAAGACGACGATTGAGTCTCCCGTCAGGGAGTAAGCCCCGGCCTCGCACCACCCCGCGGCAACGCGTGGTCGCGGGTGAGGTCGGGGCACCTAACCCGTAGTCCCCTCTGCCGTGGTGTTGACCGTCGACGTCCTGGCCGTCGTGTTCACCGTCGACGTCACCGTGACGGTGGTGCGGGTGGTCGCCTCGTAGTCGGCGACGGTCCATGACTCGTAGGCGGTGATCAGGGCGGCGAACGGCGGGACCAGCGGCGGCAGGGCGGCACCGGGCAGCGATCCCGTGCCGCCGACTGCGGCGCGCAACATGGCGGTGAGCGCCAGACCGATGGCGATGTTGGCGGTGACACCAGTGGCGGCGTCTAGGCGGGCACCGGCAGTCAGGGAGTGAGCGACTAGACCCTGACCACCGACACCCACGGATTCGACAGCAACGACCGTCAGACCGGTAGTGGTGACGCCGGTGCCGCCCACGGCGAGCCCGGCTCGAGCGAACACGGCGACGTCGTTGGCGGGAGTGAGTACCCCGGTCCCACCGACCGCGACAGCCTCGGTGCCGATGGCGGTGAGGCCGTGAGTGACAGCACCTGTCCCGCCGACAGCGACGGCCTCGGTGGCGATGATGGTGGTGGTGCGGGTGATGGTGGCAGTGGCCGCGACTGCGGCAGCCTCTGTGGCGACCACTGCCAGACCGGTGGAGACCGTGCCCGTACCGCCGACCGCAGCGCCGGCACGGGCGAACACGGCGATGTCGCCGACACCGGAGATGACCCCGGTCCCACCGACCGCCACATCCTCATCCGAGACAGCGGTCAGGTCACGAGTGACAACACCAGACCCACCAACCGCGACATCGACGTCGGCGAGGTAGGCAGCATCGCGGGTGACGGTGCCGACGACCTTGGTGGCGACATCCTCGTCGGAGACGGCAGTCAGGTCACGGGTGACAGCGCCACTGGATCCGACCGCGATGTCTGCGTCGGAGGTGTCTGTGCGGTCGGCGGTGACGACACCCATGCACATCGAGGCGAGAGTGCAGGAGGCGACAACGTTGATGTCAGCACCGGCCGCGACGGCATCGATGCCCCATTGCTGCACCCATTGGAAAGCGATCGGGCCGAACAGCCCGACAACCCCGACACCAGGGCTGGACGGACCGGGGGTGGCATCACCGGCCGCCCCGGTGGCGACCAGCTCGACCTGCATCCCGACGTTGGTGTCCGACGACGCCGACGAGAAGGCGATCGTACTGCCCTCGATGAACGCCAGGCAGCCATTGGCGTAGTCGGTGTAGGCGTTGTTGATCGTCCCACGCAACGTGCCCGTAGTGACCGACGAGATCGCCGAGCCATGCGACCACGACCCGACCGTCAGGTTCCCCGCCGCCGGGGCGTTGGTCATCGTGTCCGACGTCGACGACCCGCCGTCGTTGTCGACGGTGAACGCCGTCCCGTTGGCGGACACATCGGAGTACAACGCCCAGCAGGCGGCGATACGATCACCGATGCCGACCGACGTGGTCCACGCCAAGGCGAGGGAGATGCTGGCCGAGCTCGCCGGGTTGAGGCACACCCAGGCGCCCATCATCCCCGTCGTACCGGGGGCGCAGATCGTTTCGGCGATCTGCTCCGTCCAACCGGTAGTGCTGCCACCGAGGGTCGGCGTGGAGAAGGCTTTGCCGGTCATGTTGCCGGCGACGTGACCGGCATTGATGAACACCACCAGAGCCGGGCTCGAGCCGGCGCCGGTGGTGTCGATGTTGCCCGACACGGTGGCCGAGTCGACGGCCCCGACGAGATTGCCGCCACGGACGAAGGTCGGCGTGGTCACAGCCGGGTCACATTCATCGTGCCGGTGCCGCAGGGCAGGAGGATCACCACGTTGTCATGGCGGATCAGGTTGATGACGACCGGTGGGGCGCCGTCCATGATCTTCCAGCCACCGAGGATCACCCCGGCGCGGGTGATCTCGATGTAGACGTGGAAGCCGACGACCGAGCATTCGAGGTTGACGGTCGGCTGGTTGATGTCAGCGTCGTAGACCTGGGCGACGTCGTGGGTGACAGCGATGACGGCCATGACTCACCCCTCTCCGGGGAAGGGGGATCAGCCGCCGATCCAGACCTGCATGTCGTGGAGGGTGACGGTGTTGCTCGCGCTCGACGCCCCCCAGGTGACACCGAGGGTCAACATCTTGTTGACGGTCAGGTCGAGCGACCCGATAGCCGCCGGTGCCGTCTCCGGCCACAGGATCGTTGTCTGCACCGTCGCCGAGGTCGGCAGATACCACTTGCCCCAGCCGATGATCGACCCGGCCGTGCCACCGGCCTGGACGCGGCCCTGGTATTCGAAGTTGAACGGCCAGTTCGTCATCGCCGTCGTCGTCGTCTTCGCCGTCGACACGACCAGCGCAGTACCGGCCACGCCACCCAGGTACAGGCCGAGGATGACGGTTGGGGTGCCGGTGTTCGACATCACCCCCCAACCCTTGACACGGATCTGGGCGCCACCTTGCAATGTGCCGCCGTAGATCTGGTGGAACTTGGTCGTCGCGTCACCGACGGGGATGTCCTTGGCGGCGGTGAAGGTGTTCTGTGCGACGGAGATGCCGTCGAAATATTGCTGTGTGGGGGCAACCCAATAGTTGACAGGCATCGGTTACCCCTTGCCCAGGAAGGTGATGAACCCGGCTAGCGACTGCTTGGCGGGTGGTGTGTCGCGCAGGTATTCGGCGACCTTCTGGGCGATCTCCTCGCGGGCTGCGGCTGGGTCTTTCTTCGCTGTTGCCATCAGCCGAAGTTCAGATCGAGGAGCAGGGCGTTGGTCGCCAGGTTGATGTTTCCGGCCGAGGCGAAGGTGTTGGGGACCGTCTTCCAGAACCCGACCTCACCCGATACGGTGATGTTCAAGGCGCCACCACCCGACGTGGTCGATACGGCGAAGGCGTCAGCGGTCAACCCGGCAGCGAGGACGAAGTACAAGGTGGTGGTCGAGATGCCGGTCGGTATCGCCTCACCGTTGACCGTCGAGAAGAACACCCTGTCATCCGTCGTCACCCCATGCGCTTTCGAGAGGACGAGGTCGGTGGCGGCGTCGATGGTGCCTACCCCGGAGACCGGTTGGCCGGCCGACCCGAACGGGAGGGTGCCGAGCATGTTGCCGACCGTCAACGCGTCGTAGAGGGCGAGGGCGAGCACCGTTGTCCCGGCCGGGATGGGGATGGCCAGGGCGCCGTTGTTGCCGGCCTGCCCGGCGGCGGGTGTGCCTGCGGCCTGCCAGGTGACGGCCTGGCGGGCGTAGGAGCCGCCGGCGACCTCGGTCGGTGTCAGGGCGGTGAGCGCGCCGACATGGGTGAACCCGGCTTTGCCGGATGTGAGCATGGCGTTGCGGCCAGCGGTGACGAGAGGCATGAAGGCTCCTTGGAGGGGGTGGTAGGTTTGGCGGCATGGAGCACAGGATCCGCGTCTATGTCCGCAACGAGGAAGACCTGTTCTCCGTCAACCCGATGTGCTCATGTGGTTGGCAGGGCTGCGAACTTGACTGCGACGAGGATGGGGCGATCGACTTCGCGACCCTGGCCGCCGAGGTAGCAGAGCATGACGCCGACCTCGTGTCCCCGAACCCTGTGCTTCGGTCGCTGCTGCGTCAGTGACGATCTACAGCAGCACCTTGATCAGCACGACGATCAGGATGACGACGAGCAGGATGTAGAGCATCAGGGCACGACCCCGGCGATCGCCCAGAACACCAGCCCGGCACCCAACCAGGTGAACCCCTCCTCGGTCGTGATCGACCCGTGGGCAGCGAGAGTGAAGATCACCAGGCAGACGATGGCCAGGATCATCAACAGCAACCGCAGGGACACCTGGCCGACGTCGCGGGCCGCTATCGCGCCTTCCGACTGGCGGGCATTGAAAGCGTTATGTAGGGCGGAGACGAGGGTGACGAGCACGCCCATCCCTGCGGTCAGCTTGGCCGACACCTCGGCGCTGACGTCGAAGATCGCGGCCAGTGTCGGGATCGCCGCGGCGAGGGCGATGATGACCTGGACGCTGGTGCGGATGAACCGGGTCAACGGTGACATCGCCGCCGGTTCGACGACGGTGGTGACGATCTGGCTTGGTTCGGGGTTGGACATGGTCATGCTCCGTATCTCGGCCGTGGCGGGCCGTTCGGCTTCTGTTTGCGGATGTGCTCCGGAAGACCGGGGTTGGCCAGGACGTGCTCGGCGAGCTCACGCTTCAGGTCGGCGAGAGCGGTCGCCGTTTCGCCGTGCTGTTCGTCGTTCAACTTGGCGAGGTCGGCGACCTTGCCGTCGAGGCGTTTGATCTGCGGGGTGACCTGCCGTTCAACGACCCGTTCGACGACCCCCTCGAACGCTTGGGTGATCGGGTCACCGACGTTGCGGTGGAACAGCCAGGACAGCACCTTGCGCAACGGGGACCGCTTGTGCAACAGGATGCCGAGGGAGACGGCGATGGCGGCGATCGTGGCCAGGTCACCGGACCATGAGTTGACCGCTGGCGGCAACCCGCCGGCATTCACCGGGTTACCAGATACGCGATCCCGCGTACCACAGCAGCAGGGCGGCGACGATGACGATGACGGCGCTGATCAGGTAGTCGTAGCGGCCGGTGTTGCGGTTCGGGGGCATATGCCCTCCCTGCTGTTGTGGAGTGCAGCATTGTCTGGGCCGCCTTTGGGTTGGTCGCCAGACTGGGAGGGTCAGCGAATCGGGGGTCTACGGTTTGATGGCGACGATGATGGCCAGGGTGATGCCGATCAGCCCGACAGCGGCGCCGATGAAGGCGTACACGGAGCCTCGCGAGGCGGTCTGCCCGATGCGGTTCTCCTCGAGCTTGGTGACCTTGGTGTTGGTCTCGTTCAACCGGTCACCGAGGGCGTTGAGGCGGACGTCGACATCTTCGCGGCGCACGAACGTCGCCGCCTGATCGGTGAGCTGGGCCCGGAACTCGTTGACCCCCTCGAGCCGTTTCTCCTGGGCGACCTCTGCTTTGCTGACCGCCTTCTCCGCCGATTGCAGGGCGGTGGCCACGGCGCGTTCGGCGGCGGCCAGCGCGGTGGTCATCGCCTGCTGTTGGGCGGCGAAGGCGGCATCAACGGCTTTTACCTGGGTGGCGTACCGTTCGTCGAGCATCGTGCGCAAGTCGTCGAGCTGCTGTTGGAGGTGGGCGTGCAAGGTGTCAGTCGTCCACCCGGACACTTGCTTCTCGGTTTCTCCGCTCAACCCCCGCCCGCCTTGATCAGCCCTGTCTGGATGTCGCCGATCGACTGACCCATCCGCCCGACCGCGTCGTTGAGTTGGATGGCGACGGTCTCCAGGCGGGCCAGGCGGGCCTCGTCGCTGCCGCTCACGCCGGCGTCGGGGATCGCGTCCAAGGCGGCGTTGGTCAGCGACACCCGG
>Ga0134127_10004097_pt1 | contig 10504 bp, 10 predicted proteins | sample KB31753_FD_96459 | JGI IMG/M metagenome (GOLD analysis project Ga0134127, IMG submission 96459) | Terrestrial soil microbial communities with excess Nitrogen fertilizer from Kellogg Biological Station, Michigan, USA - KB3-175-3 | ecosystem: Environmental > Terrestrial > Soil > Unclassified ...
ACGGAAGTCCTTTCGGGTGACGGGCAATGGACCGTGGGCAGACTGGTCCTCAGTTGATCGAGTTGAGCAGGGTCAAGCGCCCCTCATCCAGGGCGCGGGAACGAGCGACCCTGCCGCGGAGCTCGCCGGCTGCCGGAAACGAGTGTGCCTCGGAATCAGAACGGAGATTCGAGTACGGCTCTATTGTTCGCCGATTCGGGGAATATTCTGCAATGCGGAGGGTTGCAAATATGGATGGATAGAGGGCAGTTAGGGCAGGAGTTCGGGAGAGGGGCTTGACAGCGCTTCAGAACCCTTCTGCCAACTTCCGAGTCGATGACGACAACCCATGTCGAGACCGCGGGACGAAGTGCGTGGTCTCCCGGGTGCCCAAATGCGAGGCACCCGGGGCACCCACATATCGTAAGAAAGTGAATTCGCATTGGCTTTGCGGCCCGGATGAAGCCGTGCCCTTGTTACAAAGCGCTTCTCGTGTCGAGTCACCGGTCGCTCGGACTTTGAGCGATGTTGAGCGAAGCAAAAGCAGATTCTTCGCTTACCACCCCCACGCTGAAGAAAGCGCGTGGGGCCCCGTGCGCTCAGAATGACAGGCTAAGGGGAGAAGAGCGTCTTTCAGAGGGCTAAAGCCCGCACTTTTTCTATCGCGGCTTTGCGGCCCGGATGAAGCCGTGCCCTTGTTACAAAGCGCTTCGGAGATCGAATCACCGGGCTATGCGTACTTTACCGTTTTGTAATATAAGGGTCGCTCCCTTTGGACGGGATCCTCGAAGCCCTTGCAAAGGAGTTTTCGCGATCGGCGCATCGCAGCCTATTCGAGCACCGCCTGTGCAACACGTCGGAGTCGGGAAACGAGTCCGCAAGGCGTCAAGGAGTTGAATTTGTTCATTCACATATTTGGATTTCGTTGGAAGGCAGAGGCGACTGAAGCGCATAAGGATTGGGCGGTGGCGGAGATTCGCGCGTTTCAAGGTGTGATCCCAGGGTTGATTGATGTGGCGGTGGGCGAAAATCTTTCGCCGCGAGGGCAGGGGTACACGTTTGCCGGGTTGATGCGATTCGAGGATCGCGCGGCTTGCGATGCGTATGCGACGCACCCGGCGCATTTGGTGCTATTGAAATGGCTGGTGCCGTTGATTGAACCGGTGGAACTGGACTTTGAGGGTTGACGGATCCCATGTCTCCAAAAACAAGAGACATGGGCCCCCCGGCCACCCCTACGGAGGGGCTTATGTCAGAAGAACAAATACGTGAAGTCCTGGACAGGCACTGGGGCGCGTCGGACGCCGATGATTTTGAAACGGAGCACCTCATCTATCACGAAGACGCGGTGCTGGATTATCCGCAATCAGGAGAGCGCACCCGCGGCCGGAGCAACATACAAAATCAACGCGCGAGTCAGCCGAGCAAAAAGCGATTTACGGTCCAACGAATCGTTGGCAGCGGCAATCTCTGGATCACTGAATTCGTTCTGACCTATGACGGTAAGCCTTCGTACGCAGTGAGCATCATGGAGTTCCGAGGTGACATGGTAGCGCGAGAGACGCAGTACTTTGCAGACCCCTTCGAGGCGCCAGCCTGGCGGAGCCAACTGGTTGAGCGGATCGCGTGACGCCATCGGATGCTCCGGACCCGCGGGGTTCGCTGAGGACAGGCTAAGGGACACCCGGTTTCTTGAAATGTGAACTGTCGAGGCGGCGGAAGATTCGGCGGAAGAGGCCAAGTGTGCGGCGCTGGTCGGCTGGGTTGAGATTGAGGCGGCGGAGCATGAGGCGGAGGTCGTGCTGGTTTGCGGCCTGCATGTTTGCAGGCGAGTAGTTGGAGGCGAGCATGACCTGCTGGATGAGACTGGCGAGGACGTCGAGGTTGCCGGAGGTGGGGCGGGCTGTGCCGGCCAACTTTGAGTGCGCGGCAGCTTCGGCAATGATTCCGGAGCGAACGGCGATTTCATAGAGGCAGACTGCTGCGGCCTGCCCCAGATTCATGGAGGGCTGGCAGGGGTCGGTGGGAATTTCGACGAGATGGTGGCAGAAGGAGAGGTCTTCGCGGGTGAGGCCGTGTTTCTCGGGGCCAAAGACGAGGGCGATCCTGGTCGCAGGCTGCTCGAGTTCGTGCATGATGTGCGGAGCCAATTGATCGAGCCGGACCACGGGCTGCTCTGGCTTGCGGTGGGTGAGTGTGCCAGTGCCAAGGACGAGGGTGGAGTCGCGGACGGCTTCCCGGAGTGAGGTAACTTCGCAGGCGTTGGCGAGGAGTTCGGGAGCGCCGACGGCGGAGCGGGCTTCGCGCCAATGCGGTTCATAGGGATCGACAACGGTGAGATGAGAGAAGCCGAAGTTGGCCATGGCACGGGCGACGGCGCCGATGTTGAGGGGGTTGCGCGGGGATACGAGAACCACCGATATGCGATCGCGTTGTTTTGGAGTGAGCAACGGGATGATTGTAGAGCCTGCGTAGCACAGAGCGTGGTGCCGATCTGACGGGAACGGCTGCTCTTTTATAGTCGAAAGAGCATGTCTTCCCCAGATTCTGCCAAGACGGTCCTTATTCATTTTTCCGGGCACGACCGGCCCGGGCTGACGTGCGAGTTGACCGGCGCACTTGCGCGCCATCCGGTGTTGGTTCTCGATATCGGGCAGGCGGTGGTACATGAGGCGCTGTCGCTGGGGATCCTGATTCGTGTGCCGGTGCACAGCAGTCTCGCGCCGTTAAAGGCTGAGCTGACGGAGCGGGCGCATGCGCTGGATCTGCAAGTGCGGTTTTCGGCCGTACGGGCGGAGGCGCTGGAGCACTGGATGCGCGGACTGCATCATCAGCATTTCATTGTGACGATTCTGGGACGTTCGATTGGGGCAGCGGAACTGGCGCGGGTGACAACGATAGTTTCTTCGCACCAGATGAATGTGGATCGCATCGATCGGTTGTCTGGGGAGCTTGCACCGAAAGATGGATCGGCGAATGCGTGCGTGGAACTGGCGGTCAGCGGCGAGGGAGAAAGGGAAGCGGCAATGCGCGCGGACTTTCTCATTGCCGTGCAGGAGCTGTCGATCGATGTTGCGTTTCAGAGGGAGAGTATCTTCCGGCGAAATCGGCGGCTGTTTGCGTTTGATATGGATTCGACGCTGATCCAGGGTGAAGTGATCGACGAGCTGGCGAAGATGGCAGGCGTGGGCGAGCAGGTCTCGAAGATCACGGAAGCGGCGATGCGCGGGGAGCTGAAGTTTGACGAGAGCTTTACGCGGCGGGTCGCGCTGCTGAAGGGATTGGCAGCGGAGCGGGTTTATGCGTTGGTAAATGCAATTCCGATGGCGGACGGGGCGGAGCGGCTGATCAGGACGTTGCGGATGCTGGGGTACAAGACGGCGATTCTTTCGGGCGGGTTTACGTTTTTTGCCAATCATCTGAAGGAGCGGCTGGGGATTGATTATGTCTACGCGAATGAACTGGAGATTACGGACGGCGTAGTGACGGGGCGCGTGCTGCCTCCGATTGTGAATGGGGAGCGGAAGGCTGCTCTGCTCGAGGAGATTGCGGAGCGCGAGGACATTTCGCTTGAACAGGTGGTGGCGGTGGGCGATGGCGCGAACGATATTCCCATGCTGAAGGTCTCGGGGATGGGGATTGCATATAGGGCGAAGCCGCTGGTACGGCAGAGCGCGCCGCAGGCGATTTCGGCGTTGGGGCTGGATGGGCTGTTGTATCTGATCGGGGTGAGGGATCGGGATTTGGCGGGGCACGACATCCGGTGAACGTGCATTGCGAGTTTCGAGCGGGATGAAAACGAATGGCAACTGCGGGTCTCTTCGCTTGCTGCGGTCGGTCGGGATGACAGCGGTTATTTGAGCTGCGAACGAGGTTGCTACACTGCAATCACGTATGGTCCCCGATACGGATTCAGGTGATTCGGAATTTTTGAAAAACGAGATCGAGGAGCTGTGTGCGACGGCTCGGCAGTGTTACGTGCGGGGATGGGTTCCGGCGACGAGCGGGAATTTCAGTGTGCGATGGAGCGGCAGTGTGTTTATCACGGCGAGTGGGCTGGATAAGGGGAAGCTGACGCCGGAAGACCTGCTCGAAATCGACATGGATGGGGCGGTGCTGGGTGGGAAGGGGAGACCTTCCGCGGAGACGGGACTGCACACGGTGATCTATCGCGAGCGGGTGCATGCGAGAGCGATTCTGCATGTGCATTCGGTGTGGAATACGCTGTTGTCGGGGAAGTTCGAGGGCGAGGGGTTTGTTGTGCTGCGCGGGTACGAGTTGTTGAAGGGGCTTGCGGGTGTGGCGACGCATGAGCACGAGGAACGCGTGCCGATCATTGCGAATACGCAGGAGTATGCGCTGTTAGCGGAGAAGTTGAGGGCCGTGTTGCACGAGAAGGGCGAGGCGCACGGGGTTTTGTTGAGTCGACACGGGCTTTATACTTGGGGTGAATCGATGGCTGAGGCGCGTCGTCACCTGGAGGCACTCGAGTTTCTGTTCGAGGTGGAGGGGCGGCGGGTGTTCGGCGGTATGTAATTCCCATGTCTCAGAATCGAGACATGGCGCACCCAGCTCTTTTTTGATGAGAAAGAGTGCAGACTATGGCAGTTCTTCGTTTTCCCGAAACTGATCAGAAATTTGAGAACGAGTCGGCGATCCGCGACGAACTTGCGGCGCTTGGGATCGACTACGAGCGATGGAGTCTGGATCGCGTGGGAGCGGACGCTTCAGCTGAGGATGTGCTGAAGGCGTATGCGGACGAGATCGAGGAGATGAAGCGCAAGGGCGGGTATGTGACGGCGGATGTGATCGATGTGAATCCCGAAACGCCGAATCTGGATGCGATGCTGGCGAAGTTTGACAAGGAGCATACGCACTCGGAGGACGAGGTGAGATTCGTTCTGGGGGGGCGTGGGATTTTCTTTCTGAATATCAAGGGGAAGGTGGCGTCGGTGGAGGTCGGGCCGGGGGATATGCTGCGGGTGCCGAAGGGAACGATGCACTGGTTTACGCTGTGCGAGGACCGGCGGATTCGGGCGATCCGGTGGTTTCAGCAGACGGCAGGGTGGACCCCGAACTTTACGGATTCGGGAGTGGACAAGAATTATCAGCCGCTGTGTTTCGGCCCGACGTACATGGGGCGGCGCGTGGAGACCGGCATCCGCGTATGAGGCTGAAAAGTCCGAGGCTGTTTCTGCTGGATATAGAAGGTACGGTTGCGCCGATGTCGCTGGTGTATGAGCAGCTGTTTCCGTATGCGCGCACGCATTTCGCAAGCTATCTACAAAGCAATTCGGATGAGCCGGGAGTGGTGAACGATCTGATTTCGCTGGCTGCGGAGAGTGCGGAGGAGAGCGACCCAGAGGCACCGAGGTTTACGAATCCGGATTACTGGATTGAGGCGATTCCGTATCTGAACTGGCTGATGGATCGCGACCGGAAATCGACGGCGTTGAAGAGTCTGCAGGGGCGGATATGGAAGGGCGGATTCGAGCGCGATGAGCTGGAGGGAACGCTGTTCGAGGATGTGCCTGCGGCGCTGGAGCGGTGGTCGAGTGCAGGTCATGTAGCGATCTATTCTTCGGGTTCGGTGGCGGCGCAGATGCTGTTGTTTCGGCATTCGAACTATGGAGATTTGACGGAACGGATCGCGGGGTATTTCGATACGCGCACGGGACCGAAGACGGCGGTGGCGAGTTATGTGTCGATTGCGAATGCGATGGATTGCGAGCCGCGTCAGGTGATGTTCTTCTCGGATGCGGTTCGGGAATTGGATGCTGCGCGCGAGGCGGGCTTTCATACGCGGATGGTAATGCGCGAGGGGAATGCGCCGGTGGACGATGCGCATGGGCATCGGAAGATCAAGTCGTTGGATCTGCTTTGAAGCTTGTTTTGTCGGTTTCGTGTGTCGGATATTGCCTCAGGGGCTAAAGCCCGAGCTCATTTTTTCACGAGGCGTATGGCCCGGCTGAAGCCGTGCCCTCGTTACGAACCGGCTCCGACTGATTTCTCCGGACGCCGTACCCTTCCGAACACTCTGGATAACGTTCTAGTGCGTTGACGCGACCGCTGTTACTTCGGCCGGATTCAGAGGAATTCGAAGGGTACCTACTTTGCCAGTTGTGAGGTCGTGGACGCCGGCTTCGAGGTAGATGGGCTCTTTGGGCAGATCGATCTCGATGTGGGCGGGAATGCCCGAGCGCTGGACGGACTTGTAGAGATCAGGTGTGAGCTGCATCTCCTCAGTACCGCCGTTCCAGTTGACGGGTTTGCCGGTGTGGTCGAAGGCGAGTAGCTCAATCTGGAGCTTTCCAGTGTGAGTTTCGTTAGGACCAGCGGCGAGGGCGACGTCGTTCCACCGGATCATGAAATCGATGCTGTAGCGCGTGGTGGGTCCGGTCAGCTTTGAATTCTTACCTGCGAGATGGGTGTTGGGTGCTGGTTGCGGCGAGGCGGGGACGGCACGAACTCCGAAGAGAAGCTGGGTGGCATTGGGCGAGCCGGGGCGTAGAAGTGAACGGAGCGCGTCGGTTTCGGACTGCTGGGGAGCATTTGCGTCTTCGTCGGCGTTGTAGCCGCGGCGGTAGGCGAGCTTGTATTTATACCCGGGGACCTTGACTTCGATGGAGCGGTATTTGTCGTCCATCTTTTTGTTGGCGGGCGTGTAGACGATGGAGTAGTAGTGAGCGCCGTCAGCGATGGAGTGGCCGATGGCGGTGTCGAGGTCGTTGGTGTTGTAGATGGCTTTGCCTCCGGTGTCGGAGGCGAGCTGGTTCATGGAGGCGATTTCGGAAGCACGCGCGTTGGCGCTGTCGTTGAAGACGGCGTTACCAGCCACCGAAGCCATGTTGCCGACGCCCGCCGCCGATGCGGGGGAGCGATTGTCGGACGAAACGATGTCGTCAGCCATGATGCCGTTGGCGTAGACGGGATAGACAGCAACGCGGGCGGCGGTGAGGAGATTGGCGGCTTTGCGGATTTCCTTGAGCTCGATGCCGTTGTCGGCGGCATCCTGGCGCTGGTCGAACTTGGGAAGAATGACGATGGGGAAATCGCCGGCAAACCAGATGAGGTTTTTGCGGCCGGGAACGCCGGAGAGGTAGCGCGCAACGTCGGAGATGGCTTCGAGGGTCATCCGTGCACGATTGGCATCTTTGTAACCCTGGTAGTTCGCGAAAGCATCCTGCACAGCGCTGAGTGCTGAGATGGGCGTGGTTGGATTGCTCCAGCCGGGCCCAGATGGACCGTTGCCTCCAGTAGGCGAAGCAGTCGTCGGTATGCTCCCGGGACTTGGGGCGTTGCTCCCCATGAATGCCATGAGTTCCTGGAAATCGCCGACTTCGCTCTTCGTGACCATCGAAGCGCTGATACCAGGCGCGGTTTGCTGGAGCGCAGTCTCGCGAAGGAGAGTGGCGTCGCTTGTGAATCCCTGAACGATGTTCAGATTTTTATTCAGGACGAAGATGGCGATGCGGGTTCCGGGTTTGACGTGGTTGAGATAGTTGAGGATCTGATTGCGCGCGTAGGAGATCATCTGGGGCGGCGTGTTGAGGCTGTCGAGCAGGAGCACGTTGACCGCGTCGTCTTCGGGAGCGGGCGGAACGTTGGTGTAGACGCCGGAGGGCATCTTGGGCAGCGGCTTCAACGCGTCTGGGGGAAGGTTCTTTGCAGCATGCTCTTCGAAGAAGTCGATGGTCTGCGGCTTGCCGTCTTCGAAGATGCGGAAGTCTTCCTTGCGGAGGGCGGGGACGGGTTCGCCTTTCCCGTTGTCGACGACGATATCGACAATGACAGCGCGGGTGCTGGTCTTGAAGAGGGGTGTCGGCGTGGAAGATTGCGCGGACTGGGCAAAGATGGTTGTTGAAGTGAAGAGGAATGCGGGAACGAGAAGAGCCCAACCATTGTGTATGAGGGCCTGAATACGAGCGGTGCAGACCATAGGGAGACTCCGGAGTCGTTATCAGCTCAGACGAAAGGAGCCTGGCTGCGGTTTCGCGCTTGAAAACTGATTGCGGGAATCGCTTGAGCGAAATTGTACTCTGAGAGTGCATGTATCTGCCGAATACAGCAACGACGGCGTTGAACGAGATACGGAATGCCGCGATTGTGCGGTTTTCTGTGCTGGCGCTGAGCTCGATTTTCTTTCTGGTCGACCCGTTTGCGGCGATCCCAAGCTTTCTAGCGATTACAGATGGTGTGGATGCACAGCGCAGGAAGCGGATGGCGCGGAAGGCGTCGATCACCTGCTTCATTGTGCTGACGAGCTTTGGGCTGGCGGGGCAGCTGATTTTCAAGATGTTCGGGATCACGCTGCCTGCTTTTGAGATTGCAGGCGGGCTGATTCTGTTGCTGATCGGGCTGGACATGCTGGAGGCGCGGCGATCGCCCACGCAGGAGGCCCAGGGCGATACGGAGGAGGGCGCGGCGAAAGAGGATGCGGGAATTGTGCCGCTGGGGATTCCCATGCTGGCCGGGCCGGGGGCGATCTCGTCGGTGATGGTGCTGGTGGGGACGGTGCCGAACCTCTGGAACTGGGAAATGGCGGCGATTCTGGGATCGATCACGATCACCTGCGTTGTCAGCTACCTGGTGCTGGCGGGTGCGGGCCGGGTGAAGACGGTTCTGGGGGAGACGGGAATACGAATCCTGGTAAGAATTATGGGACTGCTGCTGGTGGCGCTGGCCATGCAGTTTTTCGTGAATGGGCTGACGGATCTGGGGATCATTGCGAAGCAGTAGAGGCAGCGCGCTGCGCGCGGTCAGCGGAGTTAGCGTGCTGCGCACGTTCGCCGCGAAGTGGGGATCATTGTGAAGCAGTGAGGGTTATCCATGGGGCAATTCGACAATCTTCTTAATCGCGTATTCCTCGTAGTTGGACCGTGCGCAGTCTTCTACTCAATTGTGTCGACCATGCGAACTCGATTTTTCATCCGCCGTAGTGTTGAGGTGAGTGGGGAGGTAGTTCGTCTTGAACGTTCCCGAAGCCGCGGCAGATATGGATTTACCTATGCGCCTGTGTTTACGTTCTCTGCGGAGAGTGGAGAGATATACACGGTCGAGTCGGATGTCGGAACAAGTCCGGCATGCTTCGACGTAGGAGACCCAGTCAGGGTGAGATATGACCCAGCGCACCCCGACTCTGCCAAGATCAACACGTTCTTCCAAACTTGGGGAACCGCTGCCATCTACGCCGCCGTTGGCCTGGGATTTACTTGCTTCGCCTGCTTCAAATGACTGCGAGTCAGCTTCATTCGGCTCCGTGGAGACCGCTAAGGACTCTCTCCCGTCCCCGCAAGCATGCGTTTGGGGCTGATCTGGAGCGGGGTTGACGGGCTTTCCCACAGAATTGGTGGCCTTTCCACAGGCGAGGTGAGTTGCAGGATATGCGGGTCGTTGTTATTCTCAGGAGGTCGCGAAACGGTGCTAAGAACAAGGCGATTCGCGAGTTGCACATAAGGGTGGCCTGTGCTACTCTTAAAAAGTTGCAGATGTAGCAGTGGAGCCTCCCGGTGGCCTTTGTGGCCTGCCCTATAAGGGAAGTGGGAAGCCGGTTCGTAGGGTTGGACGAAGTTGCGTTAGGCGCACCGTTAACCCCTGTAGGGAATCCCGCAGAGAACAAACCCATTGCATGACCCAGAAGGCGAGTCCTTCTGTGCGCGCAGAATGCGCGGGGCGATTTAGTCGCTGGTTGCTGTTTGAAATTTTGCGCAGTGCGACCTTCCGCGATGGGTAATTTCCATTGCTATATCGATCGAATTAGGCAGGAAAACCTGCCTGCTGTAGATGAAAAGTTACAGTCTTGATTTCAAGAGAATCGCGGCTTGACACGACATCGGAACTTCGATAGGTTTAGAAGGTTCGCGCAAAAATGCCCTAAGCTGCAAGTAAGCAGAGCAAAGGCAAAGCGCAATAAGTTCGAGGACACCCTGACGTCACAGTCCGGGCCTCGATCCAAAAGGGGCACCGCTCAGGCGGACCGCTCTTAAAGGATCTTTGACAATAAGGTTGAACGTGCCAGTCGTGAGAGTCGATCAGGTTTGGCTTGATCATTCTCACAAGGTAAGAAAGACGTCCTGCGCAGTGATGCGCGGACGAGTCGATCTAACTCTGACCTCCGTCAGAGTGGACGACAACTAGGTTTCAAACGAGAGTTTGATCCTGGCTCAGAATCAACGCTGGCGGCGTGCCTAACACATGCAAGTCGAACGAGAAAGTGGAGCAATCCATGAGTAAAGTGGCGCACGGGTGAGTAACACGTGACTAACCTACCCAGGAGTGGGGGATAACTGAGGGAAACCTTAGCTAATACCGCATAACACCTACGGGTCAAAGGAGCAATTCGCTTCTGGAGGGGGTCGCGGCCGATTAGTTAGTTGGCAGGGTAATGGCCTACCAAGACGATGATCGGTATCCGGCCTGAGAGGGCGCACGGACACACTGGAACTGAAACACGGTCCAGACTCCTACGGGAGGCAGCAGTGGGGAATTTTGCGCAATGGGGGAAACCCTGACGCAGCAACGCCGC
>Ga0134127_10004098_pt1 | contig 10503 bp, 6 predicted proteins | sample KB31753_FD_96459 | JGI IMG/M metagenome (GOLD analysis project Ga0134127, IMG submission 96459) | Terrestrial soil microbial communities with excess Nitrogen fertilizer from Kellogg Biological Station, Michigan, USA - KB3-175-3 | ecosystem: Environmental > Terrestrial > Soil > Unclassified ...
CCGGTGTCCGCGCCGAGCTGCGGCGCCTGGCGAAGCTCGATCCGCTGCCGCCATTCACGACGGACTCGACGCCGGCCAAGGTGAGCGCGTACTGCCGCCTGGCGGGCGCGGTGAAACGGCTGATCCTGCCCGACAGCGCGCAGGCTGCGCAGACCCCCGCCAGGCAGCCGCGCGTCACGGGCTCGCCGGTCGTGCCGCAGAGCCCCGGCCTCGGCGGGAATTCGGCGTACCAGCAGCGGCTGCGGGCCGCGCGCCAGCGCGCCGCGATCTACCAGGTCGAGATTCAGAAGAAACTCGCCATCTCCGCGGCGTGCGTCATCTTCGCGCTGCTCGGACTGCCGCTCGCGGTCCGGTTCCCGCGCGGCGGCGTGGGACTCGTGATCGGCACGAGCCTCGCGGTGTTCTCGGTCTACTACGTGGGCCTGATCGGCGGCGAGGAGCTCGGCGACCGTCTCATCGTCGCGCCGTTCTTCGCGATGTGGACGCCCAACTTGATCTTTCTCGCCGTGTCGCTGCCGCTGATGTGGGCGGTCCGGCGCGCGGGGAGCACGTCCCACGGCGGGGACTGGGACGAAGTGAAGGAGTGGCTGTTCGGCTGGACCAAGAAGCTCCGGCTTCGGCTCCCATGAGACTCCCGGCGATCCGGCTGCCGCACGTGCGCATCGGCAGCACCCTCGACCGCTATCTGCTGAGCGAATGGCTGCGCGTCTTCCTCATCACGTTGATCGGTTTTCCGATCCTCGTGATCGTCATCGATCTGACCGACAAGCTCGATCAGTATCTCAGCCGCGGCGTGTCCCGCGGGCAGGTGGCGCTGTCGTACTTCTTCGATCTCCCCGAAAAGATGTTTCTCGTGCTGCCGGTCGCGGTGCTGTTCGCGACGGTGTTCACCGTCGGCTCGCTGGGGCGGCATTCCGAGCTGACCGCGGCGAAAGCGTCCGGGATCTCGTTTCATCGTCTGGTGCGGCCGCTGTTCGTGGCCGCGGGGCTGGCGTTCATCGCCGGATTGTTGCTGGGCGAGCTCGCGCCGGTCGCGACGACTCACCGGCTCGAGATGCTGGGTGAGAAAGCGATTCGCTCGACCACCTCGCGCTACAACTTCGTGTACCGCGCCGACCGCGGCTGGGTGTACGCGATCCGCTCACTCGACCTGCGCACGCGGGAGATGAGCGACGTGCTGCTCGAGCGGGAGGGCACGGGGCCGGACTATCCGACGATCATTCTCGCCGCACAGCGCGCCGTCTACACCGATACGGCCAAGGCCGCCAAGAGCGATACGCGCTGGACGCTGCAGCGCGGCACGCTGCGCTACCTGCCGGGCAGCAAGCCGGAGGGCGAGGTGGCGTTCGAATTCGACTCGCTGCGCTCGCGCACGCTGCAGGAGCGCCCGGTCGATTTGCTGGCCGAGCCCAAGTCGCCGGACGAGATGCGCTACGCCGAGCTGCGGCGCTATGTCGACGCGCTGATGCGCAGCGGCTCGAACGCGAAGAAGCTGCAGGTGGAGCTCGCGCTCAAGATCGCGATTCCCTTCATTTGTCTGTTGATCGCGTTGTTCGGCGCGCCGCTGGCGATCTCGACGCCCAAGAGCGGCGCGGCGTGGGGGGTGGCCGCGAGTCTGGCCACGACCTTCATCGTGCTGCTGATGTTTCAGCTGGCGAAGGCGATCGGCTCGGGCGGGGTAATGCCGCCAATGCTCGCCGCCTGGATGCCCAACATTCTCGTTGGCGTCGCATCCGTGTATCTGCTGCGTAAAGCGCCTACCTAGCGTCCTTGACGTTGCCTCAACCCGGGAACACCTTTTTTCCCGGTCGCAATGAGCACCCAAACCCTGCATTCGCCCCCTCCGAGGAGAGGTTCATCCATGCGTTGGATCGTTCGTGGCAGCCACGCCCTTGTGGCGGCGGCGCTGTTTGCGGTGTTCCCGACGGGGGCGGCGTTCGCCCAGGGCGTAACGACAGGCGCCATCGCGTGGCATGTCACCGACCCGCAGGGGCAAGCGGTCGGCCAGGCGGCGGTGCAGATCAAGCATCGCGGGACCGGCTACACGACGGCGGTCCGAACCCGTGACAACGGCCAGTATCTGGTGCAGGGCCTCGAGGTCGGGGGGCCCTACACCGTGACGATCCGCGCGATCGGTTTCGAGCAGTTCGTTCGCGAGAACGTGGACGTGAATCTGTCGGAAACGACGCGAATCGACGCCAGGCTGATCGCGCAGGCGGTCGAGCTGTCGGCGGTGACGGTCAGCGTGCCGGCGACGGCGGACTTCGCGCCCACGCGGCAGGGCGTGGCGGTGCAGATCTCCGACACCATGGTACAGCGGATTCCGACATTCAGCCGCGACTTCATCGATCAGCTCAAGCTTGCTCCTCAGGTGGTCTATCCCGCGAGCGGCGCGGCGAGCGGCGCGGGCGCCTACAACCGGTACAACACCATCACGATCGACGGCGCCAACCAGGGCGAACGGTTCAACCTGGGCGGCAGCGGTGGCGTCCCGGGGGGAGCCGCAGGCGGCAAGATTGTCTCGCTCGAGGCGGTGAAAGAGTTCCGCGTGATGTTCACCCCGAGTGACGTGCGTCAGGGGAACTTCGCCGGCATGCTCGTCAACGCAGTGTCGAAGAGCGGCACGAACGAGCTTCATGGTGGGGCGCTCTACACGAACCGCAGTAGCGACCCGGTGTTGGGCGTCGATATGGTCGCCGAACGGCTGCGCACACCGTCGTTCGAGGTCAAGCAATACGGCTTCCACCTCGGCGGACCGATCATTCGTGATCGCCTGCACTTTTTCATCGCGCCCGAGTGGCAGCAGCGCGCCGAACCGGCAGCCGGCCCTTACTACCTGAACGGCCAGCCTTCCCCGGCGCCGGACGATCCGGGGATTCCGCTCGACTCCTTGGATCGCATCATCGACGTGATGCAAACGACCTACGGCTTCGACGTAGGCACGGTGGACCCCGTGCAACGTGAGACGCCGCTCGCGAATCTGTTCGGAAGACTCGACTTCCAGATCTCGCCCCAGCATCGCTTGGCGTTCCGGCAGATCATCAATCACGACCAACAGGACCAGTTCTTCCGCAGCGCCACGAATAATTACAGCGCCGATCCGCTGACCCAGAACAACGGGTTCCGGTTTACGACCAACCAATTCGCCTTCGACTCGAAAAACACATCCTCGACGCTCCAGCTGTACTCGAACTTTGCGTCCGGCATGTCGAACGAGCTGATCGTTGGATACAGCACGATCAAGGACGAGCGCGCCGTGCCGATTCAAGCTCCGGAAGTCACGGTCGGCGTTCAGGTCGGAACAGCGCGGCGCGCTGTGACATTCGGGACCGAACAGTTCTCGCCGAACAACCTGTTGGATCAGAAGATCTTCGAAATCGTGAACAACTTCACGCTGCCGATCGGGCAGCACACCTGGACCTTCGGCGGCCGCCTCGATCGCACGCACATCTTGAACAACTTCGCTCAAGCCTCGTACGGCGTGTACAAGTTCCTCAACACCGACAGCCTCGCCGCGGGCCGCGCGAACGGGTACGCGGTCGCCTACGCCAACAGCCGGAATGCGGCGGACATCCCGGCCGATTTCCACGTGAACGTGTACAGTCTGTACGCGCAGGACCAGTGGGCCGTCACTAACCGGCTGACGATCACCGCGGGACTCCGGGCAGACGTCCCCTCGCTTCCCGATAGTCCGCCGGAAAACGACACCCTGCGCGTCAAGATGGACTCGGCGGTATGTGCCAAGGCGACATGTGGTGCCTTCGCAATCAGCACGAGTGCGACGCCAAAAACCCACGTGCTGTTCTCACCGCGCATCGGCTTCAACTACAACGCCGGCGGGAGCAGCCGCAACCAGATCCGCGGCAGCATCGGTGTGTACACCGGTCCGCCACCCTACATCCTGCTCGGCAACGCGTACGCGAACACCGGTTTGGGATTGGTGCGCCTCTCGTGCACCACGCCCGCCAACGTGCCGACGTTCGAGCTCGACGTCGACTCGCTGCCCACGGCATGCAACGGCCAGGTCGAGCCCGGACCTGGCCAGGCGGGGACGCTTGGCGTCAACACGACAGATCCGAATTTCAAGTATCCCCAGTTCTTCGGAATATCCGGTGGATTCGATCGGGAGCTGCCCGGCGGAGTCGTGCTGACGGTGGAAGGGCTGTATCGCAAGGCGATGAACGCCGTAGTGGTCCGCGATCTGAATCTCATCGGCCCACGCATGTCCGGAGGCAGCGTGTACCGCGACCGCAACGGCCGCGTGCTCTATGCCGACACGGTCAGCTCGGCCGGCGTGGTGACCAACAACAACCAGCGCTGGCTCACGTCGCTGCGTGGAGTGGGGTTCACGGAAGGCATCATCGACGTGACCAACGAGTCGGAGGACTACAACTACTCGATTTCGGGGCAGCTGCACAAGCGGTTTACTAGTCACTTCGAAGGAACCGTCGCGTACACCTACCTCAAGTCAATGGATGTCCAGAGCCTCACCTCCGATCGCGCCATCTCCAACTTCCGGTTCGGACGGCAGACGGCTACGGCGCTCGACGATTATCAAGTCACGAGGTCGAACTTCTCGCGGCCGCATCGCCTCCTGGCGTACGGGACGTACAGCTTCCCCTTCCTGACCGACGTGACGCTCTACTATGAAGGCACCTCGGGGGTGCCGTTCGTCTACGTGGCCGGCGGCAGCGGCACGACCGGCGACTTGAACGGCGACCTGGTAAACGGGAACGACCCGCTCTACATCCCGCGCAATGCAAACGACCCGAACGAGGTCCAGGTTGGCACGCTCGTCGCCGGCGCGTTCGTCCCAAGCGCAACGCAGGCACAGGCACTCGAGAAGTTCATCAGCTCCCAGCCATGTCTCGACCGGCAGCGCGGCCGCATCATGGAGCGGAACAGCTGCAGCTCGCCGTTCCAGCACCGCTTCGATCTCTCGGTCCGGCAGGGGTTGCCTGTGGTGCGTGGGCAACAGCTTTCGATCCAGATGGACATTTTCAACTTCCTGAATCTTCTGAACAACGATTGGGGCCAGATTCGGCTGCCGACTCTCGCCGCGACGAACAACAATCAGTCGGCGTTGTCGGTAATCGGCCGGACGCCGGGCTCGCTCGCGGTTTCCCAGCCGCAATACACGTTCGACGCGCGGTTGTACCAGTCGGATCCGACCAAGCCCAACTATCTCGAGCCGAAGGCATTCGAGAACCGCACCACCGGGAGTAGTTGGCAGCTGCAGCTGACGCTGCGGTACGCGTTCTAGGCTTGCCCTGAGCCCAGCGAAGGGCTTGCCCTGAGCACAGCGAAGGGCTTGCCCTGAGCACAGCGAAGGGCTTGCCCTGAGCACAGCGAAGGGTCTACTAAAGGAGGGCGCGGGAAAACCGCGCCCTTCTTCTTTTACGGGGTTGCGGAGGTGATCGGGGGGCGGACCCGCTGCATCCGCTTCCACCACAGGTACGCGGGAATACCGCTGAGAATGATCCCGATATCGATCGCAAATGCCGCTGTTTCCGAGACCAGGTAATTGCCGAGCAGGAGCAGCGCGCCCGCGAGGAACCCGAGCGGGACGAACGGATAGCCCCACGTCCTGTAGGGCCGCTCCAGGCGGGGCCGCGTGCGCCGCAACACGAACACGCCGGCGACCGCGAGCGCGTAGAACGGCCAGATCCCGATGATGAACTGATCGGCCAGCGCCGTGAACGTCCGCACCAGAATGAAGATCATGCCCATGACGGTCATCAGCACGATCGCCCCCACGGGCGAGGAGGTGCGCGGATCGACGCGCGCGATCGCGTTCGGAAACAGTCCGTCCTCGGCGGCCGCGAAGAAGATGCGCGGGGCGGTCATCATCGAGCCGTTGAGCGTGCCGAACGTGCTGACCGCGATCGCCGCCGACACGATCACCACCCCCGCCGGGCCGATCGTGAGCCGCGCCACGTCGGCCGCCACCAGCTCGGCGTGCTTCATCTGCTGAATCGGCAGCAGGTGCAGGTACACCAGGTTCGCCGTCAAATACAGGACGACGACGATCGACGTCCCGATCAGGAGCGCGCGCGGCAGATTCTTCTGGGGCCGCTGCACCTCGCCGCCGACGAACGCCAGATCGGCCCAGCCGTCGTACGCCCACAGGATCGCCACCATGGCGAGCAGGAACGGCGACAATCCGACGTGCGCGCGCTGCGACAGAATCCCGCCGCTGATCGGCTCGGCCGGCTGCCCCAGCGCGAATCCCACGACCACGAGCAGCGCCAGCGCCCCGACCTTGAACACGGTACTCAGGTTCTGCAAAATTGCGCCGCGGTGAATCCCGAAATAGTTGACGCCGCCGACGAGCAGGATGTATCCCGCGCCGAGCAGCTGCTCCGCGCGGATCTCGACCGGTCCGATCACCGCGGCGACCGCCGCGGGATCGGAGCCGAGGGTGCGGAGCGTGTAGGCGGACGCCGTGATCCCGATCGCGCCGAACGCCCCGGGCCGGATGATCCACAGCTCGGCCCAGGCGAACAGAAACGCGGGCAGCGGGCCGAACGCCTCGCGCACGAACACGTACACGCCGCCCGAACGCGGAAAGGCCGCGGCGAGCTCGGAGTAGGTCAGCGCGCCGCACAGCACGACGAGCGCGCCCAGCACCCACGCGAGCAGAAACAGCGGCACATCGTCGATCCGTTGCGCGACGCCGGCCGGGGTGCGGAAGATGCCGCTGCCGATCGTGGAGCCGACCAACACCGCGACCGCGCTCCACAGGCCGAGTCGCCGGATCAGCCGCTCGCCCCAGCGATCGGCGGGCATCAGAGGTGTGGACATAGGGTCCGGGAATATACATTTCGCCGCCTATGACGCGACGTTTTTCGAGTCTCGCGTGGGCCGCCGCCGTCTGCACCTATCTGCTCATCGTCCTCGGCGCCGTCGTGCGCATCACGGGATCGGGGATGGGGTGCGGCGATCACTGGCCGCTGTGCAACGGCCATCTGTTTCCGCCACTCGACGACATCGGGACGGTGATCGAGTGGAGCCACCGGCTCGTTGCCGCACTGGTCTCGATCCTAGTGGTGGCGCTGGCGATATACGATTGGGTGTTGAACCGGCCGTCAGGCCGTCAGACCGTCCGCCCGTCCTTCATTGCTCTCGCGCTCCTGATCGTCCAAGTGCTGCTCGGCGCCATCACGGTGAAGCTCGCGCTCCCCGCCTGGAGCATCGTGCTGCATCTGGGCACGGCGATGTTGCTGCTTGCGACATTGCTGATCGCCGCCGCCGGTCCTCGGCCCCTGACGAGCATTCTGGTTCCGCTGTCTTTCGTCACGGTGCTGTTCGGCGCGCTCACGGCGAATCTCGGCGCCGCGGCGGCCTGTCACGGATTTCCGCTGTGCAATGGCGAGATCTGGATCAGCGCCGGGCCGCTCGCGTGGATTCAGTGGATTCACCGCCTGCTCGCCTACGCGCTCGCGATCGTGGCGGCGGTCTGGGCGCTGCGGACGCGCGGGGCGGCGCCCAAGGTCCTCCTGGGGCTCGTGGTGCTGCAGGTGGCGATCGGGGCGGCCACGGTGCTGCTCGGCCTGCCCAGCGGCCTCCAGGCGGCGCACGTCGCGGTGGGGTCGGCAGTGTGGGCGGTGGTCGTCCTGGCACAAAAACCAGGAGGCCCCGAACACCAGTCCGGGGCCTCACCGAATCACTCAGCCGACTGACGTCAGTTGTTCTTGACCTTCAGCGTAAAGAGGTGTGCCGGATCGCCGTGGGTATCGAACTGTTCGAGCAGCACGTTGTAGTTGCCCGGAGCGAAAATGACCGTGAACGTTTCGGGATTCGCGCCGGTCGCGGCACCAAAGCCACCCGTACAACCGGTGAAGACGCCATTGCAGATGGCCATGTCGATATCCGCACCGCCGGGCCACGAGAGCGTGAAGACCAGGGTGTCGGTGCTGGCAACCGTGAACGGATACCAGAAGTCCACATCGTCGGTCTTGAACCCGTCATAGACGAACACTGAGTCGCCGTCTGCCGGAACGACGAACGCTGCCGCCCCGCCCGAGGCATGCGCGTACGGGCTGCTCACCGTGAAGTTGGTCGAGGTCGGAAGATCGACCGTAAGACCGGGCACATACTTCACCGCGACGCCGAGGACGTTGAGCGGGCCGCCGGTCGCATCGGGCTGCGGCACGCGTACGATGAGCGTATCGCCCACGCGGTGGAGCACTTCGCCTACGACCCCGCCGCCAAAGTCGACGTTGGCACTATCGACATCGAAGCCCAGCAACGAGCTCCCGAACAGGCTGAAGGGCTGACCAACCGACGGCGTCGCGGTGGAAGCGGTGCCGTTGAACGCCGCCGGCAGCACGGCCACGGTGACCGTATCCGAGATCCCGCCGCCCGACACCACGATGCAGCTCGAGTTCGCGCTCACGGCCGTGACGATGGCCTGCGCGGACGTCGGCGGGAGCGGGTGGTAGCTCGTGTCCACGGCCACCGTGACGTCGGCCGTGCACGGCGTGAAGGTGATGGGAACCTCGAGCGGCACCGTGCGCGCGTCGAGGACCGAAGCGTTCAGGACCGCCTCGCCGCCGATCGGCAGCTGCAGGTACGAGAAGTCCGTCACCACGCGCGCCGGATTCCCGTCCAGATCGGAGAGCGGATCGCTCTTACAGCTCCCCAGACCGAAGGCGACGATAGTCAGGACGCCGAAAGCTCCAAAAAGACGACGATTCATGCGTACCTCGCTGGATGATTTCCCGCCACGTGAATTAGAAGCGCTGGACATCCTGCACCCCTTCCGGACCGAGGAGCGATGCCCAGTTGGGTCGGCTCGGCTCGCGGCGGTCGTCTGTCCAAATCAGCGCGTAGTTCCCAAACTGCGTTAGATCCATGAACACGAACTTCAGCAGCTGCCGCTGCGTGTACTTCCAGACTTCATACGGCAGCGAGTTGGCCGCTTGCGGCCGCTGCATCACTTCCTGGGGCGCGCCGTACTTGATGAAGATCCGGCCGCGATCCGTCCGCCACCCCGGGATTTCCGCGGCGCCGCCCTCGCGATAGCGGCGATTGGCCTCGGCAATCCGCGCGTAAAAATTCTCCTGCTCTTCGTTGCGCGGTGTTCCTGGAGTCGGGTCCCGCTTCACCCAGAAGCGCCGCAGGAAATTCTTCTTCCCCTCGACCGTGAGCGTGCTGTAAATCCCCGTCTCGTCCGTCGACATCAGATAAATCAGAGGCCCGTACAGCGTATCCAGCTGAGCCTCGCTCATCATCTCGAACTTGTCCGGCGCTGCCGGCGGCGCGGTCATGGCCACCGTCTCGAACCCGCCCATCCGGAACGGCGCGCGGCGTGTCACCGTCGTATCGCGCGCCTGCACCTGCACCTCGAATCCGTAATCGCCCGGCGGCAGCCCGGCGAGGTCCACCATCGACCTCGTGACGCCTCCCGCCGCCTCGAACGGGACCTGCTGGGCCGGCGTCGTGACCAGCGGCGTGCCGTCGGCTTTCAGTACCCGCACGCTCACCGCGGCCGTTTCGGCGACCAACCCTTTGCCGTACCACTCGAGGTAGTAGCCGATGCTCGCCGAATTCGGCGTCAGCAGCGGCCGCACCGCCGCCTCGAGAATCACTCCGCCTTTGCGCAGCTCGCCGGGCCGGAGCGCCGTGTCCGCGCCTGCCGCGGCGCGCATGCCTGTCGCGACCAGCACGTCGGAGGCGGCCGGTCGTCCGGCGAACGCCGTCAGCGGCACCTGCACCCGGGTGATGCGACCGGTGGCGGAATCATGCACCGCCACTTCGATCGTGTACGACCCCGGCTTCGCCGCGAACGTGAAGTGCTCCAGCGAGGAGCCGCGCGGCGTACCGAGCAGCCGCGCCGGAACACTCCGGGTCCACGAATCGGCGACGAGCTGTAAGCCGGCGCTGTCGCGCACCGTCAGCACGAGCCGGTACGTGGCTACCGCGTTCGGTCCGCGCGTCAAACTGTCCAGCGCCGAAAACGGCACCCGCGCGAACCCGTCCACCACCGTCTGATTGCCCGCGCTTCGATAGAAGCGCGTGGTCCCGATTTCGAGACCTTGGGCAGCGGCACTGGCGGACTGCACCGCCAGCACCGCCGCCACGATTACTGCCTTCGTCATCAGCCTCTACATCTCACCCGTGGGAGCGACTACCAGCCCAGGGAAAAAGTCAGGAAGTTCGTCGAGCCGAGTGTGCCCATGCTCTTCCACGCGTAGTCGAAGCCCAGCCGCGTGTTGCCCTTGGCATACTCGATCCCGCCGCCCAGTGCCAGGCCGTCCATCGTGAACGCGCCGCTCGATTCCTTGGTCGGGATACCGATCGTGAGGTCGTTCGTTTCGTTGTCCGGCTGAATCGCGTAGCTGCCGCGCGCCGCGACCGAGAATCCGCGCGAGCCGATGTTCATCATCTGGTACTCGAAGCCGGCGCTCGCGCCGGGCTTCGTGTTGTTCGGCTGCGTGAACTCCGACAGCACGGTCAGGCGGTTGTTGCCCTGCGCCACGAGATCGAGAGCGACGCCCA
>Ga0134127_10004102_pt1 | contig 10498 bp, 11 predicted proteins | sample KB31753_FD_96459 | JGI IMG/M metagenome (GOLD analysis project Ga0134127, IMG submission 96459) | Terrestrial soil microbial communities with excess Nitrogen fertilizer from Kellogg Biological Station, Michigan, USA - KB3-175-3 | ecosystem: Environmental > Terrestrial > Soil > Unclassified ...
CGGCGAAAACCCTCATCAGCAAGCGGCTCTCTATCAAACTTCCAATGACTCAGGAATCGCAAACGCGGCCGTGCTTGCCGGGAAGGAGATGTCGTTCAACAACTACGTCGACGCAGAAGCTGCGTGGCAGCTCGTCTGCGACTTCGAACAAACCGCTTGCGCGATCATCAAACACACGAATCCCGCCGGCGTGGGCCTGGGCGAGACGACGGCTGAGGCATACCGGAAGGCACTGGCGACGGATCCCGTTTCAGCATTCGGCGGGATAGTGGCGTTCAACCGGAAAGTCGAGACGCACGCAGCCAGGGAAGTGACGAAGATATTTACCGAGGTTGTGATCGCGCCCGATTACGAGCCCGAAGCGCTCGAACTCATTCGCGCGAAGAAAAACCTTCGTGTCATTCGGATGAGCGCTGCGGAAACTCCGAGCGGAGTTGAGTTGAAACAGATCAGCGGTGGCGTGTTGGCCCAGACGCCCGACAACCACAAACTCAGCCGCGATGAACTCAAGGTTGTGACTGAAAGGCAACCGAGCGAAGAAGAGATTCGCGCTCTGCTGTTCGCGTGGATTGTTTGCAAGCACACGAAGTCAAACGCGATTGTTTACGCGCGTGAAGATCAGACGGTGGGCGTCGGCGCGGGACAGATGTCGCGCGTCGATTCGGTGAAGATTGGTGCGATGCGTGCCGTATTGCCGGTCGCGGGTTCCGTGCTCGCATCCGACGCGTTCTTCCCATTTCGCGACGGCATCGACGAAGCTGCGCGCCACGGGATCACGGCGGTGATTCAACCCGGTGGTTCTGTGCGCGATGATGAGGTGATCGCCGCCGCGAACGAACATGGACTCGCGATGGTATTTACGGGCGTCAGGCACTTCAAGCATTAATCCGTCAACAATCCGTGAAAATCCGTGGCCTGACTTGTCCTGGTTCACCCTTATGGCCGATACTCTCGGCACATTTGCTCGGAAGTGAGTACCAGATATGGCTGATAATGAGGACCTGATTAATAACCTCCCCTCGATCCGTTGCCGCTATTGCGGACAACGCAACCAGATTCGGCCAGACAACGGCGAACCACGCTGTGGCCGCTGCCGCCTGCCTTTGTCAGACGCTCCACACAAAAAATTCGCGAGCCTCGACAAGGACCAATATATTCATCCTGACGACCGCCGCGCGCTCACAGCCCTGCGAGCGATTCCCGGCATCGACTCGGCGCTCAAGAAACTTCTCGCAGTCACAGGCGAATCGGCCATACGCGTGATCTTCACCGCAAGCGCCGTAAAAGTGACACCGACACAGTGTCCGGATCTCTACGCCAAACTCCAGATCGCATGCACGACGCTCGGCGTCGACATGCCCGAGCTTTTCATTCAACAGAATCCGATCGTTAACGCGTTCACAGGCGGCGTCGAACGTCCCGTGATCGTGCTCTATTCACAACTCATCGAGCGGTTGAACGACGAAGAGACGCTCGCAGTCATCGCGCACGAAGTGGGTCACATTCACGCCGAGCATGTTCTCTACATCACCGCGGCTCGTTTGATCGAGTTCCTCGCGAAGAGCGCCGTGCTGGCGTCGCCGTTGACGTTCATCGTCAAAGAACTTCTGACGATGAGCATGCGCGCGGCGCTGCTTGCCTGGGCCAGGCGCGCTGAGTTGTCGTGCGATCGCGCGGCATTGCTCGTCACGCAGGACGCGAACGTTATCGGTCGTACGATGATGAAGTTGAGTGGCGGCACTTTCGCTTCGCGAGTTGATTACGATCAGTTTCTCGCGCAGGCACGCGACTTTCAAAAGAACTACGACGAGAAGGCGCTGGACCGGTTCTGGGCTGATGTGATCACGTCGGGCTTGACTCATCCGTTTCCTGTTTGGCGCGTGTCGGAGATATTGCAGTGGGTAGAAAGTGGCGAGTACAAAGCGCTGATGAATGCGCCCGAGAGCGCCGCAGCCTAGGCCACAAAGAGGCACAAAACAGCAGCACATGCTCAAAGACAAAAACGGAATCATCTTCGGAGTCGCAAACAAGCGCTCCATCGCGTGGGCGACTGCTCAGGCGCTTCACGAAGCAGGCGCAAACCTCGCCTTCACTTACCAGGGCGAACGTCTCAAAGAAAATGTCGAAAGTCTTACGAACACCGACATGCCGGGAGCGTTATTGCTCTCCTGCGACGTGACGAAACAGGAAGAGGTCGACGAAGCGTTTCGACAGCTTGGTGAAAAGTTTGGCCGGCTCGATTTCCTGATTCACAGCATCGCGTTCGCGCCCCGCGAAGCGCTCGGCGGCGAATATCTGGAAACTACTCGCGAAGCTTTTCTCACGGCGCTCGAGATCAGCGCTTACTCGCTGCCACAACTCGCGCGCGCTGCTACGCCGCTGATGACTGAAGGCGGCAGCATTGTTTGCATGACGTATTACGGCGCGGAGAAAGTCGTCGCGGGTTACAACGTCATGGGAGTTGCGAAAGCAGCCCTCGAAGCAAGCACTCGTTACCTCGCAAAGGATCTTGGACCACGCAACATCCGCGTCAACGCCATCAGTGCCGGTCCAATTCAAACGCTGTCAGCCCGCGGCGTTTCCGATTTCAGCACGATGTTGAAGCACCACGCAGAACGCGCGCCGCTGGGCAGGAACGTCGAGGCGCGCGAGGTTGGACAAACTGCGGTCTTCCTTTGCAGTCCGATGTCTTCGGCGATTACGGGCGAAGTAATCTACGTCGATTGCGGCTACAGCATCATGGGCATTTAACAAACGCGGATGAAGAAACACGACAAGCGAACGCCAGGCCCCACGCAGGACGAACAACTCCTCGAGAGTCCGCGGGCGGATGAGTTTACGCACACAGATCCGTGGCGCGTGTTCCGGATCATGGGCGAGTTCGTCGAAGGCTTCGATGAACTCGCGACTCTGACGCGCGGAATTGCAGTCTTCGGCTCCGCGCGTACGCCGCCTGACGATCCAGACTATAAAGCCGCGCAGGAAACCGGCGCTCTACTCGCCGCCGATGGGTTCGCCGTGATCACAGGTGGTGGGCCAGGGATAATGGAGGCTGCAAACCGCGGTGCATTCGAGGCGGGCGGCCTCTCGATCGGTTGCAACATTGAACTGCCTTTCGAGCAAAGACCGAATGCGTACCAGACGCTGAGTCTCACATTCAAATACTTTTTCGTGCGCAAGATGATGTTTGTTAAGTACAGCCTTGCGTTCGTGATCTTTCCCGGCGGGTTCGGGACGTTCGATGAGCTATTCGAAGCACTGACGTTGATTCAGACGAAGAAAATTCGAAACTTCCCGATCGTGCTGTTTGGAAAAGAATATTGGAGCGGAATGCTCAAGTGGTTAGGCGACGTGGTGCAAACCAGCGGGAAGATCTCGAATCACGACATGGAGATGTTTCACATTACGGATTCGCCCGCGGAAGTGGCTGAGATTGTGCGGAGAAGCCAGAGCTCGCTTGCAGAGTTGGATGGCGCGATATCCGACGAGATTCGAATCTCAGGTTGAACCTGGCCACGGATGAACACTGATTTTTAACGGATCCGTCTTCATCGGTGTGGATCTGTGGCTTGTCTTAGCCAGTCGAGATACGGGCCTGACCCGGCAGTAACAGAAACTGCGATTATCTCCGGCGTGTCGTAACTGTGAAGCGCGCGCACTTCCCTCTCGAGTTCCTCGAATTTCTCGCGCGTAGTCTTAGCGAGTAATAAAACTTCCGACTGTCGCTCAATTCTGCCCTGCCAGCGATAAACCGACTCCATCTCCGGCAAAATCTGAACACACGCTGCGAGGTGTGCACCCACGAGCATGTCGGCAAGCCGCGTTGCTTCCTCGCCGTTTGCGGCCGTCATGAAAACGACGATCGCGTCACTTACATCCTGAGAAGACATTAAAACTACTCTTCTTCATCTTCTTCTTCGACTGGACCACCAGTCAAAGGCGTGGTGTCGCCACCAAAGAACGCCTCATAAACTTCCACGGCACGATCGAGATCTCGCTCGTCAACAAAGATCTCCGCGCCTTCAGCAGTCGCGGATAACAACGGTGAGAAAGCGTCGTGGCCGCCGGATTTCACAACCGAACGAACCTCGTTCTGACGAAGAATGTCATTCACCATCTCAGCCTCTGCGGGTGAGCCGAGCTTGTGAAGCGACACGAATCGCGCCTCGCTGGTGTCGCGAAACGTATTCTCAGGAGTCAGCCGTTCAACCAGCGGCGTGTCATCGTCGACGCAGCGTGTGATACCCGGTTCGTATTCCGACTCACAAACAGGACAGAACATGTAAACTCCTTGTACTTTGTGCTTCGTGCTTAGGACTTTGCCAAAAACAAAGCTCTAAGTACAACGCACAAAGCTCATTTCCCCGGAAAGGGAATCTCATCAAAATGTGTCATGCGTTTGAAAGCGCGAAAACGATCGTTGATTTCGGCGTGTGTAAGACGCCTGACGCGCGCCGTTCCAAACTCTTCGACGTTGAATGACGCCATCACCGATCCAAAAATCATCGCGCGTCGCATGGCACTCTCGTCGAGCGTGTCCTGGCTGGCCAGGTAACCCATGAAACCGCCGGCAAACGTATCACCAGCGCCGGTTGGATCAAAAACCGACTCGAGCGGGTAAGCCGGAATCGCGAAGTAGTTCTCACGCGTAAACAGCGCCGCGCCATACTCGCCGCGCTTGATGATCAGTGCCTGCGGTCCCCAGCTCAGAATCTCACGCGCGGCCTTGATGAGATTCGGGATCTCGGTAAGTTGCCGCGCCTCTGCGTCGTTAATGATCACGACGTCGACGCCTTTGATCGTGCGGATCAGCGAATCGCGTGTGTGCTCGATCCAGAGGTTCATCGTGTCCAGCGCCACGAGCTCCGCATCAGGCATCTGCTCGCGCACGCCGCGCTGGAGATCCGGTTGGATGTTGCCGAGAAATAGGAGTCGGGATTTCTTCGACTCGGCGGACAGCTTTGGTTGAAAGTCGGCGAAGACGTTCAGATCTGTGTAGAGCGTCTTGCACACGTTCAGGTCGTACTCATAACGGCCGCCCCAGCGAAATGTTTTGCCGTCCTCGATTCTTTCGAGGTCGCCGGTGCCGATACCGCGGCTGTCAAACACCTCCTCGTCAGTGAAATCGCTTCCGACTACACCGACGATGCTAACGTTCGTGAAAAAGCTGGCCGAAATGGAGAAGTGCGATGCAGAACCTCCAAGCATCTTGTCTGACTTACCAAATGGCGTTTCGACTTCGTCATACGCAACCGATCCGACAACTAAAAGTGACATGTGTTTTCGCTGTGAACCTTATTGTGGCTTTGAGACCTCTGATGTCTTGGAAACTTCGAGGAGGCGCAATTCTTCCTGCGCTTGCTTCGCGAAGACACCGTCCGGGTGGTCAGCGATCAGCTTGTTCAGGTAATCGCGGCCCATCTCGCGAAACTGTTCTGGCGTTAAAGTTCGCTTTTGACCACCGTCAAAAGTGACGTACAAATCCGGCCGCTGCTTGCCCTTATTTTGAGAAAGCCAGATGCTGCTCTGGCCCGCCATCAGCAACACCTCTTCGATCTTCTCGAAGTTCGGATTGCCCGCGATAATCTCTTCGCAACGCTTCAACGCGGCGACGTATGCTTTCTTCAACTTGAAATAATTCTTCGCCACTTCGAGATTGTGATGCGAATCTCTTTCGAGATCGGGATCGCGGAGTGTCGAAGGATCGGGACCGCTACGGACGGTTTGTGCCGGGGTCGATGGTGCGTACACAAACAGCACAAAAACAAAAATGAAGAGCAAAAACTTGATTTTCATGTTAACACCTCACGAGCGATACTTTTTGATGATCGCTTCGAGCTTCTTTGTTGTCGCGTCCGGCCAAAGATTCGGCGCCGTGAAGATCGCGTGCTGCAACGCCGAGCTGCATTTGCAGTCGCGCTCGCTGCTCTGCAGCTGCTTCAGAGACTCACGCAAAATAACCTGCGCGTTGCGAACGTTCTTGTTCAGATACTCCACGACGGTCTCGACACTCACCGCATCATGACCCGGATGCCAGCAGTCGTAATCAGTCACGAGCGCAAGCGTGGCGTAACAAATCTCCGCCTCGCGCGCCAGCTTCGCTTCCTGCAGATTTGTCATGCCGATAATGTCCATCCCCCACGAGCGATAAACATTCGACTCTGCAACCGTCGAGAACGCCGGCCCTTCCATGCAAAGGTAAGTTCCGCCGCGATGGACCTTCACCTCCGCAGCGCCACACGACCGCTCGAGCACGTCCCCTAAACGTTTGCAAACCGGATGGGCAAACGAAACGTGCGCCACGATACCTTCACCAAAGAACGTCGACTCCTTCACTCGCCCCCTGGTCCGATCGAAAAACTGATCGGGAATCACCATGTCGAGCGGGGCGTATTGTTCCTGCAACGATCCGACTGCGGACGCTGAAAGGATGCTCTCAACCCCCAGCAGCTTCATCGCGTAAATGTTCGCTCGAAACGGAACTTCAGTTGGAGTCAGACGATGGCCACGTCCGTGACGCGGCAGGAAAGCAACTCGTTCGCCTTCGAGAGTCCCAATGATGAACGCGTCAGAAGGTGGTCCAAAAGGCGTGTCGACTTTTACTTCTTCGATGCCCGTCAGCTCAGGCATCTGATACAGACCGCTGCCGCCGATGATGCCGACGCGAACTGTTGAAGGTGTACTCATGCAAACTCCCCGCGATAGGGTACCGGGCTCAATTCCTTTTCACCCTGTTGTAATCGACAAACCGGCTCATCAGGATCGTGGTAGAACAAACAGATCCAATTCTCGCGCGCCGCCTGTGGCAATATTCGCTTCTTCGCTTCGAGAGTCTCGACCGGATACAGGTCGTAGCCCATGATCCACGGCAAACGAACATGAGCGCGCATCGGTACGAGATCCGCAAAGCCGAACATCGTTTGCCCATCCCGCGCCAGGCGCCAACACTGCATCGAGCGATTGTGCCCGGCTATGGTTTCCATCTTCAGCCCCGGCACGACTTCGTAATCGCCGTCCTTCGCTTGGAGCTGTCCCGATTCGACGAGGGGCCGCCAGTTCTCGGGCAAGTAACTGGCGCGATCTCGCTCGCTTGGATGCTCCGCATGGTCCAGCTCGGCGCGTGAGACGAAGTAACGAGCATTCGGAAATGAAGCGACCGGTTTACCTGTCGCGTCGAGTTGCGTGTTCCCGCCTGCATGATCGAAATGCAGGTGCGTGTTGACCACGATCGTTACTTCGCCAGCCGTACAGCCGGTGCGCATCTCCAGTGTTTCACTCAATGCACGCGCACGGTCGATGCCGTACATCTGGACCTGCTTCGACGTCCACTTGTCGCCAATGCCGGTTTCAATGAGCACTTTCTCCGCGCCCGTATCGATGAACACACAATTCATGTTCATGCGAATGCGATTTTCGTCGTCCGGCGGGCACACCTGCGACCACAGCTTGCGCGGGACCACTCCAAACATCGCTCCCCCGTCGAGACGGAATTCGGTGTCAGGAACGATCTCAACGCGATAATCGCCTAAGAGCATGAAAATCTGAAGTCAATCTGCCTGATAGGTCCTATGGGACATACAAGCCTACAGGACCTATTCTCAGCTAAAACCCGCGCCGCAAAATTACTTCTTCGGCGTTGGCTTGGCCTGCGCGGGCTTTGCCTGCGTCGGCTTCGGTTGCGGCTCCTGCGGCTGCGCCGGCGGGAATCCCGGCGGCAAGCCCTGCATTGGCTGTTGTTCCGGAGCCTTGACCTGATAGGTGTCCGCGACCTTCACGTGCGAACGGCTGACAATCTCATCCAGAACCTTCTTCGCTTTCTCCTGCTCAACTGCGGCCCTCGCCTTTTCGCGCGCAGACTGCGGTGGTCCAAACCCACTGGCGCCTTCACCGATCAGGATGTGACGCGCGTGCACCTTCTCTTCCGGCTTGCCGTCCACGGTCTCTGTCTTTCGCTCTTCGAGTTTGATGATGTGAAACCCAAACGGGCTCTGGACCACATCGCTAATCTCACCGGCCTTAAGCGCGTACGCGGCCTTCTCAAACTCCGGCACCATCTGTCCGTGTCCGAACCAACCCAGGTCGCCGCCTTTGTCCTTGGTGCCGTCGCTCGAAAACTCCTGCGCGAGTTTTCCGAAGTCTTCGCCGGCACGAGCACGCTTCAAAACTTCCTCTGCCTTCTCGCGGTTCTTTTTGTCCGTGTCGAGCTCCGGATGGCCCGCGAGGTACTGCGCAACCTCTTCGTCAGTCGCTTTCATCTTCGGCTGCAACTTATCGACTGCGTACTTCTGAGCCAGCACCCGCGCGTGCTGAAGAAGCATCTGCAACCTGACTGCGGGCTTCTTGTCGAGACCCTGTTCGACGGCTTTCTTTTCGGCGAGGTAAACGCGGCCGAGTCGCTGCTTGAGCATATTTAGTTGCTCGGCGGGAATCTCCTGCGCGGCGAACTGCGGATCTTTCGCCTTTGCGTCTGCAATCAATTGATCAAACTTGTGCTGATTTACAGGTTGCTTGAAATACTCGTCCACTTCAGCGTCCGAGATGTCAGGTGCATTCTCACCCTGCTGCTCAAAATAGTATTGAGCTATGACGCTCGATTTCTGGAAATCAAGCTGGCGCTTCATGTCGGGCGCTTTATCAACATCGTGGGCCGACGCTTCTTCGGCGACTGCCAACAAACGCCGCACGTCTTCCGCAAAATCTTTGCGGGCTTTTTCGTCGACTGCGAGGCGAGCACGCATCTGCGGCGGTTGATCCTCGGCGATCATTTGCATGTCTTCTGCCGACAACTCGACGGGACCCGAATGTCTCGCCTTCACCTGCCAGAAGATCAACCCTCCAGCGAAAATGATTGCCACAGCGGCCGCGATAAGCGCTTTGTTTGTTGAGTTCAAAATACGATCCTTTCCTAAACCTGCTGGTGCTGCACGAGCTCGAGCAGCACACCATTAAAAGATGAGGGATGAATAAACGCCACTAAACAACCGCCCGCGCCCACTCGCGGTGTCTCGTCAATCAAACGTGCTCCTTTGTTCTTCAACTCTGCGAGCGAGGCGTGGATGTCGGCAACTTCGATCGCAATATGATGCATTCCCGGGCCGCGTTTTGCGAGAAACTTTCCGACAGAAGTCTCAGGACCGAGCGGTTCGAGCAATTCAACGTGAGTATCGCCCACCGCCAGCATGCACACTTTGACCCCCTGCTCTGCAACCTTTTCTGTGGAGTCGACTTTCAAGCCAAGCGCGTCTCGCCAAACTGCCAAACCCTCTTCGATGCTTTTAGTGGCGATTCCGATGTGATCGATTTTCATGTGCTTTGTGCTTGGTACTTTGTACTTGGTTTTTGGGTCTTAAGCTCTCAAATATAGGACCCCAGTCCAAAAACCAAGTACAAAGTACCAAGCTCTAAGTTCCAGCCTCAACGCTCTGAATTATCTCCTCGACCGCAGAATAAGGGTCTCGTCGCCGCGTTGCAACTTCGTCCGCGAACCGGTTAAGCATAGCAACCGACGAATCGGAAGCCAAAACGCGCGCGAGCAGGCTCTCCCGCAATAACTCGACAATTCGCCAGCGCGCAATCGCCCTGCGCCGTTCGCTGCTCACACGCGGACCAAGCTGCGCCTGGGAGTAACTTTCAATCGCTTGTGCAAGTGCTTCGACACCCTGGTTCTCGGTCGCCACAGTCTTGACGATCGGCGGTTCCCAGCCGTCGTCTCTCGAAGCTAACGACAGCAGTGCTTCCAGTTCCTTTTCAGTCGCGAAGACGCCTTCCTTGTCGGCCTTGTTGATGACGAAGATGTCGCCAATTTCCATGATTCCGGCTTTGATGGCCTGAATGTCGTCGCCCATGCCCGGCACGAGAACCACAATCGAAACATCAGCCGCCTTAACTACCTCGACCTCGTCCTGTCCCACGCCAACCGTTTCGACGATAATTTTCGCGTAACCCGCAGCGTCGAGAATCGCAACCGCATCGACGGTCGCGCGTGCCAGTCCGCCGAGGTTCCCGCGCGTCGCCATCGAGCGAATGAAGACGCCTTCGTCCAAACCTAACGTCTGCATGCGAATTCGATCGCCGAGAATCGCGCCTCCCGAAAACGGGCTCGACGGATCGACAGCAACGATCCCAACGCGCTCACCACTCTTGCGATAAAACATCGCAAGCTTGTCGACCAGTGAAGACTTCCCCGCTCCCGGAGCGCCAGTGATTCCAATCACCAACGCACCGCGCGACAACTGATAGATCTCCTTCATCAAGGCCGCTGCGCCCGGCGAGCCGTCCTCAATCTTCGAAATCGCACGCGCCACGGCCGCAGCTTCACCACTGCTTACACGCGCGCTCAGATTGTTGTTCGCAGAAGGCATGGGGCGTTGGTGCTTTGTTCTTTGTTCTTTGGGCTTAGGTCTTTGGTCTTGGGTCTTTGGACTTTGGACTTTGGACTTTATGACCAAGAAACGAAGACCAAAGACCGAAGACCCAAGACCAAAGAACAAAGAACAAA
>Ga0134127_10004103_pt1 | contig 10496 bp, 12 predicted proteins | sample KB31753_FD_96459 | JGI IMG/M metagenome (GOLD analysis project Ga0134127, IMG submission 96459) | Terrestrial soil microbial communities with excess Nitrogen fertilizer from Kellogg Biological Station, Michigan, USA - KB3-175-3 | ecosystem: Environmental > Terrestrial > Soil > Unclassified ...
GAAGCGGCCACTTGGCACGAGCGCGCGACGAATGGACACCGCGCCCCTTGTGCTCCTTGATGTGGATACCGACGAAGGCGTCAGTGGGCGTGCCTACGTCTTCTGCTATCTCCCGGCCGCAACGGCGGCGGTCGAAGCGATCCTGAGCGAAGCGGCGGCGCGCGTGACAGGTGATCGCGTCGCGCCGGTCGACCTCAATGCGAAGCTGGCACGTCACTTTCGACTGTTGGGCGTTCGTGGTCTGGTGACGATGGCGCTGGCGGGGTTTGACGCAGCGTGCTGGGATGCGCTCGCGGTTGCGACCGGCGTGCCACTGGTCGAATTCCTCGGCGGCAGCATCCGTCCGGTGCGGGCGTACAACAGCAACGGGTTGAGCCTGACGCCGGCGGGATCCGGAATCGAGGATTCGGGATCCGCTCGACGGTCGCGATTCGACGCATTGGCGGATGAAGCAGAGGAGCTGCTCGATGAAGGCGGCTTCGGCGCGGTGAAGCTGCGGTTGGGATATGCCGCCGTCGCCGACGACCTCGCGGCGTTGAAGGCGGTTCGCAAGCGCGTGCCTGACGGCACCGTGGTGATGGCGGATTACAACCAGGCGTTGACGGTGGCGGAGGCGCTCCAGCGCGGCCATGCTCTGGACCAGGAGGGGCTCGCGTGGATCGAAGAGCCGATTCGGCACGACGATTACGTGGGCAGCGCGGCGCTTGCACGGGAACTGACGACCCCAATTCAGATCGGAGAGAACTTCGACGGGCCGTACGCGATGGCCGACGCAATTGCCGCGCGCGCGTGCGATTACGCGATGCCCGATATCGCACGCATCGGCGGCGTGAGCGGCTGGCTTGAAGCGGCGGCGCTGGCACAGGCCGCGGGCATCGAGATGTCATCGCATCTCTATCCCGAGTTCAGCGCACATCTGCTCGCCGCGACACCGACGTGTCATTGGCTCGAGTACGTCGACTGGGCCTCGCCCGTCTTGGAGCACCCGATCGAGATCCGCGATGGTCAGGCGATCATTTCCAATCGACCAGGTGCCGGCATCAAGTGGGATGAAGACGCTGTCAATCGTCACCGTGCACGTTGAAGTGAGCGTACGGCGCGGCTATTAGCCGGCGACGGGACCGTTCATTGACGAACCGCTCCGCCGCTGGCCACGGTGAAGGCGAAGCCTGGTTCATCCCCGTTACCCGGCGTGGTCGTGTTCTGGACGAGCCGGACGTCGTTCACGAAGATATTTCGCGTCACCGCGCCAGTGGGATTCTCGTCACACGAGTTCTGATCGTTCACTCGGAATGACACGAGTGTCTCACCCGGCACGTCGATGAACGAGATCTCGTAGCGATCCGGAGGAACCGGTTGCAGCGGGATCGCTGCAAAACCTCGCCAGCTCGGGTGAATGTGAGTCATGCCGACGCCATTGACGCAAGCGTCCGCAAATGGCGGGAGATTGGTTCGTCGCGCGACCGGGCCCATGAACACGATTCGGACGGTGGCCGTTGTGGACGACGACGATGGCCCGCTGTCCTGATCGCAGCCTGAGATGATGAGCGCCGTGGCGGCGACCATGACGATGCGCCGGTCCATGCGCTGTCACCTCGCCTCGGGATTGCACTTCACGTTCGAGTATCCCGATCGAAACGGCGTGACCGTTCCCGCGGCGGGGTCGTACCGGTGCCGCCACACGCATGCGGTGTCGTTGGCGAGCAGATGGATCGACACGGACGCGTGCGCGGAGACGGTTTTCACGTAGTGGATGTCGCCGTCCGGCGGCAGCAACGTATAGAACTGTCCCGCCTCCACGGTCTGCTGCGTCGCCACTCGCAGGACCGCCTTCTTCTCATCTCTGCCATCGTCGAGACGCGAGTACGTCGTGTCGAGCTGAGTACCGCGATAGACACCGACGAGCCCCCAGGCCAGATGGTCGTGCACCGGCGTGGACGATCCTGCGGGGACGACGAGGGAAAACAGACAGAGCTCGCCTCCCTCGTCGCGATAGAGCGCGTACTGCCCGATGCCGCCGCCCATTCCGCTCGTGTGGTCTGGCTGGCCAAACTCATCGGGGAGCCAGCCGTCGGCCGCCAGCAGCCGCGCAAACGCGGGGCGTAACGCCTCCACGCGGGTTGCGTGATCCGGGATCGCGCGCGACAGGCGTCGCGTCTCATCGATCAGCGCGCGAACCTCCGGCACATCAACGATAAAACCGAACTCCGCGTGATGGTGATGCGAGAGATCGCACATACGTCCTCCGTCGGGCTGCTTGGGCCGGCTAAAGCCGGCCCCTACGTACGAGGCCCCTACTAAAGCCGGCCCCTACGTACGAGGTACTCCGAACAGCGTACGTAGGGGCCGCCTTCAGGCGGCCCGGCAACTACCCATTTGGGCGATTTCGAGCGACGGCCCTGTTTCTAGGATCCAGTTATGAACATCGAGCCCCGCATCAACGACGACGAGCTGCTCGACGCCTATTCGCAGGCGGTGATCGGCGCCGTCGAAACCGTCGGTCCCGCCGTCGTCAACGTCCATCGTGGCGACGAAGGCGCGGGATCCGGCGTCATCTTTACACCGGACGGTCTCGTGCTGACAAACCATCATGTCGTGCACGGCGCGCCGCGGGTCGAGGTGATTCTCCCCGACGGCCGGACGATGCGTGCGGATGTGATTGGCCAGGATGCCGCGACGGATCTTGCCGTTCTCCGGGTGGACGCGACCGTGCCATGGGCGCGCTTCGGCGACTCTCGGCGGCTGCGCGTCGGACAGGTGGCAATTGCCATCGGCAACCCGTACGGCTTTCAGCACTCGGTGACATCCGGGGTGATCAGCGCCCTCGGCCGCTCTCTGCGATCGCAGACCGGACGGTTGATTGACGACATCATTCAGACCGACGCGTCGCTCAATCCGGGCAATTCCGGAGGGCCGCTCGTGACCACTCGCGGCGACGTCGTCGGCATCAACACCGCGATGATTCGTCCCGCGCAGGGACTCTGTTTTGCGATCGGGGTCAACACCGCGCGATTTGTCGCGTCGCGCCTGATTCGAGACGGCCGCATCCGGCGCGCGTACATCGGTATCGCCGGACAGAACGTCGACGTGCCGCGGGCGCTTGCCCGGGCGAACCAGCTGGCGATTTCCAGTGCCGTGCGCGTGGCCTCGATCGAGGAAAAGAGTCCGGCGGCTCGCGCAGGCCTTGAAAAGGGCGACATCGTCTATGCGATGGGCGACGCCGCGGTTGCGGGGATCGACGACCTGCATCGCATCCTGAACGAGGAGCGAATCAACACGCCAGTGGAGCTGTCGCTGATCCGAAAAGGGGGGCGGCTGACGCTTTCGCTAACGCCTATTGAAGCGGGTTCATAGCGTTCAATGGGTTCAGAGCGAAATCAAGCCGCGGCGGACGGCCAGGCGGACGGCTTGCGTCCGGTTCGCGGCGCCGAGCTTTCCGCAAATCGACCCGACGTGGAATTTGACGGTCTGATCGCTGATGCCGAGACGCGTCGCGATCGACTTGTTCGGGAGGCCCTCGGCGAGGAGCTGGAGCACCTCAACTTCGCGTGCGGTGAGCGGCTCTTCGTACTCGTCATTGCCAGGTGACTCGTCGACGCTCGAAGGACGCGCCGTAAAGGCGCGTCCTACGGGTGTGGAGATTAAAATGGCGTCGGCCTCAAGTCTCGACGCGCGGGCCTCGACCAGGGTCGCGAATTCGCCGGCGATGGTGAACGAGCTCGCATCAAGCTCCGCCCTCAGGCGCGCTCGTCCATCGGGTGTCCCCACCAGCAGAAGCCGCATTGGCCATTAGGACGCCCGGCGTTCGCCGATGGTCACGGATACGTCCGTCGGCTTGCCGCCGCGAAGCAGGCGTAACGTTGCCGCCTTGCCGACGCGTTCTCCCGTCAGCCAGTCGAGCAACTCCTCGGGCGAGCCAATCGTCTGCCCGTCAGCCGCGAGAATCACGTCACCGACGAGAATTCCCGCCCGTGCAGCAGGGGCATCGGGGCTCACGGCGACGACGAGAAGTCCTTCCCCGGCCTCGCCACTCCGCTGGGATTCAGGGAGGCGAACGGGTTGGCCTGCGATGCCGACGTAGCCGCGCTTGAGACCGCCATGCTCCAGCAGATGCTGCGCCGTGGTCCAGGCGATGCCAGCGGGGATGACCACGCCAAGACCCCTGATCGTGGAGGCGGTCGTGATCCCGAGAAGGGCGCCGGTGGTATCGACGAACGCGCCGCCGGCGAATCCGTCGTGCATCGGCGCCGTCGTGCGGATGATCTGATCGATCGCCCGCCGTCGTCCTGTTTGCAGAGGGCCGCCGATGATCGAAACCACGCCTGCGCTGACGGTCAGACCGTTGCTCCACGACCGCGCGAGCGCAAGTGCAAGGTTGCCGACTCGCGGCGTCTGCTTGCCGACCGTAATCGGCGTCGCGTTCAGGGCCGGTGCCTTGAGGATTGCGAGCCCGGTCGCGGGATCCCAACCGGCCAGCTCCGCCTCGACGGCATCTCCGTCGCCGCGGACGTGCAGCCGGTCTTCGCGCCGGAGCGCCCGTGTCATTGTGACGACGACACCGGGGGCATAGATGACGCCGCTCGCGGGTTGGCGACGACCCTGGACCTGGACGACGGACGAGGCCGCCTTCGCGGCCGCGTCGGCTAATTCATTGGAGAAGTCAGTGAGCATGAAACGATCCTCGCGCAGTCGATGCCGCGCGAGGATCGCCCATCCGGGTAGGTCGCGTTAATTTGTCGCGCGTCCGTTGGTGCGAAGGTTCTTGTTGAAGAAATCGATGGTTCGCTGCCACGACAGCTCGGCTGCCGCCTTGTCATAGCGCGGTGTCGTGTCGTTGTGGAAGCCGTGATTGGCGCCGGCGTACACGTACTCCTCGTACTTCTTGCCGTTCGCCTTCAGCGCCGCTTCATACGCAGGCCATCCCGCGTTGACGCGCTCATCGAGACCGCCATAGTGAATGAGCAGCGGCGCCTGAATCTTCGGGACGTCCTCTGCCTTCGGCTGTCCACCGTAATACGGCGCCGAGGCGGCGAGTGACGGCACGCGCACGGCGAGCTGGTTGCACACGCTGCCGCCGAAGCAGAAGCCGACCGCGCCGACTTTGCCGGTGCACTCGGCACGCTTCTGCAGCACGTTCACCGCTTCGACGAAGTCCTCGATGATCTTGTTCTGGTCGAGCGTGCGCTGCATCTCGACGCCCTTGTCGTCGTTGCCCGGGTAGCCGCCGAGCGGCGTCAACGCATCGGGGGCGAACGCGACGAAGTTGGCGACGGCAAGGCGGCGTGCCACGTCCTTGACGTACGGCGTGAGCCCGCGGTTCTCATGGACGACGACGACGCCGGGCACCTTGCCACTCAGGTTGGCGGGCTTCGCGAAGTAGCCCTTCATCTTTCCCTGGCCCTTGGGCGAGTCGTAATCGAGCGTCATGGTCGCGATCCGCTTGTCGCTCTCCGGCACCTGCTCGGCCCAGGCGTAGTTCGGGCTGAGCGCCTGCAGGATGGCCGCGGCGGTCATGCCGCCGACCGCGAATTTCGCGGCGCCGTCCAAAAAGCCGCGCCGGTCGATCATCCCGTGCACGTAGCGATCGAAGAGCTTCAGGATCTCCGGATGGAAGTCTTTCGCGGTCAGTCGCTGCTGCTGTTCCATACGTACTCCCAGTTAGTAGTTGGTGGTTAGGGGGTTAGTGGCCACCAACGAAATTCAGGGGAGTGAGCGTATCACGCGAGTCGGGATCCGGGATCCGGGGTCCGGGATCCGGGATCCGGGGTTTCAGGTTCTGGGTTCTTCTGGGTTCTACGTTCGGCCTTCGCGCCGTACAAGCGAGCGTCGTAGTCCGTGAAGAACCTGCCGAAGGCGCGCGGAGTTCCGAGTTATCGCGGTGAATGTTTCATCGTCGACGTAGTTGAGGCGAAGTGCGATTTCGGCTTGCGTCGTCACTTCTGCGAGACTGCCTAGTGCGACCGAGACACTGCGCTTGTACGACTTGCCGCCGAGTTGGTGACCCTCGCTGACGTTTGACGGAACCGAAACCGCCGCACGACGCATTTGAGCGGTGAGTCCGTACCGCTCTTCGAGCGGAAGTTTCGTCGTGATTGTGTAGATGTCGACTACGAAAGCCATTCCGAGCTGCCACGCCTGCAGATCACGGTAGGAGTGAATCGCCATGTTCATGGCGTAGTGCAAGATCAGTGACGACCCTTCAGCGCGCGTGAAATCGAAGGTTTCGATTCACGCGGCGCGCGATGGGGAAGTAGCTACCCGAGACCCAGAACCCGCGAACCGAACCCACGGGAACCAGAACCCACGGGAACCAGAACCCCCGGATCCCGGATCCCGGATCCCGGATCCCGGATCCCGGATCCCGGATCCCGATCGAGAATCACCGTCCTGCGATTGCAAATCCCTCGGTGCCGGACGTCCAGATCGTCGCAAGCCGGTACTGTGTTTCAAATCGCTGGAACGTCAGAGCGGGCTTTTCGCCAGCGGGGTCGTGTCCGGACACTGGAGTAGTCATGCTGAACATACCGGCCCTGGTACCGCGCACGCCCTCGATTTCGACGACGCCGTTGGAGTCGCTCGTCACCAGATACTGGCCGGCCGGAAGCATCTGTCCGTGCAGTTGGAACGCAAAGGGTACTTTCACTTCAACCGTTGCCGCTCCCGCGGTTCCACCCAGGCCCACCAGCGCCGCTACGACCAGCACACCGCTCTTGATTGACCACATACTGACCTCCATTCAGGCGTCAAGGCTGCGCATCTATCCTCATTGGACGAAGGCGTGGCTGATCGGAAGGTGAGCGGGAAATTAATCCGCGTTAAGAATCGGCGGCAGCCAGCATGATCGAGAACATCGAGCCGTGGCCGACACTGCTGCGGACGCCGATGCGGCCGCTATGACGGTCGACGATGCATTTCACGAGACTCAGGCCGAGGCCGGCGCCTTCGATTGAAGAGGAGCGTGCGGGATCGCCACGGTAGAAGCGCTCGAAGACGTGAGGGATCACGTCGGACGACATGCCGATGCCGGTGTCGGATACCTTCACCATCGCTTCATGGCCCTTTCGGGCAACGAGCACCTGCACCTTGCCCCCTTGGGGCGTGTACTTCAGCGCGTTGTCGAGCAGGTTGAGGAGACACCGCTCCAGCCAGCCGCGATCTCCGACGACCACGACCCGCTCGCTGGCTCTACACAGCAAGTCAAGCTCCTTTGCGCGTGCGATCGGTTCGAGCTGCTCGGTCACGCTGCGCGCCAGTGCTGCCAGATCGACGACATCCCGTGCGAGCGGAATTTCACCGGACTCGGCGCGGGCAAGCGTCAGCAGCTGATTGATCAGCCTGGTGAGTCTGTCTATTTCCTCGATCTGGCTCGCCACGCGAGTTTTCAGTTCGGCATCGGCCGATCGGCTGAACAAATTCAATTCGAGCTCGCCGCGAAGGGCGGTCAGCGGCGTCCGCAGCTCGTGCGCGAGAGCCGAGCTGAAGTGCCTCATGTCGCCGACCGCCCGCTCGAGGCGCGACAGCGTATCGTTGAAAGCGTCCGCGACCTTGTCGAGCTGATCGCCGGATCCACGAGTTGCAAGCCGATGGTTCAACGTCGCGATGCTGACGCGGCCGGCGTCGGCGGCAAGCGCCGTCAGCGGCGCGATCGCTCTCCGTGCCATCCACCATACGGCGAGCGCGACGACTCCGAGGGTTGGAAGCGCCGACCACATCAAGAGGCGCAGGTACGACTGCAGCGCATCGTCCATTGGCTCCAGTGATTCGCCGACCTGCAGGAGATAGCGCCGACCAGAGCTGGGGGTGATCAGGCTGTTTGAAAAGCGCATGCGGCCGTAGGGAGTGTGGACGTCGTACGATGTCGGATTCTCAGCGTACTCGCGCACGTTCGCAGGCGTCAGATGCAGCCCCAGCGGCTCGACGCCTTGCGACTCCACGAGCAGCAGTCCGTCATCGACGTCGTAGATCTGGTAGTAGCGCGTCGCCGCATGAATGAACGTCGCCTGATCTGCGTCCTTGGCGTTGTACGCGACATACGGTGGGCCATTTCCAAACTGAAGATATCCGTGCAACCCCGTCGTCAGCTCCATGAGATCCGACGTCGCATCGCGATCGAGCTGTCGCGCGAGGAGGTGATAGGAGGCGGTACCGAACCCCGTGAGGAGGACGGCAAACGTCGAGGCGCAGAAGCAGATCAGTCGCGTCTGGAATCGCAACGTCATGGCGGCGCCGCCGTGAGCATGTATCCCACCCCGCGCACGGTGTGAATGAGCGGAATGCCGAAGCCCCGATCGATCTTGTTTCGCAGCGAATTGATGTGCACTTCGACGACATTGCTGATGCTGTCGAAGTGGATGTCCCAGACGTGCTCGATGATCAGCGAGCGTGTGAGGGGTCGATCCGTGTGCTGCATCAGGAATTCCAGCAGCGCGTATTCCTTCGGCTTCAGTTCGATCGTTTTACCGGCCCGGCGCACGGCTCGTCGAATCGTATCCAGCTCCAGATCCGCGAGACGCAGCGTGACCTCGTGTGGACGTCCCCTTCGGAGCAGCGCGCGAAGGCGGGCGGAGAGCTCGGCAAGCGTGAACGGCTTGACCATGTAGTCGTCGGCGCCGCCGTCGAGCCCCGTCACCCGATCGTCGACCGAATCTTTCGCCGTCAGAATCAGTACGGCGATCTCGGCCTTGCGGCCGCGGATGTCGCGCAATACCTGAAAGCCCGATCGCCCCGGCAGCATCAGATCGAGGACGACGACGTCGTAGTCGATCGCGCAGGCCTGTTCGCCCGCACCGCTGCCTTCATTGAGCACGTCGACGGCGTGGCCTTCCTGCTCCAGCCCTGCCTGAAGGAACCGCGCGACCTTGCGGTCGTCTTCAACAACGAGGATACGCATCCGCGCGACCTCCATCTGTTAGGACGGCGGATCGAATTAATCGGCTGTTCATCTTCCGTTCAGAAATCGAAGCTTCAAATAAGGAATGGGTTGTATGTCGAGTCGGCAACTGCGGCGAGGATGGGTGACGCTGGCTGTCGTCTCGGCTCTCTGGATCATCTTCGCGGTCGACCGTCGAACAGGCGCCGCGCCCGTCCAGCATCTCTACTACTTGCCGATCGTCGCTGCCAGTCTCGGTCTTGGCCGCGTTCTCGGCATCACGACATCGCTCGTCGCGATCCTTCTCTACCACCTCGCGAACCTTGCTCACTTTACGAGCGGATATACCGAAGCGGACGTCGTCCAGACGACGCTCTTCGTGGTCGTCGGCGTCGTCACGGCGAAACTGTCCGAAGACGCGCGCCGCCTGCGCCAGCTCGCGGCGACTGACGACCTCACTGGCCTGCACAACCTCCGTTCATTCGAGGCGAGGCTGAGTGCGATGGTGCGAGGGTCCCGCAAGACGGGTGCGCCACTGGTGATGTTTGTCATCGACGTCGACCGGTTGAAATCCATCAACGACGTACACGGTCACCTCGCGGGATCCGAAGCGGTTCGTCTCGTCGGTCACACCCTTGCCAAACACCTGCCATCGGAAACCGTCGCGTGCCGTTACGGCGGCGACGAGTTCGCCGTGGCCGTGAGCAACTGCGGCGATAGCGGCGCGCGGTCGCTCGCGGAAGAGCTGCGTGAGTCGATCCAGGCGCTCGCGCCATTTCTCGTTGGCAAGCGCTTTCCCCGCGGGACGCTGTCGATCAGCATCGGGATCGCCTCACTGGACACGACCGGGTGCAATTCCGCCACGGACGTTGCCGCCGGTGAAGCGCTGTTCGCCTCCGCAGACTTCGCGCTGTACGCCGCAAAGAGGCGCGGCCGCAATCGTGTCGATACGTTCGCCCGCGAGTCCTCGCGCACCTTAACGGAAATTAATCCAGGGTTCATCGAGGATTAAGGGCCCGCAACGTCCCTTCCTTAGAAGAGCGATGAGGAGGGCTATCTATGTCAAACCTGAAACGCTTCGGCTGCGCCGCAGGCGCCGCCGTATGCGTGTGCCTGTTATGGACCGATGTCGCGCGTGGACAGGAAACGACCGGTGCGCTGAATGGGCGCGTGATAGACGCGCAGAGCCTGCCGGTTCCCGGCGCAACGGTCACGATTACCGGACCGCAGGGGACACGCACCATGACGACCGACGCAGACGGTCGATTCGCCGTGGCCTCTCTCACACCTGGGCATTACGACGTCCGGGTGGAACTGCAAGGCTTCAAGACCACCCTGCAGAAGGACGTAGCCGTCATCCTGGGGCAGACCGTGAGCGTGCCGGTCACCCTCGTTGTCGGCCCATTAACGGAGACGGTTCAGGTGACCGCCTCGGTACCAGTCATCGATACGCGAACCACGACAAGCGGAGCAACGCTGTCGAGTGACTTCCTGCAGCAGGTGCCGGTCGGTCGAACGCTCGCGAGCACTATCTACCTCGCACCAGGGGTCAGTAGTTCGGATACGGCCGGTTCGACAAATCCCTCGATCGCGGGGGGCAGCGGCCTTGACAATCAGTACATCATCA
>Ga0134127_10004106_pt1 | contig 10492 bp, 8 predicted proteins | sample KB31753_FD_96459 | JGI IMG/M metagenome (GOLD analysis project Ga0134127, IMG submission 96459) | Terrestrial soil microbial communities with excess Nitrogen fertilizer from Kellogg Biological Station, Michigan, USA - KB3-175-3 | ecosystem: Environmental > Terrestrial > Soil > Unclassified ...
ACCCGGTCGCGGCCGAGGTGCTGGACACCAAAAGGGAAGTCCTGCAAATCGGCGCCGAGAAGTGGCTCTCCGACCAGATGCTCGAAAACGAAGTCCCCAGGAGTAAGCGAGAGAGCGTCAGCGCTCTGATTCGGGCTGCGGGTTACGCGATGAGCGTCCAAGACGCTCTGAGCCGCGTCACCGACCCGGAAACGAAGACACTCGCGGGCCAACTGGCGGCACTTCAGCAAGAGAACGAGCGCCTGAAGAACGCGAAGCCGAACGGGGTCTCGCCAGCCAGCGTCACCCCCGCCAACGTCAACGCGGACGACGAGCGCAACCAATCGACAATCAAAGCCTCCGACTACGTCAACACGCTGAACCGCGCCGGGGCATCTGATGCCACCGAAGCGGAGCGTGCCGCAGCTCGGTCGCTCAAGATGGCCGTCGCAAGCGGCAAGACCAAGATGGAGAAAGACTAGGTCTTACTAGCGCCGACGGCGGAAAGAGTGGTCAGCAATGGCTCATACCACCTATAACGCAGTAACCAATACCGAGGCCCTGAAGCAAATCTGGGATGCCGAGTGGGGTCTCGACCCCACGGAGGAGACCAAGATTGCCGACTGGGTCGAGCAGCCCGTCGGCGCTCAGAAGTTCGGCAGCACGCTGAACCTGCGGAAGCTCCCCGCGCTCGCGGCCAGCACGTACACGCCGAGCACCACGGCGGCGTTGCGTGCGAATCTGTCGTGGGCGACGGCGACTGCTGCAACCGTCACCTGCGCGGCCACCGGCCGTGTCACGGCTGTCGGTCTGGAGCGGGCTGTCCTCAACCGCGTCATCGATGACGGCAACTTCCGGGCTGGGTACAAGAAGCAGATCATGGCGGGCCAGAACGAGGCGGTCGATATCGCCCTGTTCGCGCTGGCTGTGAATCTGTCGAGCACGGTGTCGCAGGCGGATGTCGACGACGCGATGGTTCGCACGGCTCTGGGGCAGTTGGCGACGAACGCGAAGGGCAAGTTCAACGAGAACTCGCCGAAGCTGCTCGTGGTCCACTCCTCGGAACTGAAGAACGTGTGGAACATCCCGGCGGTCAAGGAATACCAGATTCGCGGCACCATCGGCGCGGCTGTGAACGCGCAGTTGAATGCCTACGGTCTGATCTGGCGCGAGAGCGGCAACGTCCTCAACTCGGCGGGCAGCTACTACAACCCGCTGCTCCTCAAGGACGCTTGGGCGCTCGCGTGGAACGAGAAGCCGCACATCCTGGAAGTCCAGTATGACGGTCTCTCGGAGAACTACATCGCGTACTCCGAGTTCGGCGCGGCCGAGTGGTTCGACTCGTCCGGCGTTGCGCTCGTCACCACGTAGCACACGCTGCGAACGGCCGGGGGCTAACCACCCCCGGCTGATGCAGCACAACGCAAAGAGGGACCAGTGCGATACGACCCAGCGGAAGCATTCATGGCTCAGGGAGTTCCAGACAATCCCGTCGGCACGCCCGACGAACTGCTGCGGCACAAGCTCCCGTCCAAGGTGTTTCCGTCCTGCTCCGAGCCGGCAAGCGATGGCAGTAACGCCGGCTGCAAGAACTGGTACGAGTGCACGATGAGCTATAGGGGGCTCCCGGCCAGTGAGGGCGGCGGCCCGAGGAATCATTGCTGGGAACGCATCAAGAAACCGGAGAACGGCGGCGGCATCGTCCGGAACGTCCAGCCCTGCTACTGGGGGATCGCCCAGCAGGAAGTGGTCATGCTCAACAAGGAAATCCTCCGCCCCATCGCGGACGAGGGCGAGAAGTACGAGATGTTGACCATGATCCCCGACATCACGAGCACGAAGAACGGCATCCTCGGCTACGAGAAGTGGGACAAGAAGCTGCTGGAGTTGAAGGTCCAGCCATTCGAGCGCCTGGGGCAGCAGCAGAAACTGGCCGAGCACGAACTGCGCGGCGCGATCATCAGTCGTGAACAGGAAAGGCTCAAGCATGAGCGGCCAGCGCAAGTTCTCGGTATCACCGGCGGAGACACGCCGCTTGATAAGCGAGTCCGCAGAGGCAGCAAGGGTTCAGAAGCGCAAGGATGATGCTGCCGCTCCGCCTTCGGAGTGGAAGCGAGAGTTCGGTGACAAGTGCAAGCTGAGCCCGGACGGAAAGTCGTTCGAGTTGAAGGTCACGGACGATAGAGACATCCGCAGGGCGCACGAGATGCAGGAGGGCTCGCGCAAGATCGAGGTCGAGCGTGGGGCGGAGATGCAGGCCCGCATGAAGCGGGAGAAAATTATCCGCCGAGACGGCAAGGTCGTGGACTTCCCCGAAGAACTGGTTGATACGGTCAAGAAGTCATTCAGGCCAGCAGGACGGAGCGGTATCGCTCCGGCGGAACGTTTCAGCATGTCAGACATAGCCCCGGACCTGGAGCGGGGGCCGGATGGGCTGTACTTCAGGTGGAATGACGGCTGGGAGCCGGTGAACCTGTTCCGCAACGGGGCACTGTCTCCACAGCGCGACCCGGACGGCAACGAGTGGGTGGAGATGGACGGCGAGTGGTCCCTCATGGATGAGGTGGGCTGATGGCACAGGAACAGGCAAGCGCAATCATTGCCCGGGCGCGGATCATTGCTCAGGACAACGACGGTTCCAGCAACTTCGCCGTCTCTGCCGCTGACGTTCTGATTCTCCTGAACGACGTGCTCTACGCGCTCTCCAACAACGCCAAGACTGCGCCCAAGTGGATCGCCGCCACGACCTCCGGGCTGTCCTTCAGCGCCGGGGATACGTCGGTGGTGGCGAACCTGTCGTCGCAGGAAGTCAACGAGTTCGAGTCCTTCCACCCCTCCAACTCCTCCAGCCTGACCTACCCGATTGCCCCCGCTCTGACGCGGGTCTCGGTCCAGACCATGCTGGAGATGCTCAACTACAACGGCGACACCACGCTGAACCAAGGTGCGAGCGAGTGGACCCACGTTGCGGCGGACCGAGCGCAGTCCGACACCGCGGCGTCGGGTGCGGACAAGTGGCGCGTGTGGGCCTACCCCGTCATCAACCGCACCCGCTATCTGACGGTGCGCGTGCCCGTGGCGATTCAGGTCACGGGCCCCAGCGACTACCCGGACCTGAACCACTACGACTCGCGCGTCGTGTCCAGTCTGCTCGCCTACGAGATGGCGAAGCTGAAGAAGGAGACGAGTGCGTCGTTTCTGAACAACATCCTGAGCCGCATCCCGAAGGAAGTCCTGAACACGGTCTACGGCGGGGCCATCTCGGCGAGCCAGTTGCAGTCCTGCATCAGCCAGGTGCTCGACTAGGTGGCGCAGGAAGCCGAGCAGGGGCCGATTCAGGAGGCCGTCCGCGGGCCGTGGGTCGGCGGCTACACCTCCGCCGTCCCCTCGTTCATGGCCCGGCCCGACCAGTTGTGGGGCGACCCTTCGGGCGTCGACGCTAACTCATCGCGGGACGTGACGGTCGACCCCTTCACCGGGGGCATCTCAAGACGCTCCGGCTCGGATGTCCTGATCGACAACCTCTCCAGCGGGATTGAAGTCACCGGTCTTCTGAGTGCCAAGTGGGGGGCCAAGGCGCGGAAGCTGTTCGGCATCGACTCCGTGACCTTGGCCGACACCTACCCGACCATCGCGGCGCTCTACTCGGAGGACACCAACGCCGGCTTCCCGACCGCGGACTCGGGCTACCCGGGCACCATCTGGGTCAACGAGGCGGGAACCCGCTACCAGCTTCTGAACGAGTTCACGAACAACACGAACTACTCGGACGCTCCGGCGACCCACACCTCCGCCTCGGAATACATCCTCAAGATGGTCCCGATCTGGATTGAATCCGGAGACGGTGTCTACAACCGTGGCCAGAAGACCGGGACTGCCGGCACGGACAAGTTCATGCAGCAGTACTTGGCGTGTGGCTCGCGCTCGGTGCTCCAGACCCAGAATTGGGTCTACATGCCGAACCTGAGAGCGACTCCGTGGCGGTGGAACAAGGCTATCAATGTCTCGGGCACGGAAATCTTCCGCGGCTTCCCCACCGGCCCCTTCCCGCCGCTCTTTTGTCCGACCATAGCGACGCCATCCAGTGCTTCGGAGGCCACGTCGTGGAGTGATGGCGACACGTTCTACCTGTCGGTCATCTTCCAGTTCGAGGATGGCTCCTACTCCGCGCCCTTCATCCCGCGTGCCAGCAACGATATTCTGACCGCTGGCAATGGCTTGAAGCTGGTCGGCGTCATCGGCAACACGAACAAATATCGCTACGTCACCTACAGCAACATCGCCATCGGTCCGCAGGGGACGGTCGCTCGCATCCTGCTACGTTCGGTCAAGCAGACCCGGACGGCGACCACGGACAATGTCACCGTCTCGCCGCTGGACCTCCGTGTCATCGGGGTCTTAAGGAACAACACGCAGACGACATATGTGGACTACGCCGGCAACGACGACTCGCTAGTGGAAGACGACGATGTCATCCGGTACGACCACATGCTGCCGCGCCGGGCTCGCTACATCGGCACGGGGGACCAGCGGGCATTGATCGGCTACACCCTCCCCAACACCGCGGCCATCATGCTCGCGCCCGCCGCAATCAATAATGGCACGATATTCGACTACAACACGACCGACGACGGCAGCATCTTCGCTGTAAATGCAACCTACGTTCGCATCACCGCGACGGACCTGGAGTTGCACTACAACACCAATGGCGGGGCGGCGACTTACGTGACCGCTCCGGTCTATATCCCGGGCGCGGGCGAGAACGCCATCAAGTTCCCGATTACGGCCGGGGCCGCCTATGACACGCTGGAGAAACTGGTTGACGGCATCAATCTGACGCTCATCACCTCGGCGTGCAAGATGTGGCGGGCGCAGTTGGCTCCGGGGATCGACCCGACCATGCCCTCTGCGAGCCTGACCAAGACGACGATGAACATTGCCTGCACGACCACCGACGCCTCAACGACCGTAACGTCCGCGGCGCTCTTTGGACCCGTCGGCGTGGGGATGAAGGTAGCGGGGACGAGCATCACCGCTGGCACCTACGTTGTCAGCAAGACCAGCGCATCGAGTATCACGCTCTCGACGGCTGCGGCGAACCCCGGAGCGGGTGCCGTCACCCTGACGTTCTATCAGAGCACGGGCGACACGGAGACCATCACCATCGCCGCGGCGGCGTCCTACGGCTACATGCGCGCCTTCAACCCGGCGTGGCCGCTCCTGCTTCACATGAAGCCGTCCGCTTTTCCCGACTACGCGACCCCGGACAAGACCAGCATCTACTTCACCGTCTCAGCCCCGGGCGCTGCGACGGCAGGCATTTCTCTCGCCCCCAACAACTTCGTCGTCGGGAACCGCAGAATCACCCATGCCTCGCCGCGCTCGGTCATGCCCCGCTGCTGCATGGGCATCGTGGACATCGAGGGTGCGGCAATCGTGGCCTTCAACGACGGCATCCATATGTTCGCCAACCAGAGAGGTGCTAATACCGGCGACGACTTCGACTACCGCCTGTTCACCGTCAACGACACCCGCGGTTGCATCAGTTACCTGGGGCTGACAGCAGGAAACGGCTGGGCGGCCTACGGGACCACGGAAGGCATCATCGTCACCGACAAGAACCGGCGCGAGTTCTCGATCTCCGGCGACATCTACAACCCCTCGGACAACACCGGAGATTTGGCGAACGAGATGAAGCTGAGTGCCGCCTCGGCCTCGGGGGACACGGACAACCAGTACCTCTCCCTCGCGGTCATGGGGAGCAAGCTCTTTGTCGCCTTTCGCCCCAGCGACAGCATCTCGGACCCTGCCCGGTTGGTCCGCTACGACTTCTCGCCCGGCGTGGATGCTTCGGGGGTCGAGGAGTTGCTCAACCCGGAGACGAAGGTCGCCTACATCTGGCACCCGCCCTCGGTTTACAACTCCGGGTTCGGCCTCACCGCGCCATTGAGCGCCATGGGCTCGGTCCGCATCGCCTCGGGGCGTTCTGATTACGTGGCGTGGGACAGCAACCTCGGGACCGGAGACGGCCGCATCGAGAAGATCAACACGCTTGCCGCGGACAACAGCAGCGTCTATGCCGGCATCGCCGTCACCGCCCCCGTCGTCCCCAACTCGTTCATGGCCGTCTCGCCCCAGAGCATCGAGGCGACCCATAAGCGACAGGCGACGAGCGGCGGACTCTCGCAGGTGGACTTGGCGAACGACCAAGTCCCGACCTTCAGCACCGTGACCTATACGCGGACCTTGGCGGTGGATATCAACCGGACCCAGTACCAGAAGCAGGTGCTGCCGATTGACCAAGCCCAGCGCGGCAAGACCGACATGCTGTGGATGCAATGGCGCTGCACCATGACCACGACGGCGGCCCGAATCTGGCGCTTGGTGCTAAGATACACGGAGCTAGAGAACTAGGAGGCAACGGAATGCCTATCGACCAAGGTGGTGGCGGAGACCTTCCGCCCGCCAACGAACCTGGAGCCAAGCCAACTCGTCCCGGTGGTGGACCTCCGGGCGGTGGCCCGGGCGGCGGGCCCGGCCCCGGCCTCGCTTCCATGGCCGGCGGCGGGTTCAACCCGCAGGTATTCCGGCTGCTCGCTGGTTTCAACGACAACGCGCTGCCGATCATGCTGAAGCGCCGTGGTCTGGGCCAGCAGGTTCCCGGCCTCACCCCCGGACCTCCGGGACGTTCGGACACCGTTCCCGCCATGCTCACCCCCGGCGAGATGGTGATGAATACCGGGGTCACTTCCCAGCCCGACATCGCCGCCCAGCTCGCCCAGTTGAACATGGCCGGAGCCCAGCAGATGGGTCCGCAGCCGCAGGGCTTCGAGCACGGCGGCACGGTGCAGGGCGGGTCTTACTGCCCCCATTGCGGGATGCCGCACGGGCAGGGGGCTCAGGGCTACGCCTACGGTGGCTTCGCTGGCGGCTTCCCCGGCGCCCCGGGTCGGGCCGCAGCACCACAGATGGGCGGGATGAGTGTTGGCTCTCCGCAGCCCGCTGCGCCGCAGAACCCGTGGGCGCTCGGCAATGCCGGCAAGTGGGGCAATCATCCGCAGGGTGCGCCACAGCAGGGCGCTGCCGGTGGCCCCGGTGGTCCGTGGACCGGCGGGTACACCTACAACCCCGAGGGCGGGGTGACGAACTACAACCCGAACGATCCGTGGGGCGGCCTCCTCGGGAACCGCGACCCCTCCGCAACAGGACAGGGGATGCGTACCCTCGGTGGCTACGGTGGGGCCGGCTACTTCGACCCGCGCGGGAACCAGATGCTCTTGAACTCGATGAACGAGGGGGCTCAGGGCACCGCAGATGCCCTTGTACGGCGCAACATGACCGCGGCTGACTTGGGAGGGCTTGACCCCGCCCAGCGGGCTGTGGCGAAGCTACAGGCGCTGAGGGACACGGGCCGTGGGGTGCAGGACATCATGGCCAACACCCGGGCCGGGGTGCTGGGAAATGCGAATGACTTCGCCCAGCAGTTGTACCTTGCCCAGCTTCAGGGGAGCCTCGGGCAGATCGGGCAGACGAATCAGACCCGGTTGAACGAGCACGAGGCCGGGAACGCGGCGCGTCTGGCGCACCAGAACCAGTGGCAGAATCTGGCCGGTGGCCTGTTGGGCTCCGGTCTCGGCGGCTACTTCGGTGGTGCCCAGCGGCAGCCGGGTCCGGCGGGCGGGGCGGTCCATGGTGGAAACAGCCCGCTGCAACGTCCAGGCTACTACCCCGGGATGCAGCCGTGAGCCCGGTCGACCCGCGCGACGACAGCTACTACCCGAACGCTCCGAAGCCGGGCTTCTCCCCGGACGAGGAGATGGCGGACTTCCTGCGCCAGTACGACCAGGTGACGGGCTACAACCCGAATCCACCGAGTCCCATCCCGCCCCCGGGCCTGCGTATCGGCCCGCTCCGCTTGTCGGGGAACGGGCTGGACTCGGCATCTCTCGCAGTACTTCAGGCATTGCAGGGGGCGCGGCCGCAGGGCTTCGGGCAGAACTTCGCCACCGGGCTGGTCGGGGGCTACGCCGGGGCGCGGTACAACCGGGCGCTGGAACGGGGACAGGCGAACGAGGGGGCACAGAAGGCTCACGCTGACGAAACCAAGGAACGGGCGCGGGCGGCGGCGAGCTACCTTGCGACCCACCGGCAGGAAATGGCGCGGGCCGCGAGAGAGGCGGCGAAGCCGCAGGCCGCTGGCGGCAAGCGGTACCCATTGACGGATACGCTGCGGAAGCAGTTGAAGGACAACGGCATCTTCGTGGCCGACGAGGCGACGGACGTTCCCGAGAGCGCGGTCATCCGCGATATGCCCAGAGAGCAGCCCACCGATCCCAGTCTCATCATGGCACGGCAGGACTTGCACGACCGACGGCTTGCGGAGGAGGAGGCCAAGCGGCAGGCGGCCGAGGCCCAGAAGGCCGACGAGGAGCAGTACGCGACCGATGTCGCCGACCTCAAACCCTCGACGAGCCCGGTCATCGCGGCGAATCGCAAGCCAGAGGACGCGCGCCGGATCACCAATCTCGTCAACAAGAAACTGCGCGAAAACAAGGCTCCATACACCCACCAGCAGTTGCTGACGCTCTGGGGCGAGAAGGAGCGGTTCTACAAGACCATGGACCAGCAGCAAATGGTCGGGTTCCGACAGGCCGCAACGGTCGCCAACCAGCACCTGAAGCAGTTCGAGGATTTCTATAACGCCTACGGCAAGATCAAGCCGCCGGCGGGATTCCGCACGCTCGGCAAGGGCACCTATCAGTTGGCCATGGAAGGCGCACTCGGACCCCAGGCGCAGGCGGCTGCTGCTGGCTTGGAGCCCATCAAGGATGCGCTCCCGACCGAGATTGCAAAGGTCTTGGCGGGCGGTCGCGTGCCCTATGAGTTCGAGGTCAGGAAGGCGCAGCACTCGTTCATCGACCCGTTCCTGCCCAAGCGCGCAAGTGCGAATCAGCTCGAATCGACCCGCCGCATCCTGCGCGCCCGTATCGAGACCCAGTTGACGGCACTCCCGTTCGCTGGTGGCAAGGGCAACCCCTATCTCTTGGACGTGTCCCCAATCGAAGGCTGGGACGAGGTAGACAAGCAAGCGGCGCCGGCGGCGAAGCCGAGCAACCCGGGCGGGAAGGCGGCGAAGTATGGGTCTTAGGTCCGGCAAGGTGTTCATGCAGTTCGACGACGGCACCAAGGGCTGGGTGCCCGTGGCCCGTGTCATGGAAGCGAAGCGAGACGGCGGTACTGTCGCCAGCATCCGGCTTCGTAGTCCGCATGGGCAGGAACGCGACGTGAATGGTGCGGCCGCGGCGCGGATGATCGACGCCGGGGCTACCGAGGTCGCGCCGGGCGAGGAGCAGCCGGACGCCGGGTTTGGCGGTGCCATGGGCAGCATCACGCGGCAGACCGTCGCCGGAGCCCCGCAGATGCTGGCGCAGATGGCACCGATGCTGATCCCCGGTGCGGGCTGGGGTCCGGGTATTGCGCGGACTGCGGCGGCATTCGGAGCCGGGGCTGGCGCGGACGCGGTATCGCGTGGTGTCTACGGACAAGAGCAGGACCCGATGGGTTCGGCTGTCATGGGCGGGATGAACGCGGTGCTGCAAGTCCCGTTCGAGGGAGCGGCGGCGATTGCTGGCCGACTCCCGATGCGGTTCGCAAAGGGCGCACTCGGAACGACTCGCCACGACATACCCGCAGCTCTCTTGGAAGCCAAGACCCCGGTATCGTCCGAGGGCATGGATGTCGACCAAGCCTTCATCAAGGCCAAGAGCGGTATCGCCCAGCGTGCGATTCAGGGTCCGGTTGGGCAGGCTCGTTCATTCCCCGGCAAGCCATTGGAAGATGCCATCGAGAGATTCCGCCTGCGGTCGCAGAAGTACGACTTGCTCTCGCGCGGCGGGGAAAAGAGCGCCGAAGATGCTTTCCAGACCATGCAGGAAAAACTCAGGGCTCTCTACAAGACCAAGCAGGTTCCCGGAGCGCGTGGCGGAACCAGAACGCAGCGCAGTTCAGAGCTGACCGCAACGGATGTCGACGGTATCAACCAGTATGTGGAGAACGCTGCCAAGAAACTCTATCAGGCACGGAAGGACAACAAGGTCGACGACCCGAGCCAAGACGAGTTGATGTACAAGGAGATTGCCAACGTCACCAACAAGATGCTGAACACCATCCCCTTCGTCGAACGCAACAACCTCTTGGCCAGCCAGCGCATCGACCTGAAGCGCGCGAAGGGTGAGGCGTTGAGGCGGTCGGAGGGGCGTGGCCCCAAGGAGGCCATCCGCGGGCTTGCCAAGTCGCCAGAAAGCATGTCCAAGATGGCGTTCCGGCTCAATGACCCGCGCTTCGGGCTGGGCGTTCGTACCGTGCCGCGTCAGATTGGGGTCGCTGTCGCCGACATCCTGTCGAGACAGCGTTGACCACGGGGGTCCTGAACTACCCGCGCCGCCCGCTCTCCGAGCGCGAGCGCACCTTGTCTGCTCTAAAGAAGCGCTCGAAGATACGCGGTTGTAGTTCG
>Ga0134127_10004107_pt1 | contig 10492 bp, 3 predicted proteins | sample KB31753_FD_96459 | JGI IMG/M metagenome (GOLD analysis project Ga0134127, IMG submission 96459) | Terrestrial soil microbial communities with excess Nitrogen fertilizer from Kellogg Biological Station, Michigan, USA - KB3-175-3 | ecosystem: Environmental > Terrestrial > Soil > Unclassified ...
CGAAGCGTCTACGAATTATTGACCGCTCGCAGTTCATCCAAGTCGGGAGAGACTCCTGCAGAAAAGCAGAAGCGAATTGCAGTCGCTGATTCCCAACTACCCAAAACCGCTGCAGAGCTGAGCCGCCTGATACTTGGACCAGTTGCGAAGGAACTGACAGGCAAACGCCTAGTTATCGTTGCCGACGGCGCGCTTCAGTTCATCCCTTTTGCGGCACTGCCTTCTCCAGAAAGCACACTAGGAGCAGCTACCGATAGTTACAGACCGCTGATCCTCGATCACGAGGTAATCAGCTTGCCCTCGGCCTCTGCGCTTGCGGTACAACGAAAGAACCTGGCTGCGCGTAAGCCCGCAGCAAACGCAGTCGCGGTGATAGCCGATCCCGTGTTTTCGATTGGCGACGAGAGATTCAAGCAGCGGGCGAAGAATAACGAGTCGCGCTCGGAACTCAGTGTGACGAACACGCGATTGCTTGAGCACCTGAGCGATGAGAGCGGCAGACTAAAGATCAGGCGCTTGCCATTCACGCGACAGGAAGCCGAACAGATCCTCGCAGTCGCACCGCAGTCACATAATCTAAGAGCGATGGATTTCAACGCGAACCGGTCAATCGCGACTGGCTCTGAGTTAAGTCAATATCGCTATGTTCATTTCGCCACTCATGGCTATCTGGACAGCGAGCGGCCATCTTTGTCGTCAATCGTTCTTTCGCTCATAGATCCGAAAGGAAAACCGCAGGACGGTTTTCTCCGCGCGCATGAAATATACAACCTGACTCTGCCCGCGGAATTGGTCGTGCTGAGTGCTTGCCAAAGTGGCCTCGGTAAGGAAATCAAAGGCGAGGGTCTGGATGGGCTCACTCGGGGGTTCATGTACGCGGGCGCGCGCCGCGTAGTCGTTAGCTTGTGGAACGTGAACGACAAAGCGACGGCGGATCTGATGCAGCGTTTCTATCGCGGAATGCTTAAAGAGAAGCTGGCTCCGTCCGCAGCCCTGCGAAAGGCGCAGGGTGAGATGTGGCAGCAGCGACAGTGGCAGTCGCCCTACTACTGGGCGGCGTTCACGATGCAGGGAGAGTGGAACTAACAAGTCCCTTCGACCCGAGGACTATCAGCTTTCGAATTCACAACGACACGCCGACAATCGTCACAGTGTCGTGCAGACAAAGCAGAGGTAACGGCCATGTATCAGAAAAGACTTCCTCGCCACATGATTCACAACACATTCTTGATTGGTATCTCTGTAGCAGTGCTGGTTGCCGCGTGCAATATCGTTGTAGCGCAGCAAAGCGATGATGACGCTACGCGACGCTTATGGGACACCGCTTTCATCAAATCCGGCAAGCAGGCAAAGCAAAAACGGGCTGGCGCTCGCAGCTATCGGGTTACGACACCTGGAATTCCAGTTACCGGGGTCTCACGTGATTCAGTCGTAGGCGTAACAGTTTGGCGCTTGCGTCCCCCGGTTGCGTCAGACTCAGGCGAGCGACTGCTCGTGCAGGAGGGAAGTGATCAGGAGACCTGGATTCCGGAGCGCATTTCCGCCAACACCAGGCTCACTCCGGGAGATCGCGTTCGGGTTAGCGTAGAGGCGGCCCGCAATGGTTACCTTTATGTGATCGATCGCGAGCAATACGCCGATGGAAGTTTCAGTGAACCGTATCTGATTTTCCCCACCACTCGGACGCTCAACGGTGACAACAAAGTAAGCGTCGTAAAGTTGATTGAAATTCCCGGGCAGGATGATGGTCCGCCATATTTCACGCTGCGAAGAAACAGACCAGACCAGGTAGCGGAGACGCTGAGCGTATTGATTACGCCGGAGCCGCTCGAGAACGTCGAGATTACTGACAAGGCCCAAAAGCTCGCGGCTACCCAGGTAGCAGCCTGGGAAAAGCAATGGAGCACCCAGGTCGGTTCCGTTGAGTTGGAAGGTGGGGTAGGGAAGACCTGGACCCGCGAAGAGAAAGAGGCGGGTGCAAATCGCAACGTCGTTCTCAGGGCACATGCGCCTGCCCCGCAATTGCTTTACTACCGCGATGCTGCCCGGGCCGCTGAACCAATGCTCGTCAAGGTGCAACTACGCTATAGACCGTCCCCGAGAAGATCCTCTCCTTAACTGCTATTTAAGTTCAGTTCTAATTCAGATGGTTAGTGTTTCGTGCGTTTAGAAATAGGCCACGGATTTACACGTATGGACACGGATTAGATCTAGAGATTCTGATCTGTGGTATCCGTGGGAATCTGTGGCTCTTGTCTTGCTGGAGCCAGCAGTCTGCCTTCCCCTCGCCTCCTCGTCAGCTCTTCCACATCCAGCCGCAAGTCCCGCGTCCCCCATACGTTCATTTAGCAGGTTGACCCGAGACGGTGGGCAACGCGCAGGCGCAATGTTTGTTCTAACGAACGACACACCGCCGGCTTAAGTCCCATCAAGCCTGGGTTCGAATGGTCTCCCAACTTTTCTGGAAGACGTAGGCGCCCGTGTGTGCGGCCGGCCTTAAATTTGGTGACGCTGTCACCACAAACGACTACCCGATATGAAAACAATTATCTCCATCGCGGCGCTCCTCTTGTTGATCTTCAACGGTGTCGCGCAACAAGTTGACTATCCTCGACTGAAAGCCGATGCCGAACGCGCCTATGCCGAAGGTTCTTACGCAAAAGCGAACGAGCTCTATTCACAAGCTGATCAGGCCGCGCTTCCGAAAGCCGAGGCCAGATGGGTGGAGTTTCGCCTTGCAGACACGCTCTGGCGAGCTCAGGCAGCGACAGAGACGGCGGATAGTACCAAATATGAAAAAGCTCGAACACAGCTTGAAGAGCTGATCCGGGTCGCCGACAAAGAAGAAGATCGCGACGTGATCTGGGCCGAGGCTCATGAATCGCTTGGCGACTTCTTCTGGGTAAACCGTGCACAAATGAACTGGGGTGCTGCCTGGCCACATTATCAGCCGGCACTCGATTGGTGGGCCGGACAGCGCGACATCACCCTCGCACGCATCCGCTATCTGAGGCTCGTGTTCAAAGCTGCCGAAGCGCCCGGAACTCGTGACTACTACTACTACACCTATTACGGCAACTACATGCCGCTCGAGATTCTGGAAAACGCTTTGAAGATAAGCGTGGACGAAAATGAAAAATCTCATCTGCACTATCTGATTGCGATGACGATGCGCAGCAACGCAGGAGACTGGGAGTCGCGGGAGCGCATTGCTGATGAATTTGAGGCAGCGCTCAAGGCCGGCAAGCAATCGGACTGGTACGACGATGCACTCTTTCACCAGGCTGATTGGGTCAACAATTACGGATCATTGCGTCAACTGGCAAACGGCCAGTGGCAGCAGGAAACTGACTACATCAAGGCTCTCGAGTTGTACCGGCGACTGCTACGCGAATTTCGCAAAGGCGAGACCCGCTACTACGATCAGGCACAACAACAGATCAAGAATATTACTGAGCCCGCGCTGGGCGTTGGCGTTTCGAATGTATTCCTTCCCGGTTCCGAAGTTCAGTTTTCACTCAATGCCCGCAACCTCGCGCGCGTCAATTTCGCCCTGTATAAAGTTGATCTCACGCGAGACGTTCGTTTCACCAAGTCTTCCACAGATGAAGACGGCGATGCTGACGAGGGTGGTGCCAGTTGGATCCAACTTCTGTCACTTGCGGGACGCGCACCCGTCAAACAATGGTCTAAGGATCTCCCGGACAAAGGTGAACACAGGCCATTCAGCGAATGGCTGCGCATCGATGGCAAGTTGCCCGCCGGAGCTTATGTGCTTGATGCGCAGAGTGGCGCAATAAACGCTCGCGACCTCGTCCTGGTCACTGATGCTTCACTCGTAATGAAGACGTCTTCCAAGCAAGTGCTCGTCTATTTCGCAAACGCCTTGAGCGGAGCACCGATCGCTAACTCAAGCGTTGCTTTGTGGGAAAGTTACTACCTGGGTGACAGATGGCGTTGGCGCAAGCTGCAACAGAACACCAACAGTGACGGAATCGCGGTCTTCCCGTTAAAGAATGATCCTAACTCGCGCGGTGTGTTTGCCGCGGCGAGTGGCACGGCGGACGGGACGCGCCAGGCGTTCTCGAACGGCTATGCAAACTACACGAACACTGCTGACGAGTGGCGCATTTACGCGTTCACCGACCGCCCGGCCTATCGACCCAAGGAAACTGTGCAGTGGAAGTTCATTGCCCGACGCACGGTGAATGGCGCCTACGTAACTCCGGCAAACCAAGTCCTCGAATATCAGATCAACGATCCGCGTGGAACTAAAGTGGCCGAAGGCAAGGCCACACTGAACGACTTCGGCAGCGCATGGAGTTCATTTGAGCTCGGCGAAGAGTTACCACTTGGTGCCTACAATGTTCAGTTCTGGGATCAGGGAAGAAGCAACGGCATTGGCAGTGCAACCCTCTTCCGGCTCGAGGAGTACAAGCTGCCCGAGTTCAAGGTTGCGGTAAAGACTCCTGAGGTTGACGGCAAGAAGAAAGCCTTTCGTCTGGGTGAAAAAGTTGAAGTGAACGTTCAGGCCGAATACTACTTCGGGGGACCAGTGAGCAACGCTTCGGTGGAAGTGGTCGTCTATCAGCGGCCCTTCTATCACTACTGGATTCCGTACCGGGAATATCCCTGGTACTACGACGACGAACAGAGTGGCCGTAATGCGTATTACAACAACGGGCCAGGGCAGGTTATCAAGCGAGAAACCATCAAAACCGATGCGACCGGCAAAGCAACACTAACCTTCGATACTCCGCGCGAAAACTACAATCAGGATTTTGAATATCGAATCGAAGCGCGCGTCACTGACTCGTCGCGGCGCGAGATCGTCGCTGCCGACAGCGTGCGTGTTACGCGGCAGCGTTACTACGTCTATCCGCGCCCCGAAAGAAACATCTACCGGCCGAAGGACAAGGTCACCGTCGACGTCAAGGCCCTGGACGCCAACGAACAACCGGTTGTCACAACTGGAGCGGTGAAAATCACACGTGACTACTGGTGGGAAGTTTGGCTCGATCCGAACGGACGTGAAGTAAAAGGCGCCGAGTTGCGCCTGACGAGACAGAAGCCCGGCGCCTTTCCACCTACAGTGTCGCGCGGTCAGAATCCCTGGCGACTAAAGTTTCGCGGATATCAACACGACGATGTTGCGACGCAAACAGTCAAGACCGATGACGAAGGCGTGGCGCAGATAACTTTTCAGGCTGAGCAGGAGGGCTTCTATCGCGTGGAGTGGCTGAGCAGTCAGGGAACCTCTTCGAAACGCGATCGGATGTTACCGCCCATCAAAGCAGAGACTTACGTTTGGGTGGCGAACAATGCCTCGACAGAGTTGGGTTATCGCCAGCGCGGCGTTGAAATCATTGTGGACAAAGATACTGTTCACGCCGGCGAAACCACTCCCGTAATGTTGTTCGTCCAGGATAGCGATCGCTACGTGCTGTTTAGCGTCGAAGGCGAAGACCTTTTCAGCTATCGATTGGTTCACGTAACGGGCACGGCGAAGTTGATCGAACTGCCGATTGAAGAGAAGTACGTTCCCAACGTTTTTCTAAATGCCACGATGGTGAGCGATGCCCAGTTATTCGCGGTGACGAAGCAGCTCGTAGTTCCACCGGTGAAGCAATTCTTGTCCGTAGAAGTGAAAGCCGATCGCGAGCAGTACCAGCCTCGGGAAGAGGGAACTCTATCCATCACCACGCGCGACTACAACGGAAAACCTGTGTCTGCGGAGATCGCGCTGGGACTGATCGATGAATCCGTCAAATACATTCAACAGGACTACGCGGGAGATCCGCGACAGTTCTACTACGGCCGGAAGCGTACCCTGACGGTTCAGACGCAGAGCACGTTTAACCAAAAGTCGTATACGCGGCTAGTGGAGACGGAAAACGGTCAGTTGCTTGAGCGTAAGGAAACTGATGAAGAGAACGAGCGCGCCGCCGGACTGAAGGACGAACGGGTCGCCTTCGGAAGTGGACGCGCCGACAGCTCCAATTTCCTCGTGCTGTCTCCAAGTGCATCCGAGGTCGTGAGTGTGGACGGTATCAGCGCCCGGAGTGTAAGCAACATGCCGGTCGGAGGCCGATTTGAAAGCAATCTAAAAATGAAGACCAAGAGTGGGACTGCCGATTTGGATGTTCCTAATCAGCAGGAACCTGCGGTCCAGGTACGTAGCGACTTCCGTTCAACGATCCTGTGGCAACCTGATGTCCATACGGATGGGAACGGCAACGCCAGCGTGAAAGTTAAGTATCCTGACTCGCTCACCACCTGGCAGGCGACTGCGCGCGTCGCCACAGCCGGAAACCAGTTTGGGATTGGTAGCGTTGCGACGCGCACCAAGCAGCCTCTGATTGTTCGTTTGCAAGCTCCGCGTTTCTTTGTCGTCGGCGACCAGGTAACAGTCTCCGGCGTGATCAATAACAACACCGACCGGCCGATGAGAGTCGCTTCTTCACTGAGTGCCGAAGGTCTAACCGTCTCTGGATTGATCGTTGATGGTAAGCCAGTCAAAGGTGAACAGGGCGCGGTTGAAGTGAAGCCAGGTGGGGAAGCAAGAGTTGATTGGTTAGTTGCGGTCACGCGTTCTGGCGAAGCCAAGTTGAAAGTCGAAGCGCGGGACGGGAAGTATGCCGACGCGATGGAAAAGATCTATGCGATTTATGAGCACGGGATTGAGAAGTTTGTCTCCCGCTCGGGCAAGATGCGTGGCGACAGCGTCGCCATCGCGCTCGAGATACCCGCGGCAAGGAGGAAGGAAACCACCGATCTTACGGTCCAGATAGCGCCGAGCATGGCGGTGACAATGCTCGACGCGCTGCCTTACCTGATCGACTACCCATACGGATGCACGGAGCAGACGATGAGTCGCTTTCTGCCGGCGGCAATCACTGCCAAGACTCTACGGGACCTTGGCCTCAACCCTGAGGTTGCGATGAGCAAGGTCTTTGGCGGTATTGAGCCGTCGAGCGCCGCCGCGACGCATCCGAAGGGCAAGCACGATCTATCTGAACTCAACGCGATGACGCGGCAGGGTTTGGATCGCCTCTACAACTTCCAACATGCCGACGGCGGCTGGGGCTGGTGGCAGGCAGGCGAAAGCGACCACTTCATGACGGCGTATGTTTTGTGGGGCATGGCACTCGCGCGTCAGGCAAAGATCGAGGTCAAGCCGGATGTTGCCGCGCGCGCAGCCGCCTTCCTCGACAAAGAGCTTGTCGAAGAAGAAACGAACTACGACTCACAGGCGTGGATGCTTCACGCGCTCGCGGTTTACCACGCCGGATTGCAGAAATCCGACAGCGAGCCAAAAACCACTTCGCAGGTTACAGAGTTTCAGGCCAGAGCTTTCGACAACCTCTACAAGAACCGCGACAGGCTGAATGCTTACACTCGGGCCTTGCTGGCTTTGGCAGCGCACAGCTTTGGCAAAGCAGAGGAGGCGGAGGTTCTCGTCAACAATCTGGAAAACGGTGTGAAGCTCGATTCCAGGCCCGACACTTCAATCGTCCAACGCGGGCAGTCGTCTGATCCGTCGGTGCTCGCTACCGCGCATTGGGGTGAAGATGGGATCTACTGGCGCTGGTCAGACGGTGGTGTCGAGGCCACAGCGTTTGCGCTGCGAGCGATGCTCGCCATCGATCCGAAAAACAAACTCATCGAGCCGGTGACAAATTGGCTCATCAAGAACCGGCGGGGAGCGCAGTGGAGCAACACTCGCGACACTGCCATCGTCGTGCTGACGCTGAACGACTACCTGCGAACGAGCGGAGAGTTGGCGCCCACGCTTGGGTACGAATTGATGGTAAACGGAACCTCCATCGCAACCCGCAACGTTACCGCTGGCGACGCATTGTCAGCGCCGAGCAGATTTGTTGTCCCCCGTGCGGCAATCCGAGATGGCGCGAATGAAATCGTTATTCGCCGCACGAGCGGCGCCGGAGCTCTCTATTTCGCCGCCGAAGCCAAGTTCTTTAGTTTGGAAGAACCTTTGACTCCTGCCGGGAATGAGATCTTTGTCCGCCGGCAGTATTTCAAGCTCGTGAACCATCCGACCTTGCTCAAGGGCTTCGTCTCAGAACGGGTTCCGTTGAGTGACGGAGAAGCGGTGGCGAGCGGCCAACGCGTGGAAGCAGTGCTTACCATCGAGGCGAAGAACAACTACGAGTATCTGCTGTTTGAAGATTTAAAGCCTGGCGGGCTGGAGGCTGTGCAATTGCGCAGCGGTGAAAATCTGTTCGTTAAGGAAATCAAGTCGGGTGCGCTCAACAGCAAGAAATCCGAACTGATGAACTACGGGCCGACGAGCGACTTCACGGGACGCACGCGTTGGGTTTACCAGGAGCTGCGCGACCGCAAAGTGGCACTCTTCATTGATAAGTTGCCTGAAGGGGTTTGGCAGGTGAGTTATGAGATGAGGGCGGAGTCGCCGGGAACATTTCACTCCCTCCCTGTGCTCGGTCACGCGATGTATGTCCCTGAGATTCGGACCAACGGCGCGGAAGTCAGACTACGCGTGGTGGACTGATTGGACTCGGGATAAAGAACTACTGCCGACTGCTCCTGCCATCTGCCTACTACTTTTCGAGGGCCCACGACTTGCGATGGATGGCATTGATGCAGGAAGTGTCGAGTCCGTTAGTCATTCCTCGTGCCACGAACTCACTCTGAATCCGGTCGACACAGTCAGTTCCTTCGAGACCATTAAAGCCATGTCCACCATGCGGGACGATGACATGCAGGCTGTGAGTAAGATATCGCGCTACACCTGCACCATTCGACGGCGGTGTCACAGGATCCCACTCACCCGTGAAAATCAGCACCGGCACATCTGAACGCACGGGCTCACGATAACTGGATTCTATTGTGGCGCGAGGCCATAGCTCACACGCTTCATGCTGTTGACGGTAGCGGTAATCACCAAGAAATGTGTCGGCTGCCAACCGGGTCGCCTCGGCTGCATTGATCCAAGGTAAGTCTTCAGCGCAGGTAACAGTGAGATACATTCCATTACTGCCCGTCCCTACCAGGTTGCGGCGATAATCGAGCGCCGCTAGTGCAAGTGGCTCGAAATCACCACCTGCCGCCAAGTGCAGGAAGAGGGGAATTCGCCGCGCCGCTGAGGGGCTGTACAGCATGTAACGAACCGCTTCGGCCACGAGATCTCGCGAGAGTCGAACATTAACCTTATCGACGGACTTCTTGGCTGCACCCGTTGCCGCATCATCACGAGTAGCCACGTCCTTGTTTACTGCAACCTCAACGGGCCCTTTCAGCATCCTCGTCAGAACTGCTTTCGCTTCGTTCTTCAGATTTGGAAATGCTTTGTTGCAAGCTTCGTCGGCAACGCATTCAGACAAAACACCCTGCAGCGCGCGCTCAGTATCCTGGGGAAATACTCTCGGCATTAGTTGATCGGTGGGCGAAACGCCAAACAGAGTTGCAGTGCGAACGTGCGCCCCATGACGTTTCAAGTAAACGAGCGATGAGCGCGTGCCGTAAGACGCTCCATAAAGATTTAGTTGCTTGTAGCCCAGCGCCTCTCTGATTTCATCGAAATCGTCCATTCCGATCGTTGTTGTGTAGAGCTTGAGATCGGCTGTGTTTTCAAGCTCCTTGCGACACTTGCGAATCGATTTAAGGGGGAAGAAGTAGCCGAGGTAGCCTTGCACATCTGCGGGATCAAACATCGCGCAGTTGAGCGGATTTGAACCACCCGTGCCGCGTTGATCGATAAAAAGTAAATCGCGTCGCTCCCGTATTTTTGCGAAGGGCTTCGCCAGGTAAGGCGCGTCTTCGGTTGCCGACGATCCAGGGCCACCGGGAATATAGATAAACGGATCGGGCTCCGGATGCTCGCCAGTCGCCACAAACACGACAATCTTTATACCGATCTTTCGTCCCTGCTTCGTAGCGCGGTTTTCGAAGACCTCATAAGTTCCGCACAGCTTTTTTCCTTCGACTCCCTGAATCTCACACGGCTTCAGAATGGACTCTCTCTGCGAGTAGTTGGCGCCGCGAGTCGTGGCCAGCGTGCTCACGACAATTAGCGCGGCAACTATCGCGATAGCTCTGGGGTTGAAGTTGTTTTGAAGTCGATTGCTTTTCATGGATCTTGTCAGTACCGCCTGCGATAGCGGGCAGGTCTCAGCCGCGGATTAACTCTAGTTTGCGAATTGAGGTTGCTCCCCGAATTTTCCCGCCAAACCCTTCAGGTATCGCTCCATAAAAGTTGTATGGCCGATGATGAACTTCGAGACAAAACGGAACAGAGGATTGGAAACTTTTCCAATTTCAGTAATCGTAATGTTACTTCCTGCTGCAGTAGGTGCGATATCGATTTCCCAGCGTCCGCTGAATGGCCCGTCAAGGTCAGTGAGTTCGCGCACCATACGCGTGGGAGGTTTGAATTCGGTCGTCATGAGCGCGACTGTATTCCCGTCTTTGTAGTTCTCCCTCCAGACGGGCTTCCCATCACGTTCGCCCA
>Ga0134127_10004108_pt1 | contig 10492 bp, 8 predicted proteins | sample KB31753_FD_96459 | JGI IMG/M metagenome (GOLD analysis project Ga0134127, IMG submission 96459) | Terrestrial soil microbial communities with excess Nitrogen fertilizer from Kellogg Biological Station, Michigan, USA - KB3-175-3 | ecosystem: Environmental > Terrestrial > Soil > Unclassified ...
CAAATCACGTGGGCCCTTCTACTTTCTGCCGGCCAATGAGTCGTTTGCCACGGTGCCCGGGCTGGAGCGCGAGCTGCGCGCGATAGTGGATATGGCCACGCTGCATCGCGTTGCTGCCGCCAGCAGGCAGGGGCGCTCTTTGCTCGTCAATACGTCCGACGTGGACAATGGCAGCCATCGGGTCTGGGATGTCGGCAGCGAAGCGGAGCGCGCTGCGGAGAATGGCAACTGCGATCGCGTGCATCAGATTCTCCTCGCCTCGTCCGGGATCCCTGGCGCGTTTCCCTTCCGCGAGATTGACGGCTCGATCTATGTCGATGGCGGCGTTACAGGCAACCTCCTGTATGGCGGCGCGCGGCCCGCGGAGGATACACCTCTCGCGATGTGGACAAACCTCTACCCGCAACTTCCCGTACCAACAGTACGTTTTTGGGTCATCTTCAACAATCAACTGCGCCCGCTGCCACAAGTGACGAGCCCTGCATGGCCAGGAGTGTTCAAGCGTAGCCTGGAGATGGCCACTCGTGCGGCGACGATCACGGCCATCCGCCATCTGTTTGCCCAGGCGGAAATCGCGCGTCTGACGCACGGCGGGAATATTGAAATCCGCTTCGTCGCCATCCCCAACGATTTTGTTCCGCCCAAACCGGGCGCGTTCGTCAAAGAGACCATGAACGTGCTGGGAGATCTAGGCGAGAAGATGGGCGCGGATCCATCAACCTGGAGTACGAGCCCGCCCTAGGATTTACCGCCGATGAACTCGAATTGTGCGAGCGTTGCAATTTCGCACGAAGAAGTGTCGAATTTCTTATTAATGATCTTCCATAATTCGATGAATGATATCAGCACCCGCCGCCACGATTCCAAGCACAGCAAAACATACGTAGACCGTCCAGTCTGCGGATCTTCGCATTAGCACCTTGCGCAGCATCCGCAGACTGGACAGTCTACGGTACAGTAACGCGAGCTCTCAAAAAGCCAGCCCGGGTTGACGCTTCCGCACCGTTGCGATATGAGTTTCGTTCCACAAAGCGCGACGGAGGTTCCTATGCTTAAATTAGTGAAGCGCACATCGTTCGTATGTCTGGGCCTGAGTTTTTCGGTAGCGATAGGCGCACTCTCTGGAAATCCCGTCACGGCTCAGTCACAACAGTCGCGCCGAGCCATCGAGCTAAAAGACTTCTATCGCATAGAGAACGTCGGCAGCCCGGCCATCTCTCCTGATGGCAAGCTCGTTGCCTTTGTGCGGAGTTATATAGTCGAACCGGAAAATCGCCGTCAGAGCGAAATCTGGCTCGCGCCCTCGGATGGCTCATCGGCGCCGAAGCGCATAACCGACTCATCGATCAGTTCGTCGAACCCTCGTTGGAGCCCGGATGGCAGGCTGCTCGGCTTCTCAGCCGCGAGACGACGAGGCGCGGGAGCACCCGAGGACACCAGCAACATCTGGTTTCTGCGAATGGATCAACCTGGGAGCGAGCCGGTTCAGATTCAAGGGCTCGGCGGCACGCCGATCTTCAGTCCAGACAATCAATGGATCGCGTTCACAAAAAGAACCCCGCCCGCAGCAAAGCCTCCAAAGCAATACGCCACGGACTTCGAGAAAAAGATCGACGAGCGATTCAAGGGCCGGATGTTCGATTGGATGGACTATCGCTTTGACCAGCGAGGCTACCTGCCCGATCCTCGCGATCCGAGGGCGACGCCTCCAGATGAGCTTTACATCCTTCCTAGATCGGGAGGAACAGCGAAACAGATCACGAATCTGGGAGTGAATGTTCAGTCCGCGTCCTGGCGCCCCGACAGCGGCGCGCTGGTCATCGAAGCTAACTCCCACCAGCGCGACGAGTACGTATATGAACGATCAGATCTATGGATCGTGACCGCAGACGGCAAGATCAAGCGGCTGACCGACGACGGTCTCAACCACAGCGCGCCTTCGTTCTCGCCCGATGGACGTAACCTAGTGTTCCGCCGGCAGCAGAGTCTGAGCGCCGTGATTGCGGCAAAGCAGAATCACGGGGGCGCAGTCGACGTGTATCGCATGCCGGCCGAAGGCGGTCAAATGGTAAACCTGACCTCGAGTTGGGACCTGCTTCCCGGCAACACTGCCTGGAGCCCGGATGGACGGTTCATCTACTTCAGCGCAGGTATCGGAGGCGGCAATCATATGTTTCGCGTCGCGGCCGACGGCGGCTCAGTGGAACAAGTAACTAAGGGCGATCGCGGCTTGAACGGATTCACTGCGTCAAATGCCTTTGACCGAATCGCATATACCGTAAGTGACTCCACGCATCCTTCGGAAGTCTTCGCCGCTCGAATTGACGGGGCGGAAGAAAAGAAGCTCAGCGGCTTCAACGACGCGTTGATTGGCGAACTAAGCCTCAGCGCCGCGGAGCGCATTCTTTATCCAAGCAAGGACGGCACGCAGATCGAAGGATGGGTCTTGCGGCCGGCCCGCTACGATCCGCAGAAGGCCAAGTATCCGCTCATTCTCAACATCCACGGAGGGCCACACGGGGCATACGGCAACGACTTCTCGTTTCAGTTTCAGCTGCTCGCAGCAACCGGCTACCTGGTCCTCTACACCAACCCGCGAGGCTCGACCGGCTACGGCGAGAAGTTTCTGTGGGGTACGTGGGGTGGCTGGGGCGTGCTCGATTATCAGGATGTTATGGCAGGGGTTGATTACACGGCGAAGCATTACGCCGTTGATGAGAAGCGAATGGGAGTGACCGGCTATTCATACGGCGGATTTCTGACCGACTGGATCATCACTCAAACGACCCGGTTTTCGGCTGCGATCGCCGGCGCGGGTATTTCGAATTGGATCAGCGACTACGGAACTGCCGACATCCCGCGGACAAAGGAGAGCGAGTTCTACGGTCCACCCTGGGAAGCGAAGAGCCGTGATCTACTCATGAAGCTTTCGCCGATCACCCATGCTGCCAACGTCACCACGCCGACCATGTTCGTTCACGGCGAGTCCGATCTGCGAGTTCCAATCGAGCAGGCAGAGCAGATGTATACGGCGCTAAAGAAGCGTCGAGTGCCGGCCAGGTTCATCCGCTATCCCGACTCGTATCACGGCGGGTGGAGTCCCTGGAATACGGTGCATCGATACCATCACGAACTGGAATGGTGGCGCCAGTATTTGTCGGCTGGCGCGGACGCGAGTCGCGCCGGCGCGGCAGCTACATCCGCCGGCCCGCGTCACTAAGATTTTGGCTCTTGCAGTCAGCGGGCTTATCTTTGCGTCATTGCGGAACTTCGCGGCTTTGCGCGAAACTGGCTTTCAAATCAATGTTCGCGCAAAGACTCGAAGTTCTCGCAAAGACGCAAACACACAGAATATGTCGCGTACCAACATAACTAACCTGGTGCGAGCATTACTATTAATAGGATTGCTGGCATCGTCAATCTGTGCCCAATCACGCATCACAACTCCCAAAGAAGAGTTTGGCTTCAACTTTGGCGACGACTACCAGCTAGCCAATTACAAACAGATTTCGGCTTACTGGCACAAGCTTGCGCGCCAGTCTAATCGAATAGTCGTGCGTGAGATCGGAAAGACCGCTGAGGGCCGTCCGCACCTGATGGCGATCGTCACTTCGCCGGACAACCATAAGAACCTCGCTCGCTACAAGGAAATCTCGCAACGCCTGGCACGGGCGGAAGGAATAACCGACGAGCAAGCCCGCGCGCTTGCCAAAGAAGGCAGGGCCGTTGTGTGGATTGATGGCGGTTTGCACGCCAGCGAAGTGCTTGGCGCCCAGCAACTCGGCGAGATGGTTTATCAGATGGTCAGCCGCACAGATGAAGAGACGCTGCGCTTTCTCAACGACGTTATCATCCTCTTCGTGCATGCCAATCCGGACGGCAATGACCTGGTAGCCGATTGGTACAACCGTAATCCGGCGCCCGAACAACGGAGCATGAGCGGCTTGCCAAGGCTCTATCAGAAATACATCGGTCACGACAACAACCGCGACTTTTTCGCATCGACGCAGCCCGAAACGGAAAACATCAACCGGGTCCTTTATCACGAATGGTTCCCGCAGATTCTCTACAATCATCATCAGAGCGGCCCAGCCGGGACAGTCGTGTATTCGCCACCGCTCCGCGATCCGTTCAACTACAATCAGGATCCATTACTGGTACTTGGCATTCAAACCGTCGGTACTGCGATGCATACGCGCCTGGCTGCTGAAGGCAAGCCGGGCGCCACGATGCGATCAGGGGGGCCTTACGATGGCTGGTGGAACGGCGGCATTCGCAACACTGCGGCCTTTCACAACATCATCGCGCTATTGACGGAAATGATCGGAAATCCGACGCCAATGCGCATTCCACTGGTAATGCAGCGGCAGTTACCGACAAGCGATCTCGCGTATCCGATCGCACCGCAGGAGTGGCATTTCCGCCAATCAGTCGAGTACTCCATCACTATGAATCGAGCCGTGCTCGATATCGCTTCGCGGATGAAGGAGAACTTTCTTTTCAACATCTATCGCATGGGCCGAAACTCGATTGAGCGTGGCAGCCGCGATACGTGGACGGCGTCGCCCCATCGTTACGCCGCGGCGAGTGCGAACCTTGGAATTGTCGAAACGGGAGGTGGGCGCGGAGCGGGCGCTCCGGCGGCGAACCCGGAGCGGGATGCGAAGCTCTGGGCGGAACTACATAAACCGGAATTTCGCGACCCGCGTGGTTTTATCCTCCCGTCGGATCAAGCCGACTTCCCCACCGCAACGAAGTTTATTAACGCATTGCTTGAAACCGGCATTACCGCGCATCGCGCTACTCGTGACTTTGAAGTCCTGGGCAAGAAATACCCGCTCGGTTCCTACATCGTCTTCGCGGCTCAGCCGTTCCGCCCGCACGTGATGGACATGTTTGAGCCCCAGGATCACCCGGATAACATTCCTTACCCTGGCGCGCCGCCCACGCCGCCCTACGATCACGCGGGCTGGACGCTGGCGTTCCAAATGGGAGTTGAGTTCGACCGCATTCTCGAAGGGTTCAACGGGCCCTTCGAAAAGATCGACGCCTGGAATATCAAGCCGCCGGCAGGCAAGGTACTCACCGCGAACGGCGCTGCGGGTTACCTCACCAGTCGTCGGGTAAACGATTCGTTCATCGCTCTCAATCGGCTGCTCGGTGCAAATGAAAAAGCCTACTGGCTTCAGAGTCCGCTTACCGCCAACGGTCGTTCTTATCCGGCGGGGTCCCTTTACATTGCGGCCAAAGCCTCAACATTGTCGGTTCTGCAAAAAGCCGCGGCCGATTTAGGCTTGAGCTTCGTCGCTACGGTAGAGAAGCCAGCGGCGGACGCAGCGGAGCTCAAACGACCACGCGTAGGTTTGTGGGACCAATACGGCGGTTCGATGGATGCCGGATGGACTCGTTGGATACTCGAGCAATTCGAGTTCGCGTTCGACCGGGTTTTCCCGGCCAATCTTGATGCTGGCAATCTGAACGCCAAATACGATGTGTTGATCTTTGTCGAAGGCGCAATTCCCGGCGCAACCGGAGGTAGTCGCGGAGGCGGAGGTAGCGGAAGCGCAGCTCCGATCAGCAATGTTCCTCCGGAGTATCAAGCCCATCAGGGTCGGGTTACCGTCGAACGAACGCTGCCGCGGATTAAGAGTTTTATCGAGAACGGTGGAACGGTCATCGCGCTGGGCTCGTCGGCTGCAAATCTTTCGTCGTATCTGCAACTGCCGATCGAAAACCATCTCGTTGAAAACGGCACTCCTTTGCCAAGAACAAAGTTCTACGTACCCGGCTCGGTTCTTTCGGCGCGCGTCGACGTAACGAATCCGCTCGCACACGGGATAGCCGAAAACACCTACATCTTTTTCGACAACAGCCCGGTCTTCAAGCTCGGGGCGAATGCCAAAGCGTCCGGTGTTAAGGTCATAGCCTGGTTTGACGGCAAGTCCCCGCTCAGAAGCGGATGGGCCTGGGGCCAGCAGTATCTCGATGGCGGCGTTGCGGCAGTCGAGGCCCCGCTCGGCAAAGGAAGGATTCTACTGTTTGGTCCGGAGATACTTAAGCGCTCCCAACCTCACGGGACTTTCAAGTTTCTCTTTAATGCCATCTACAACAGCGGCGCTGCCGCCAGATAGCACATCATCGTGATGAGGTTTTCAGGTCTTTACATTTTGGCAATCACCCGGCGTAACTGCTCCTGGTGATCGTCGCCCCATTTCCCTAACGCCATAACCACTGGCAAGACGGTCTGCCCGAACCCGGTTAATTCATATTCAACCTTGGGCGGCAACTCCGCATAAACCTTTTTGGAAATCAGCTCGTGTTCTTCCAGGAGGTTCAACTGAACATTTAGAACTCTACGGGTAGCTCCCGGAATTTTCCTTTGTAATTCACCCGGCCGCTTGCATCCTTGCGAGATAAAGTAAAGGAGGTGGATTTTCCACTTCCCAAACAAGACCTCCTTAGCCATATCAAGTCCGCAATTTAGCTCTATCGGAGTTTTCCTTTTGTACATAGTTGTCATTCGGATTCCCGGCCGGCTGATTGTCTCAAGATTGCCTGAATACGGATAAATTTATCCCCATTGGTTTTCATTATCCGTATTTTAGGCGGTTCTCTACGAGCCTATACTCCCGCTGTATGCCGCGGCAAAAGCGGCGCTGACGAACTATAGCAAAGGACTTTCAAATCAGGTTGCACCCAATGGAGTGCGCGTGATTAGCGTCGCGCCGGGATTCATCGAAACGAAGGCGGCGGAGAGGCTGGTCAAGAGGTTGGCAGATAACGCCGATACCGGCTTGGATGTCGCTCGACAAGGACTGATGGACTCACTCGGAGGTATTCCAATCGGGCGCCCCGGTCACCCTGAAGAGGTCGCCGAACTTGTCGCTTTTCTTGTGTCCGACCGAGCACCATATATAAACGGCACTGAGTTGGTCATAGACGGCGGAACAATACCGACCGTCTGACTTCCGGATAACCATAACAGTCAAAGGTAAATCAAATGTCTAAAAAACTGTCATTACCGCAACCCATTGCTAGATTTGTAAAAGCCATCAACGCTCATAACACCGCCGCGCTTCTTCCTAACCTTAGTGAAAACGCAGTTATTACTGATGAGGGACAGGAGTACCGGGGGATCGTGGCGATCAAAGAATGGAGCGACGAGAAATGTATCGCCGCAAGTGTCACTTTAGATGTTGTTCACCATATGAACCGCGGCGGCAAAACCATCGCCACCCTGAAAGCGGATGGTAACTTTGATAAGACCGGGCTACCTGATCCATTCCTGATGGATTTCCACTTCACGCTTGATGCCAATAAGATCCTCGCACTAGTTATACGAATGCCCGGCGAAATGCCTGAAGCCTAACAGGTGGCCTTGATGCTCCCGCTTCTATCAGGACACAGATGGATAGGAGGATGTTAAGGGTTAAAGGGTAATACTTAGACTTCAATCCGCCTCCGTCTCTGACCTGAAGCCGCGGCCCGATGCATGTAGACCAAGGTGCCAGCTCTTCGTGACGCTCGCCCAAGATCGTTACGATGTTCAATTCGTTCAGGGCAACCTCTTCCAACCGGCTGCATCTGAGTTGCCTGAACGGAGGCACCTATGCAACCAACTTTGAGAATTGTCTGCCTGTCACTCATCACAATCGCTACTTTCCCGCTTTACGGCTCTGCTCAGACCCAGAAAGATAAGACTCTGGCCCCCTATTTCTTTGTTCAGGGAGACCCGGGCGTGGACCGGCTCCCACTCAAAGATACCCAGGTCCAGATAAACGTTTCAGGGGTCATCGCCGACGTAAGAGTAGTCCAAACATATCGAAATGAAGGCTCCCGTCCTATCAACGCCCGCTATGTATTCCCGGCGTCTACACGCGCGGCTGTCTATTCGATGCGAATGCGGATCGGCGACCAGGTTATCGTCGCCAAAATCAAAGAGCGTGAAAAAGCAAAGCAGGAATTCGAACAGGCCAAGGTGGCAGGCAAGAGCGCTTCTTTGCTGGAACAAGACAGGCCCAATGTGTTTTCGATGAGCCTCGCTAACGTCATGCCGGGCGACCAGATCGAGATTGAGCTTCGCTATACCGAGCTGTTGGTGCCAACGGACGGAATCTATGAGGCGGTCTTTCCTACTGTCGTCGGACCGCGCTACTCTTCGCAACCCGAGTCTTCGGCGCCGCAATCCGATCAATGGGTTAAGAGCCCATATCTTCACCAGGGCAAGAAACCAACCAGCACATTGCATATATCAACCACAATCTCCGCGGGTGTTCCAATCCAGGATCTGACTTGCCCCTCACACGCACTCGTTCCGGTGTGGCATAGTCCAAGCATTGCCGAAGTACAACTTGACGACGCGGATCCATTCCAGGGAAATCGAGACTTTATCCTTCGTTATCGACTGACGGGAAATCAGATCGCTTCGGGTCTCATCCTTCATAAGGGAGAAGGTGAGAACTTCTTTCTTTACATGGCTCAACCCCCTCAGCGAGTACCCATGGCGGAAATACCTGGTCGAGAATACATCTTTGTCGTAGACGTTTCCGGGTCGATGGACGGTTTTCCTCTAAATGTATCTAAGCGTCTGCTCCGGGATTTGATCGGGCAATTGCGGCCTACGGATACGTTCAACGTCGTCTTATTCGCGGGAGACTCGAGCGTACTCTCTCCAAAGTCGCTTCCGGCCGACCAATCAAATCTGGCGCAGGCAATTCGATTGCTCGAACAACAACGGGGAAATGGTGGAACCGAGCTCTTAGCGGCCATCAAACGCGCAATCAGCATCCCTCGCGACGGAGCATTGTCGAGAAGCATTGTGCTGGTGACTGACGGATATATTTCAGGGGAACAAGGCGTCTTCGATTATATTCGCGCCAACCTGGATGAATGCAATGTATTTGCTTTCGGGATTGGTTCATCCGTAAACCGTTACCTTATTGAAGGCGTGGCGAAGGCGGGGATGGGCGAGCCTTTTATCGTGACTCAAGAGGACGAAGCGCCCGCGATCGCGTCGAAGTTCCGAGAGTACATCCAAACTCCGGTGCTGACTGATATTCAAGTCGCGGCTCCCGGGTTCGATATTTATGACGTAAACCCGGGACACATTCCCGATATGTTTGCGCAGCGGCCGGTGATTATTTTTGGAAAGTGGCGCGGCCCGGTAGCCGGAGCTTTTGAGCTACGGGGTAAGACGGGTTCCGGCGTTTACCAAAGTCGCGTTGATGTTTCGAGTATCCGACCTGACGACAGCAATCAAGCGTTGCGTTTTCTTTGGGCTCGATCGAGAATCGCCGAACTATCCGACTATGGCTCCGGCAGTTTGGATGCGGACCGGATCAACGACATCACCGCCCTCGGTTTGAAGTACAGCCTGCTGACCCGATACACATCGTTCATTGCTGTTCGTGAAGTTGTGAGAAACGCCACTGGAGCGGCTCAAAGTGTGGATCAACCGCTGCCGCTGCCATTGGGCGTGAGCGATCCGGCCGTCGGCGTGGGCACCGAAAGCGGGAGTGAACCCGAACTCCTGTGGCTGATTATGGCGACGACAGTGCTCGCTCTGATGATGGCGTTGCGTTGGCGACGGCGAATTATATGAAACCAACCCTTTCTTGGAAATGGATCGCGCAGTGCGTCATCGTACTCGCCTGTGTGTTTGCGCTCAAGCTGTTCTACTCGACCGCAAACGTTAATGAGCTGAGGTGGATTCTCGCTCCGACTGCAGCCCTCGTTGAACTGGTCACCGGCACATCATTCGCGTTTGAGCCGTACGCGGGTTACATGAGCGAGGACCGCAGTTTCCTGATCGCCAGCTCATGTGCCGGCGTCAATTTCCTGATCACCGCGTTCTTGATGCTCTCGGGAAGGAGGCTGTTGAGCGCTCGGTCAGGACACCGCGGTTGGGCATTCATCCCGACAACAGTGGTGGTTGCCTATCTTGTCACCCTTCTGGCGAACACTACTCGCATCTGCCTTGCGCTTTGGCTACAGCCGGCGCAGGGGGTTGTTAGCCGGCTGGATCCGGATCAAGTTCACCGGTTCGAAGGAATCGTGGTCTATTTCATCTTCCTGGTCCTGTTGTTTGAGCTAAATGAAAAATCGAATAGGGAAAAAGCCTCGCGACAGCTGTGGTGGTCATTGTTCCCACTCGGTGTCTATTATGCGACGATGCTGGGTATTCCAGTCGCTAATGGCGCACTCGATCGAGGATCTGAGTTTTGGGAATACTCGCGCTTTGTCCTGGTGATTCCGCTAATCATGATCCTCTCTTTCGGCACGATCCGCTTCATTCACCAGTCCTGGGAGCGCAGGCATCCTGCCTGCTAGTATTGGAAATCCTAACAATCCGAAGTTGCAGGCAACGATGCCGGCGCTCCCAGGCCGGTAACGCAAATCCTAACGATCCGAAAATGCAGGCAGGATGCCTGCGCTCCCAGGATGGCGCTCCCAGGATGGCGCTCCCAGGATGGCGCTCCCAGGATGGCGCTCC
>Ga0134127_10004110_pt1 | contig 10489 bp, 9 predicted proteins | sample KB31753_FD_96459 | JGI IMG/M metagenome (GOLD analysis project Ga0134127, IMG submission 96459) | Terrestrial soil microbial communities with excess Nitrogen fertilizer from Kellogg Biological Station, Michigan, USA - KB3-175-3 | ecosystem: Environmental > Terrestrial > Soil > Unclassified ...
CTGCCGGAAGGTGCCCGCGCCGACCTCGACGGAGTCCTGGTGATCCGCGAGCGGCTCGACCAGGGTCTGGTGAGCGAGGCCTTTGCCATCACCGTGGTGGCCGGCTCGGGGCCCTCGCTGTCGCTCCTCGCAGCGATCGGGCTGGCCCTGGCCGGCGGCCTCATCCTGAACCTCATGCCATGCGTGCTACCTGTGCTTTCGATAAAGGCTCTGGCCCTTGTCGCCCACGGGGATGGCTCGCCCGGCGTCACGCGCCGGCACGGCGTCGCCTACACGGCGGGGGTGCTCGTCTGCTTCGCCGGCCTGGCGGGCGCGCTGCTCGCGCTGCGCGCGGGCGGCGCCCAGATCGGCTGGGGCTTCCAGCTGCAGTCCCCGCTGGTCGTCACGGTCCTGGCGTACGTGCTCTTCACGCTGGCGCTCAGCCTGTCCGGGCTCCTGGTCATCGGCGGGCGTATGACCGGTGTGGGCCAGGGCCTCGCGGCCCGGTCCGGCTACGCGGGCTCCTTCTTCACCGGCGCCCTCGCCACCGTGGCCGCCACCCCGTGCACGGCGCCCTTCATGGGGGCGGCGATGGGCTTCGCGCTGACCCAGCCGCCCACGGCGGCGCTCGCCGTGTTCGAGGCGCTGGGCCTCGGCCTGGCCCTACCCTTCCTCGCGCTGAGCCTGGTGCCGGCCTGGCGCCGGCTCCTGCCCCGCCCGGGTCCGTGGATGGGACGGCTCTCCCAGGCCCTCGCGTTCCCGCTCTATGCGTCGGTCGCGTGGCTCGTGTGGGTGGTGAGTCGCCAGGCCGGGCCCGACGGCGTGGCCCTCGTGCTGGTGGGCCTGCTGCTCATCGCCTTCGGCGCGTGGCTCTACCGCGTCGCCCACGGCGCCGCCCCGCGCCGGCGCCGTGTCGCCACCGGTTTCGCGCTGGCCAGCGCCGCGGTCGCGATCGTCCTCGCGCCGCTCGCCGCGGCCAACCCGCCGGCGACTGCGCCTGGCGCGCCGGCGGGAGCGGCGTGGGAGCCCTTCTCCCCGGCCCGGCTCGCCGAGCTGCGCGCCCAGGGCAAGCCGGTGTTCGTCAACTTCACCGCCGCGTGGTGCATCACGTGCCTCGTGAACGAGCGCGTGGCCCTGCGTGGGCCCGCGGTGACCGAGGCCTTCGCGCGTCACGGCGTGGTGTACCTCAAGGCCGACTGGACCAGCCGCAGCGGAGAGATCGCATCGATCCTGGGCTCGTTCGGCCGGAGCGGTGTCCCCCTGTATGTCGTCTATCCCGCCCGCGCCGGGCGCGCGACCGCGCCCGATCCCCGGGTGCTCCCGCAGATCCTGAGCGAAGGCACCATCATCGAGGCATTCGACAAGGAGACTCTATGAGTGCAGAGCTGATCGGCCGTCGCCGCTTCCTCGCCCGCGCCGGCACCGGGCTCGTCCTGGCCGGGACCGCCTCACCGCTCCTCTCGACGCGCCCGGCGTGGGCCGCCGTCGCGAAGGTCGGCGAGGCCGCCCCCGGCTTCACGGTGAACGCGACCAACGGCTCGCCGGTGAGCCTGGGCTCCTACCAGGGCAAGGTCGTGGTGCTCGAGTGGACCAACCACGATTGTCCGTACGTGCGGAAGCACTACGACAGCGGCAACATGCAGAGCCTGCAGCGCGAGGCCACCGGCCAGGGCGTGGTGTGGCTGACCGTGATCTCCTCGGTGGAGGGCACCCAGGGCTACGTGACACCGCCCCAGGCCGACGAGCTGACGACGTCGCGCAAGGCGGCGCCCACCGCGGTCCTGCTCGACACGAAGGGCGTGGCCGGCAAGCTGTACGGCGCCACCAACACCCCGCACATGTACGTGGTGGACAAGACGGGCACGCTCGTCTACGCGGGGGCCATCGACGACCGCCCGACGTCCCGCCGCGCGGACGTGCAGGGTGCCCACAACTACGTGCGGGCCGCGCTCGATGCGGTCGCGGCCGGCCAGCCGGTGAAGACGCCGGTCACGCGCGCGTACGGATGCACCGTCAAGTACTCCTGATCGCATGCCCCGCCTGACGCGCCGCCGGCTGCTTCACGGGCTGGCGGCGAGCGCGGCCGCCGGCGCGCTGCCCCGTCCGTCGCTCGCCCAGGCGGGCGATGCGGCCCGGGCCGCGATGGCGGGCGCCGCGCTCGCCTTCCTGGGCGCCCTGCCCGCAGAGGCGCGCAAGCGCGCGGTGTTCGCCCTGGGCGATCGCGAGCGGCTCAACTGGCACTACGTGCCGCGCGGCCGCGAGGGCGTGCCCTTCAAGGCCATGCCCGCGCCCGCCCGCGCGGCCGCGCACGAGCTGATGAAGGCGAGCCTGAGCGCGGTGGGGTACGGCAAGGCCGCGAGCATAATCCAGCTCGAGGACGTCCTGCGCCGCATCGAGAGCTTCGGCCTGTCGCGCGATCCCGAGAACTACGCCTTCACGGTCTTCGGCAACCCCGGCGCCTCCGCGCCCTGGGGCTGGCGCGTCGAGGGCCACCATCTGTCGCTCAACTTCACGCTGGTGCCCGGGCAGCCGGTCGCGATGACCCCCGCCTTCATGGGCGCGAACCCCGCCGAGGTGCCGTCGGGGCCGAAGAAGGGCCAGCGCGCCCTCGCGGCCGAGCAGGACCTGGGCCGCGCGCTCGCCCAGAGCCTGACCGCGGCCCAGCGCGCCCGCACCGTCATCGCCGCCGAGTCCCTCGGCGACATCGTCACCGGGCCCGGCCGCGCCGACAGCCTCGCCACCCCGGCGGGCCTGCCGTTCGCGGACATGACCGGCGATCAGCTTCGCCTGGCCGCGAAGCTCATCGAGGAGTACGCGCGCAACATGCGTGGCGAGCTGGCCGAGCAGGAGCTACGGCGCATGACCGAGGCCGGCTCCGAGCGCGTGCACTTCGCCTGGGCCGGCCCGCTCGAGCCGGGCCGCGCGCACTACTACCGGCTGCACGGCCCGACGCTGCTCATCGAGTACGACAACACCCAGAACAATGCGAACCACATCCACTCGGTCTGGCACGATCCCCGGCGCGACTTCGGTCAGGATCTCCTTCGCGCCCACTACCGGCGCGGGCACCATCACGATCACGCCTAGTTGCGGGGCCTAGCCGGCGCCCGGCGAGAGCGGGCCGGACGCCTCCGCGTCGGACTTACTGCGAAGAAACTACCGGAGCCGTCCGCCGCTCCCCGGATTCCGGTCACTTGCCCGGCGCGCCGCGTGGCACATCGCTTGCTCTCCACCCGGACGTGGCGAACACCGCGCGCTCGGTCAAGCCCCTGGTGGTGGTGGCCGCCCTGATAGCGGGCGTCGCCGCGCTCTACCTCGCGCGAGGTGTGCTGATCCCCATCGCGCTCGCGGTCTTGATCGCGTTCATGCTCCAGCCGGTGGTCGGGCTGTTCATGCGCGGCGGGCTTCCCCGCGCGCTCTCGGTCGGCCTGGCGGTGACGCTGCTCTTCGCCGCACTCGGCGGAGTGGCGTGGGCGATCACCGCCGAGCTGCGGCTGCTGTCCACCGGCATCCCGGGCTATCGCGACAACCTGATCGCCAAGATCGCGCACGTCCGCCGCCTCGGGCGGGGCGGCACGATCGAGAAGGCACAGAGCGCGGTCACCGAGGTCGCCAAGGAGCTGCAGAAGGAGACCACCGCGCCCCGCCCGCGCGCCGCACCGACCCCGGTCGTGGTCCGCGAGGAGCCGACCGGATTGTGGCAGCTACCCACCCTGATCGAGGGGCTAGGCGGGGCGGCGACGGTACTCGTCCTCGTGATCTTCATGCTCATCGAGCGGGAGGACCTCCGGAATCGGCTCATCCGCCTGGGCGGCTACGGACGGCTCGCCACGACCACTCGCGCCCTGGACGAGGCGGCGCAGCGCATCAGCCGGTACCTGCTCATGCAGTCGATCATCAACACGAGCTTCGGCATGGGCATCACGATCGGCCTCCTGCTGCTCGGCGTGCCCTACGCCCTGCTCTGGGGCTTCCTGGCCGCGGTGCTGCGCTTCATCCCGTATGTGGGCGTGTGGCTGGCCGCGCTGCTGCTGGGGGTGTTCGTGCTCGCCGCCTTCCCGACCTGGCATCAGCCGCTCCTCGTGGCCGGCCTGTTCGTGCTGCTCGAAGCGCTCTGCAGCATGGCACTCGAGCCCCTGCTCTACGGCCAGAGCGCGGGCGTCTCCCAGGTGGCCTTGCTCTGCTCGGTCGCCTTCTGGGCCTGGCTCTGGGGCCCGGTGGGGCTGCTCCTCGCCACGCCCCTCACGGTGTGCCTGGTCGTCTTCGCCAAGCACGTGCCCGCGATGGAGTTCATCGGCATCCTGATGGCCGACGTGCCCCCGATCGTGCCGCCCCTCGCCTACTACCAGCGGCTGCTCGCCGAGGACGAGGTGGAGGCCGCGCGCATCGCGACCGAGTACGCGGCCGACCATCCGCTCGAGGCGGTGTACGACGAGGTCATCCTGCCCGCGCTCGCCCGGGCCCGGCGGGACCGGCGCCACGAGCAGCTCTCGGAGGAGGACGAGCGCTACGTGTGGGGCGCGACTCGCGAGATCGTGCAGACCCTCCAGGCGAAGCGCGATGCCGAGCGGCGCGCCGCCGACGCCGAGGCCGGCGCCGGCCCGTCCGAGGACTCCGCGTCCGACCGGAAGATCCTCGTGCTGGCCAGTCCGGTCCGGGACGAGGCCGACGAGCTCGGGCTGATCATGCTCGGGCATCTCATGGATCCCGCGCGCTGGACCATCGAGATGACCTCGCCCCAGCTTCTGGCCTCCGAGGTCATCGCCCTCGTGGAGCGCACCCGGCCAGCGGTGGTCTGCCTGGGCTCGCTCCCCGCCAGCGGCCTCGCGGCCCGCACGCGGTACCTGAGCAAGCGGCTGCGCGCACGCTTCCCGGAGCTGCGGATCATCGTGGGGCGCTGGGGCCTGCGCGAGGAGGACGAGGCCGAGCGGCGGCGTCTGGAGGCGGCCGGAGCGAACTACGTGGGGACGACCCTGGTGGAGACGCGCGAGCATCTGCAGACGGTCCACGGCCTCGAGCCGGTGGCCGCGCGGACCGCGATCAGGACGTAGCGGGACCCAGCATGTCGTCGAGCATCGAGGCGTCCACCGGCTTGGTCACGTGCAGGTCGAACCCGGCCGCGAGCGCCCGCCGGCGGTCCTCGGCCTGCCCGTAGCCGGTCACCGCCACGAGGCGGATCGCGCGCGTCTCCGGCCGCCCGCGTGCCTCGCGCGCCACCGTGTAGCCGTCCATGCCGGGCAGGCCCAGGTCGATCAGGGCCACGTCCGGCCGGAAGGCCTGCAGCCGAGCGAGCCCGCTCGGGCCGTCCTCGCACGCCTCCACCTCGTGGCCCGCCATCTCCAGCAGCAGGCGCAGGCTCTGGCGCGCGTCCGCGCTGTCCTCCACGACCAGGACGCGCCGGCTCCGCGCCGCGGCCGGCCGCGGGTCGTCCCCGCCCCCGCCCCCCGCGGAGAGCGGCGCCGGAATCGCGCGCAGCCGCACCGTGAACTCGCTCCCCTGGCCAGGTCCCGCGCTCCACACCGCGACCGATCCGCCGTGCAGCTCCACCAGGCGCTTCACGAGGGCCAGCCCGAGCCCCATGCCGCCGCGCGAGCGATCGAGGCTCTGCGGCTCCTGCACGAAGAGATCGAAGACCCGGGCGAGCAGGTCGGTGCGGATCCCCTGGCCGGTGTCGCGCACGCGCAGCACCGCGGTCTCCCCCGCTCGCTCCGTGGTGATGCTCACGCGGCCCGAGCCCGGGGTGTATTTGAGGGCGTTGTCCACCAGGTTGTTCAGCACCTGCTCGAGCCGCGCGGCGTCGCCGTCCACGTACACCGGCGGGCCCTCGACGACCACGGTGTGCCGCAGGGTGCGCCCGGCCTGAGCGAGGGCGTCGAGACAGCGGCCCGCGAGGGCGCGCAGATCCACCGGGCCGCGCTGCAGCTCGATCTTGCCCGAGGTCGCGCGGGCGACATCGAGCAGATCGTCCACGAGCCGCGCGAGGTGCCCGGTCTGGCGGCCGATGATCGCGACCACGTGGCGCATGGTCTCGTCACCCGGCAGCCGCTCGAGCACCGCCACCGCGTTGGTCAGCGTGCCGAGCGGGTTGCGCAGCTCGTGGCCGAGCATGGCCAGGAACTCGTCCTTGGCCTGGTTCGCGGCGCGGAGCGACTCCTCGTAGAGCTTCCGCTCGGTGATGTCGAGCGAGACGCTCAGCACCGCGGGCTCGCCCTCGAAGGTGATGACCTCCGAGTTGACCAGGAGCTGGCGATCCTCGCCGGCCCGCGTCCGGAACGTGACCTCGAGGTCGCGCACCCGGCCCTCGGTGTGCAGCAGGCGCAGCAGCCGGTCGCGCTCCTCGGTGGTCACCCAGAAGCCGAGCTCCGGCTTGCTGTGGCCGAGCATCTCATCGCGCGAGTAGCCGCTGTGGCGCACCGCCGCCTCGTTGACCTCGAGATGCCGGTGGTCGCGCAGGCTCGTGATGGACATGGGCAGCGGGTTGGCGTGGAAGGCCACCATGAAGCGCCGCTCGCTCTCGCGGAGCGCCGCCTCCGCCCGCGTGCGGTCCGTGACGTCGGTGAGCGCGCTCAGGATGCACGCCTCGCCGTCGAACATCACGATGTCGGCGGAGAGGACGGTCACGCGCTCGTCGCCGCTCTTGACCCGGAAGCGGCACTCCATCCCACGCACCGTCCGGCCCGCCTTGAGCTGGCGGATGCCCTCGTCCCGCTGGGCCGGATCCACCCAGAGGCCGAGCTCCACCGGGGTGCGGCCGAGGATCTCCTCCCGCGTGTACCCGGAGGTGCTCAGGAAGGCGTCGTTGGCGTCGCGGACCCGGCCGTCGCTGAGGCCGGTGAGGCAGAGGATGGTGGGGCTCAGCCCGAAGACCGCGCGGAGCTTCTCCCCGAAGCCGGGCGTCGAAGGCATCGCGGAAAGTATGGGGCGCGCGGGCCCACGTGGCAACCCCGGGCCCCCGCGAGCGGGTGTATCATACCCGCCGACACCGACCCTTTCTTCCACAAAGGAGTGCTGCCATGGCGACCATGGGTCACGAGATCGACGTCAAGGACGTGGAGTATCTCCGTCACGGGAACCAGCCGCTCCTGGCCCGGATGTTCGTGCCGCGGGGCGACGGGCCGTTCCCGATGATCGTGGAGCTGCACGGCGGGGCCTGGAGTCGCGGCGACCGCACCGGCGACACCATCATGAACGAGCCGCTGGCCCGCAGCGGCGTGGTCGTGGCCGCGCTCGACTTCCGCCAGCCGCCCGAGGCGTCCTATCCCGGCTCGCTCGTGGACGCCAGCTACGCGGTTCGCTGGCTCAAGAGCCGGGCCGCGGAGTTCCACGGGCGCGCGGACCAGGTCGGCCTCATGGGCGCCTCGAGCGGCGCCCACATGGCCATGCTGCTGGCCATGAAGCCGCGCGATCCGAAGTACGCGGCCCTGCCCCTGCCCGCGGGCACACCGCCCGTCGACGGGAGCGTGCGCTGCGCGGTGCTCTGCTGGCCGGTCATCGACCCGCTCTCACGCTACCGCTACGCCAAGGCCCTGAAGGCGGGCGGCCCTCCGTATCCGGACGTGGTGGATCGCGTGCTGCCGGGACACGACGCGTACTGGGTGACCGAGGAGGCGATGGCCGAGGGCAACCCGACGCTCGCGCTCGAGCGCGGAGAGCCGGTCGAGACCCCGCCGGTGGTCTATATCCAGGGCTCGGCCGACAAGGCCCACCCGCGGCCGGACCTGGACCGCTTCGTGGCGCAGTACCGGAAGATCGGCGGCCAGGTGGACCTCGAGCTGCTCGAGGGCGAGACCGAGGGGTTCATCAGCAAGAAGCCCGCGGCGGCGGAGCGGACGATCTCGCGCATCATCGAGTTCGTCCACAAGCAGCTCGGCTAGCGGATCTCCAGCTCCTTGCGGACCTTCGGGAGCACCTCGCGGGCGATGCGCGCGGTGTAGTCGCGCTCGGGGTCCCCGGGCCACTTCGGATCCGGGATCGGGTGGAGCACGACGTGGTCGAAGACGGCGGGCGCGGCGCGTAGCGCGCCCAGGAGCCGCTCGGCCACTTCCCCGGTTCCGCCGCGGAGGCTGAAGGCGTCGGCGGCCTCGACCGGGAGGAAGTCGACGACCTTGCCGCTGGCCTCGAGATCCGCCGCGTGGTGGAAGTCGGGCCACACCCCGCGGTCGTGCTTGAGCCGCTCGGGGTCGGGTCCCGTCCAGCCGAGGGCGGGCGGATCGAAGAGGGCGGGCGAGTACTCGTAGTACCCGGCGGCCATGGAGCGCGCCATGGTCAGCGCGCGGGCCGGCTCGTCCACCAGCACGGTGTGGAAGATCGCGCCGAGCTTCACCGCGTCCGGATCGCGGCCCGCCTCCGCCGCGCCGGCGCGGATCGCGCTCACCGCCGTCGCGATGTTGGCCGGATGCGTGCCCACGCGGATGAAGACGCCGTCCGCCACTCCACCCGCCATCCGCAGCGTCCTCGGCCCGCCCGCCGCGATCCACACCGGCACCGGCCGGTGATGCGGCAATCGGGCCGGGCGCGCCGCCCCGACTTCCACCGATTCGCCCGCCAGCAGCGCGCGCATGAGCCGCGTGCCCGCTTCCAGCTCGGCCACCCGCGCCGGTCTGAGCCCGGCCAGGCGCACCGCGGTATCGCCCACCCCCCAGCCCAGCAGCACGCGCCCCGGCGCCAGCTCGTCGATCGTCGCGATGGAGGACGCGGTGACCGTCGGATGGCGGTTCACCGGATTGGCGAGGAGCGGTCCCAGCGTGATGCGCTCGGTCGCCCGCGCCGCCGCGGCCAGCAGCACGTACGTGTCGCGGCGGCGGAGCTGGGAGTCGGGCTGGAGCGCCGCGTCCCAGCCGAGCTGTTCCGCGCGGCGCACGTCGGCTGCGAACGCGTCCACCGAGCGCGAGTCGAAGCGGTTGAGGCCGAACTGCGGGCTCTTCACGGCGAGCTACGGCATTCCCGGCATGTCGACGTGCTCGTAGTAGCGCTTCGCCCCGAGTCCGTCCACCCGCTCCCAGAAGTCCGGCAGGGCGGCCAGGCCCTGCTCGGTCACCCCGGCGCCCTGGCGCCAGATACACCAGGAGTCGGGATGGAGTCGGCTGGCTTCCCGGATCCAGCGCTCCGCCTCGTTCCGCTCGCCGTGCCGGATCAGGAACTGGGCGAGCCGGAAGAGGGCCTGCGCCCTGGCGCTGTCCTCGGTGACCGCGGGCAGATGCGCGCGCGCCTGCTCGGCGGTGAACGCGTGCGCGCTCCGCTCGCCGTTGCGCGCCCAGTCGCGGATCGCGTCGAGATAGATGGCCTTCGCCTGCGCGGTCAGCCGGGCCACATCCTCGGGCATCTCGCGGGTGGCGCGATTCATCCGCCGGAATCCCTCGTAGGACCCGGCCGACTCCGCCGGCCGCACGATGCGTCCCCCCTCATCGATCCACACCGCCTGCGGCACGTTGACGATGCCGTAGAGCTCGGCCAGGCGGTGCTCCCGATCGATCAGCGTGGGATAGGTCGGCTTGGCCGCGTCGATCCACGGCAGCGGATCGCCCTCGCGGCTATCCATCGCCACCGCGACGACCATGAAGTTCTGGCCCGCCAGCTCCTCCTGGAGCGCCTGCCACACGGGCAGGTCGCGACGGCAGCCTCACCAGGAGGCCCAGGTGACCAGAAAGACCTTCTTGCCTCGGTAGTCGGACAGCCGGTGCATGCGGCCGGACGGATCCGGCAGCGCGAAGTCCGGCGCCTCGAGCGAAGCCAGCGCCGCCTTCCGCTCTCCCGCGCTCTCGCTCAGGACCCAGGCGTGACCGCGGTCGCTCCGGACGGCGGGCTGACCCAGATGGCGCCAGAGCGCGGCCAGGTTGATCCGGCCCCCGTCCACGAACTCGCGCTCGCGTCCCGCGGGCAGCGGCACGCAGACCGAACCCTTGCAGAGCCCCTCCGGCTTCGCTTCCCAGCCCGTGGCCTCGAGCGCCGCGCGCGCCGGACACCAGAGCGCCTCGGTCGAGGCCTCCGCGTTCACCTCGTGCTCACCCGACTCTGTCAGCAGCGTCACCATGACCATGCCTCCTGGGACGGGATCTTAACACCGCGCGGCGGAGCGCGCCTTGACGCCGCGCCGGCCCGCGCGGCACTATCGCGCTCGATGCCTCGCGCCCTCGCCCCCCCGCAGCGCCACGACTGATCGGCCCGTGTCTTCGAGCGCGCAGCGCCAGGGCGTCCTGGCGCTGGTCATCGTGATCGTGGCGTGGGGCCTCACGTGGCCGGTGAACAAGGTTGTCCTGGCCACGCTGTCGCCCCTCTGGGCGGTGACGCTGCGCTCGGCCATCGCCACCGTCGCGCTGTTCGCGCTCACCGCGTGGCGCGGGCGCATCGCGTGGCGCATGCGCTCAGAGCCGGCACCGTATACGTGAACTGCTACCACATCGTTGACGCGGTGACGCCGTGGGGTGGGTACCGGCAGAGCGGGTGGGGCCGGGAGCTTGGGCCGTACGCGCTGGATCTCTACACGGAGCTCAAGAACGTCATCGTCGACATC
>Ga0134127_10004111_pt1 | contig 10486 bp, 9 predicted proteins | sample KB31753_FD_96459 | JGI IMG/M metagenome (GOLD analysis project Ga0134127, IMG submission 96459) | Terrestrial soil microbial communities with excess Nitrogen fertilizer from Kellogg Biological Station, Michigan, USA - KB3-175-3 | ecosystem: Environmental > Terrestrial > Soil > Unclassified ...
AGGACAGCCGAAACGGCCTGCTCGCGTCGCTCGGCGCCGGCATGCCGACCTTGATCACCACGAGCACGTACACGAAGAACGAGGACTTCAAGGGCGCCGCGAAGGTCGTGCCCGAGCTCGGCGACCCGCCGGCGGTGCTCGTGACACTCAAGGATCTGAAGGCCATCGCGGCCCGGCGCGCCGCGTAGCCGAGCGACAACCGCGGCACGGAGAAGAACTATGAAGGAAATCACCCTGGCGGACGTCGAAACAGCGGTCAAAACTATCGCCGCCACGGCGCTGAAGAACGAGCAATACTTCTGCGAGCTCGACTCCTACGCCGGCGACGCCGACTTCGGCGTGTCGCTGGCCACGGGCTTCCGCGCGGTCGAGCAGGAATGGCAAGCGCTCGATCACAGCTCGATTGGCGGGCTCTTGCTCAAGATCAGCATGTTGATCTCGAAAAACGTCGGCGGTTGCTCGGGCCCGATCTGGGGCACAGCGTTCATGCGCGCGGGCGCGCTCTCGAAGGACCGCACGACGATCACGCTCGACGATCTAGACAAGATGCTGACGGTCGCGCTCGAGGGTATCCAGAAGCGCGGCGGCGCGCAGCTCGGCGACAAGACGTTGCTCGATTCGCTGATTCCGATTCGCGACCTCGTGCACGAGCACGCGGGCAAGCCCGATGCCAACCCGCGCGAGGTGCTGGAGCGCGCCACTGCCGTCGCGAACGAGGCGATCGAGCGCACGAAGCCTTGGGTCGCGAAACGCGGTCGCCAACAATTCACGGGCGACCGCAGCATCGGCACGCCGGATCCCGGCATCGTCGCGATCGCCACGATGATGAACGACCTCTGCACGCAGTTCGGTGTCGCGAAGCCGGCACCGGGCAAGAACTAGCCACCTCAACGATTCGGGGGAATCACCATGAAGAAATTCGTCAACGATCCGGCCAAGTTCGTGCCGGAGATGCTCGAAGGCATCTTTCTCGCCAACGAGGGCAAGCTCAAATACGAGCCGAAGTACAACCTGATCTATCGCGCCGACCGGCCGAGTAAGAATCACGTGTCGGTCATCCAAGGCTCGGGCAGCGGACACGAGCCGGCCCACGTGATGACCGTCGGCCGCGGCATGCTCGATGCGGCTTCGCCCGGCAACGTGTTCGCCGCGCCGCCGATGGAGTACTGCCTCGAGTGCATCAAGCTCATGAACTCGCCGAAAGGCGTGCTCGTGCTGATCAACAACTATCAAGGCGACCGGATGAACTGGGACATGGCCATCGAGATGGCCGAGGCCGAGGGCATCAAGGTCAAGTCGTTCATCATCGACGACGACGTGGCCGTGCAGAACAGCTCGTACACCGTCGGACGGCGCGGCGTCGCGGGCAACTTTTTCGTCATGAAGGCCTGCGGCGCGGCGGCCGAGAAAGGCGCGAGCCTCGAGGATCTGCTCGCCATCGCGAAGAAGGTGAACGCGAACGTGCGCTCGATGGGCATCGCACTCACGTCGTGCACGCCGCCGGCGAAGGGCAAGCCGATCTTCGAGCTCGGCGCCGACGAGATTGAAGTCGGCGTTGGCATCCACGGCGAGCCGGGCCGCCGCCGCGACAAGATGAAGCCCGCCGACGCGATCGTCGACGAGCTATTCGACGCCGTCGCGAAGGATCTGCCGTTCAAGAGCGGCGATCGCGTCGCACTGATGGTCAACGGCTTGGGCGGCACCCCGCCGAGCGAGCTCTACGTGCTGTATCGCAAAGCCGCGCTGCGCAGCAAGACGGCCGGGCTCAACATCGTGCGCAACTACGTGGGCAACTACTGCACGTCGCTCGAGATGGCCGGCTGCTCGCTGACGCTGCTGAAGCTCGACAAAGAGATCGAAGAGCTGCTGGCGGCACCCGCGGAAATCGCCGTTCGAGTCTTTTGAGCGAGCAGGAGCGGAAGCTTCTCGCCATAGATCTAGACGGCACGCTGGTCGATTCGGCGCCGGACATCGCGCACTGCCTTGGGCGTGCGCTCGAGGCGATCGGCTACGCGCCGCCCGGCGAAGCGCGGGCGCGCGTCTGGATCGGCGACGGACTCGAGACGCTGCTCTCGCGCGCGATCGCGCACGGCGGCGGCGAGCGCGAGCCGACCGTGTCGGGCGAGGCGCGGCACCAAGCCGCGCTCGCGGCGTTCCTCGATTGCTATCGCGACAACCTGTTCGTCCGCAGCCGCCTGTATCCCGGTGTGCAGGCGACGCTCGACGCCCTGCGCGCACGCGGCCTGAAGCTCTGCTGCGTCACGAACAAGCGCTACGCGTTCTCGCACGAACTGCTCGTCGAGGCGGGAATTCGCGACTACTTCGACCCGCTGCTCGGCGGCGACAGCCTGCCGGAGAAGAAGCCGAGCCCGTTGCAGCTAAAGGTCGCGGCGGAGACGCTCGGCGTCGCGCCGAGCGCAGCCGTGCTCGTCGGCGACTCGCACCAGGATCTACGGGCCGCGCGCGCGGCGGGCTACGGCTTCGTGCTCGCGAGCTATGGGTACGGCAAGATCGACGAGACGGAGCTCGGCGGCAGTCCGCGCATCCGCAGCTTCGCCGATCTGCCGGCGGCGCTCGGTATCGGCAGCGTCTAGATTGCGTAATCGAACGGGCGGATCTACCGTTGTGGCAGACGGTAGTGCCGCTCGTGACGTGAAGACTCGCTCGATCGTCGTTCTCATCGTCGTGGGTGCGGCCGCGATAGCCGCGGCCGGCCTCTGGCGCAGTCCCTTGCCCGGCGGCAGCGCCGAGCATGGCGTGCCCAACTCGGCAGCGTCCGTGGCGCCGGCAGCTGCGAGCGCGTCGCCGAACGCGAGCTCGACGAACGCGGCCGACGCGGCCGCGGAGCCGCGCGCGGTCGATGCGGCTTGGCGAACGCCGTCGACGCCGAGCCCGCGCTATGCCGACCCCGAGGAGATCGAGCGCCAACTCGAGCAGTTCCTCGCCGAGCAGCCCGGGCTCGTAGTCGCGAGCTTGTCGTCCATCCACTGCAGCGCGACGGCCTGCGAGATCGCGCTAACCGGCACCGATCCTAGTCCGCGCTACGTCGGCGCGTACTCAGGCCTAAGCAGGAAGTTGTTGGAAGGGCCGTGGACGGACTTCCGAATGCTGTACGGCGGCATCTCTACACGCGAGGTCGCGCCGGGCGCTCGCGAGTACGTGATGGGCTTCGAGTACCAGGCGCTCGTCGATCTCAGCGCCGACCCGCTGATCGCCGCTCGCCAATACGCCGCCTGTGCGGCCGCTTGGCGACGGCAGACCGAGATCGGCCCACACCCCGACGACGAAGCGCGCTACTACCACGACCAAGCCGAGCACTACGTTGCGCTCGCAGCGAGCGTGCTCGGCGAACAAGAAGCAGCGCGCATCGCCGCCGAGACGCGCGGCGGGCCGCTGATTCGTGAATGCAATCCCGGATGAAGTCGGCTTCGCCGCGCCGTGCTCAGCGCTTTTGCGCGGCGGCCGCCGCGCGCTCTTCGGCGCGCGCGGCGCTCAGCATGTTCGCGAGCCCCAGGTTGCCTTCGTGGCACGCGTACTCGTAGATCTCGTAGCCGGGCTTGCTGTCGAGATCGAACGCGGCGGTCCACGGCCGCGTGTAGGTGTCGGGATCGTTCACGGTGAACTCGTAGCGCACTGTGTCGTCGTCGACGCGGCGCAATCGCTCGACGAGCGTCAAATTCTCGCTGTGCACGGCGCCGTTGCCGTTGCCGCCCAAGCCCGTGCGATCGGTGAAGTTCGTCGTCTCGATGACGAGCGTATCGCCGTCGAATCGGCCGCGCGAGTCGCCCATCCACATGTGCACGCCGGAGCCTGCGTGCTCGCTGCCGTCGAGCGGAATCACACGCGCCTCGTGAATCATCTCGTTGCGGATCACGACGACGCCGGGCGCCTGCACGATCTGCGTGCCGTTGCCATAGATGACGGGAACGATCGAGCCGACGAGACCGCGCGTGAGACAGCGATCGTAATTCGTGAAGCTCGTGTACGACACCGGCAAGCCGCGGCCGCGTTGCCCGCGGCGCGCCGCGGCACGTTCCTGGCCCGCCGCTGTCAGCTCGGGCAGTCGCCCGTTCGGCGGATCGACGACGAGCGAAGTCGCGCGTGACGGCACGTCGGGTCGCTCGAGCCAGTGCCGCGAAGCGTTGATCGCGGACCGGTCCTCGGCCGAGAACTCGCTTTCGGGTTGTGGGTTCAGGTCCTTGGCGATCTGCTCGTCGTTGGCGTTGACCTTCGCGGCGTACTCTTCGTCGGTGAGTTGCGCGCGGTCTCCGAACTGCGCCGGCCGCTCGAACGGAACGCCGATCGAATTGTCGCTCGTATACGTGCCGCGCAGATCCGGGTCGCCCCACGGCGTGCGCGGCGACTCTTGCGCGCTAGCGACGGCGTAAGCGATCGCCGCTGCGGCTCCCGCCGCCACCCATTTAGGCATGCTCATCGTCGACCCCGAAGCCTTCGTTCTCCGAACCTTGAAGAATAAGCCTCTCTCCGCCGAATGCGCAGGTCCCCTGGGTTTCTTCAGACTCGCCTGACTGCGTATCGCGGCGGCCTGCTGGTAGTATCGCCGTCGGATTCACGGGTTCGTGCAGGGGGGAGACAGCCCATGCTCTCGATCGTCGCCAAGAGTCGCGCTCGCGCGATGCCGATTCACAGACTATTCCCGGCCGCGGCGCTACTCTGTTCCGCGTTGGCCGCTTGCTCGCCGTCGTCGGAGGACGTCGGCACCGAAACGGCAGCCGCTCCCGCCGGCAACTTCGACTTCCAGGGCTGGGATCAATACCTCGGCGGAGCCGATTCGTCGCAGTTCTCGTCACTGAAGCAGATCGACAAGAGCAACGTCGGCCGGCTCGAAGTGGCGTGGACGTATCCGACGACCGAGAACTATTCGTTCAACCCGCTCGTCGTCGGCAACACGATGTACGTGCTCGCGAAGGGTCGGTCGATCGTCGCGCTCGACGCCGCAACCGGCCGCGAGCTGTGGACGCACACGAACGAAGGCCCAGTCGGCACGCGCGGCATGAACTACTGGCGCAGCCCAGACGGCACCGAAGAGCGTCTGCTCTACTTGAACAGCGGCTTTCTGACGGCGATCAACGCGAAGACCGGCGAGACGATCGGTTCGTTCGGCACGGACGGTCGCGTCGACTTGCGCGTCGGACTCGTCGAGGACGTCACGACAGTGCGCGCGCTACAAACGAATAATCCGGGCCGGATCTTCGAGGACACGATCATCATGTCGCTGCCCGCCGGCGGCGGCGGCTACGCATCGGCGCCGGCCGACATTCACGCTTACGACGTTCGCACGGGCGCGCCGCGGTGGATCTTTCATACCGTACCGCACGCCGGGGAGTTCGGCGCCGACACGTGGCCCCAAGAAGGCGTGGGCAACTATGGCGGCGTGCATAACTGGAGCGAATCCACGATCGACGCCGAGCTCGGCATCGTCTACATCCCGACAGGCACCGCACGCTACGACTTCTACGGCGGCAACCGCCACGGCGCGAATCTGTTCGGCAACAGCCTGGTCGCGCTCGACGCGCGCACCGGCAAGCGCCTCTGGCACTTCCAGATGATCCATCACGACCTCTGGGATTACGACCTGCCGACCGCACCGAAGCTGCTGAACATCGTGCATGACGGTGTCTCGGTTCCCGCCATCGCGCAGCCGAGCAAGCAAGGCTTCGTTTACGTTTTCAATCGCATCACGGGCGCGCCGATCTGGCCGATCGAAGAGCGGCCCGTGCCGCAGTCCGACACGCCGGGCGAAATGAGCTGGCCGACGCAGCCGTTTCCGACGGCGCCGCCGCCGTTCGCGCGGCAGCGCTTCACCGAAGCCGACATCAACCCGCACATCTCGGAAGAGGACCAAGCCAAGGTGCGCGAGTTCTTGCGCTCGGCGCGCAACGAAGGCTTGTTCACGCCTCCCAGCCTGCAAGGCACCGTGATGCTGCCGGGACACAACGGCGGCGCCAACTGGGGCAGCTCGGCTGTAGACCCGATGAACGGCAGGCTGTTCGTCGTCTCGAAAGAGCTGCCGACGACCGCGAACCTGCGCGCGCCGCAGCCTCCCGCTCCCGGTGTGGGCCCGGGTCCCGGCGGCGGACCGCCGCGCGGCGGGCAAGGCGGCGGCGGCAACCGGCCTCCTCCGCTACCGCCGCCAAACGCGGGTCCGGATTTCATTCCGTACACCGCGCCGGCCGACTTCATGATTCAGCCGAGCACCGGTCTCTCGGCACTCGGCCCGCCGTGGTCGCAAATCACGGCGTACGACCTGAACAAAGGCACGATCATGTGGCAGGTCCCGGACGGCGACGTCACGAGCCTCGCCGCGAAGGGCATCACGGGCACGGGCAGTCACGCGCCACGCGGCGGCGTCGTCGCCACGGGCGGCGGTCTCTTGTTCATCGGCACGTCGTCGGATCGCAAGTTCCGCGCCTACGACGCGGACACCGGCAAGGTGCTCTGGAGCTACGACCTGCCGGCCGCGACCGAAGGCGTGCCGGCCGTCTACTCGGTCGCCGGCAAGCAGTACGTCGCCATCGCGGTCGGCGGCAACGGATTGTTCAGCCAGGGCCTGAGTCAACCTGAGCCGGGCCCCGGCCAGTACATGGTGTTCGCGCTCGGCGGCGCCAATCAGTGAGCATTGACGAATAGGAGAACGACGATGCGCGCGTTGACGACTCTGGTGGTGGCGGCGATGGCTCTCGGCGCGAACGCCGCGTTCGTCGATGACGCGGCCGGCGCGCGTGAGGCCGACCGCGCCGCGATCGAAGCGTTGATGTGGCGTTACGTGCGCGCGCTCGACTCGATGGATGCCGACGGCTACGCGGCCGTGTTCACCGAGGACGGCGCGTTCAAGAGCGGCAGCACGCAGCATAAAGGCCGTACCGAGATGAAGGAGATGATCGCGGATCTCAAGAAGACGCGCGACGAGCGCGCGGCCGCCGGAACGGCGAGCGCGCCGATGTATCACGTGATCGCGAACCATCAAATCACGTTCACGGGACCGAACGAAGCGCGCTACGACTCGTATTGGATGACGGTCTTCGGCGCTGCAGGCCCGAGCACGCCCGTTCGCGTCGCGGCGGCCGGTCGCGGCGTCGACCAGCTCGTGCGCGTCAACGGTCAGTGGCTCATCAAGAACCGCGACGTCGCGCCTCAGTGAGCGTCGGCTAGCCCCTGCGTAAGAGCGCTGCTTGAGGCGCTAAGCCGCCGACGAACGGCTATTCACCGCCGACGAACGGCGCCAAGCCGACCGGCGGTAGCGGCGAGCCGACGACCGACCTTCGTCCGACCCCTTCCGCGCCGTAAACTGCTTCGCATCAGGCAGCGCTCGCGCTGCGAGCGGAGAACAGCGATGCCAGGCACGCAACCCCATACGCAGGACGGCTTTGCGCAAACGGCCGCGGAACAGCACGTTCACAAGGACGCCAGCGAAGAGACGGCCGCGCACGAAGATCCGACGACGTTGAAGTTCGAGGGCAAGGTCGCGATCTCCGACGAGGACGCGGGCGCCGACCCGTACAACCGCACCGGGAAGTTCCGCCGCGTCGTGCGCTGAAATCGCCACGCTGAAAAGAGCGCGGGGGCGCTCGCGGCGCCCCGCTACTCCATCAAACGCTTGTCGAGTCGCTCAGCGAGCGGCCCGCATCTGCGCGTAAAGCCTGTCGTACAGCTCGAGGCGCGCCTTCGCCGGCAAATGCTCCGAGCCCGGATCCGCGTCGAGGATCATCGCGCGGTCGCTCTCGCCGATCTTGTGCTCTTGCCACGTCGGCAGCCCCGAACCGTTCGGATTGCCGCTGCGCGCGAAGTTCACCCAGTACGACGACATTTGATCCGCGACCTTGCGGTCGGGCGCCGACGCGGCCGCGAGCTGTGGATCACTCGGGTCCGGGAACAGCGGTGCTTTGCCGAGGTTGTTGAACACATACGGCAGCTCCGACGCGTGCGCCGCCGGGAACGCCGGCTGCCCCGCGGGACCGGGCGGGTTCTGCGCGAAATAGAAGAGCCACGCCTGCCGGCCCAGCTTCTTCTGGTTGTCCGCGAACAGCCGCATGTGCCAGAACGCGCCGTCGTTGGAGCTGTCGGCTTGCGACTTGCTCGCTTCCTCGTTGGTCGCGTGCGGATAGAGCTTCAGGAACTGATCCGCGAGCGCACCCCAGCGCGGAGCAGCGCCCTGCTCGAATTGCTCGGGCGTCGTGGTTCGAGGCGGCCCGAACGACAGGTCGTCTCGATTCGAGCCGACAAGCACGTCGACGGGGTTCTGTTTGCCAGCCGCGAACACGTCCGACGGATCCTGCGGGATGATCCAGCCGTCGACGAGCATGCCGCCGGGGGCGCCGCGACCGCCAAGCTTCGCAGTGACATCGGCCGCCGACATCGCGCGCAGCTGCTCGGCTGTCGTGACGCCGGCCGCATCGGCGAGTCCCTTCCCTTGCTCCTCCGCGCGCGCTCGCGTGGCAAATGCGCCCGACGGCCCGAGGCCCATCCACGACCCGCTCTGGCCGATCGCACGCTGATACAAACCTTTCGTCTCGGGCGACGATGTGAGCGCGCCGATCGCCATTGCACCCGCCGATTGACCGAACACCGTCACGTTGCCCGGGTCGCCGCCGAACGCCGCGATGTTGCTCTTCACCCAGCGCAGCGAAGCGACCATGTCCGCGAGGCCGTAGTTACCCGACGCCTTGTGCGGCGACTCGGCCGTCAACGCGGGGTGCGCGAAGAAACCGAACGGCCCGAGCCGGTAGTTCATCGTGACGACGACCGCGCCTTTCTTCGCGAGCGCGTCGCCGTCATAGAGCGGTATCGAGCCCGCGCCTTCGGTGAACGCGCCGCCGAAGAAATACACCATGACGGGCCGGCGCTCGTTCGCCGCCTTCGCGCCCGTCCAGACGTTCAGATACAAGCAGTCTTCCGATTGCGGCGGCGAACCCGGCCCGACCGCAATATTCAAACCCTTGGGCCCTCTGCCCGCGCCGTCCGGCTGAATGCAGACGTTGCCGAACTTGCCGGCGTCGCGAACGCCGTCCCATTTCGCGACGGGCTGCGGCTCTCGCCAGCGCAGCGCGCCGACCGGTGGGGCCGCGAACGGAACCCCTTTGAAAGCGCGGATGCCCGGCGACGACTCCGTCGAGTTGCCGAGCGAGCCAACATCGAGCTTGATCGGCTCGCGAAGCTGCGCATTTGCTACGCCGCAAAAGAGAAGCCCGGCGGCTGCCAAGAAGCCGGCTCGGCCGGCTGCGTTCATGATCTTCATTGTTTTTTCGCTTTCTGTGCTTGCTCGTAGCGCGAAGTGACGATGTAGTTGCGCACCGCGGTATTGTCCTCGTGGCACGCGTACTCGAAGAACTGATAGCTGTCGTCGCGCTGCATCGGGTAACGCGCTTTCCACGGCTGCGTCAACACCTCGGGATCCTCGACGTACATCTCATACTGAATCGTGTCGTCGTCGGTGCGCGTGAAGCGCTCCGTGATCTTCATGTTCACCGTCGTCGGCGTCTCGCCGCGCGGCGAGCCCGGGATGCCGACGTTCGTCATGCCGCCGATGCCGTTGAAGTTCGTCGTCTCGACGACGAGCGTGTTGCCTTCGAAATGCCCGCGCGACTCGCCCATCCATTGCTTGATGGCCGGGTCGAGCGGCCCGCGGCCGTCGACGGGAATCACGCGCGCTTCGTGGATCATCTCGAGCCGCACGATGACGTAGCCCGGCGCCTGGATGATCTGAATGCCGTTGTTGTAGTTGAACGGGAACATCGACGGCGGCAAACCGCGCGTGATGCAGCGATCCCACGTGTCGAAGTCCGTCGGCTTCTCGAACACGGTACCGCTCCAGCTGCTGCGCATTTTTCCCGCGAGATCCTTGCCGTGATCCGTCATCTCGGGGAATCGGCCGTTCTTCGGCTCGACGAGCAACGATGTCAGGCGTGCCGCGTCACCGCCGTGACTCGCCTCGGCCCAATGGCCCATGCCCATCTTGTTGCTCTTGATCTCATCCTGGTAACGATCGTCGCGCGCTTGCAGACGCTGCTGCGTCGCAGCGTATTCTTCGTCCGTGAGCTCTTCGCGATCGCCGTAGATCGGGTTGCCTTGTTGATCGACGGGGCGCTGGAACGGCGTGCTGATCAGGTTGATGATCGGCCACATGCCCTGGAGGTCGGGATCGCCCCACGCCGTGCGCGGGTGCTGCCAACCGGAACCATCGGCCGCCCGCGTGTCGGCGCTACCCGCGGGCCCGGAGTCCGTGCACCCGGCGAGGGCGCTCGCCGCTGCCACGAGACACAAGCCAAGAATTCGGTCGTTCATCTCCACCTCCATCAGCCCGCCGGGCCAAAACCAGCCTGGCCGCAGCACCCGCAGGATGCAACCGCAGTTCAAGTTTCTTAGGACACCCGTTACTCGCGCGAGGGGCGCGAACCCCCTGGCCGAGCGCGCCGCGCCTGGAGTATACGGCCGCCGCGCCTCGCTCGGGAACGGTGTTATCGTACGG
>Ga0134127_10004112_pt1 | contig 10486 bp, 13 predicted proteins | sample KB31753_FD_96459 | JGI IMG/M metagenome (GOLD analysis project Ga0134127, IMG submission 96459) | Terrestrial soil microbial communities with excess Nitrogen fertilizer from Kellogg Biological Station, Michigan, USA - KB3-175-3 | ecosystem: Environmental > Terrestrial > Soil > Unclassified ...
CGCGGCCTAGTGCGAATTCGCAGGCGCGCGTTCCAGTTCCACAGGGCTCAGTACCTGGTCATGGTTTCGGTCGATCGCGTCGAAATTGGCGAGAAATGGCGCGAGAAACTCCTCCGGGCTGATCCTTCCGTCGCGATTCCGGTCGAATTCGGCGAAGAGGCTCCTGCCGTCCGGCAAGTTGGCCGGCATTGCCGGCGCCGCGGCCATGAATTCCGCTCGGCTGAGGCGGCCGTTCCTGTTCACATCCAGCTTTGCGAACTCGGAATCGGCCCGTTGACGCGCGGCAGCGGCCCTCTCCCGTTCCAGCCTCATCCGGAAGTCCTGCAACTCTGCCTTGGTGAATCCGCCGTCGCGCGCCCGGTCGATCCTCTCGAAGGTCGACTGGATATTTTTCATGAACTCGGGTCGGCTGAGCGCCCTTCCGCCGGATTGCACAAGCTTGAACTGATGGTTCCTGTCGAGCGAATCGAAGCGCTCAAGCATGACCGATTCATATTCGCCGAATGTGACCTTTCCGTCCTTGTTCCTGTCGAATTGGGCAAAGTCGGCTGAAACGTCCGGAGCAACCGCCGGGAGCTCCGGCGCCGCAAGCATGAACTCCGCTTTGGTCAGCTGTTCGTCGTGATTCATATCGAGGCGCGAAAATTGGGCCGCGAGCGTTGCTCGAACGCTGGCCGCCTGTTGCCGGATTTTCTTCAACTCCGCGGCGGCGAGCTCCTCTTTGGAGAGAAGTCCGTCCCCGTTCTTGTCGGCGGCACGAAACTGCTCATCGAGAGTCCGGACCAGGGCGCCCCGGGTAACCTGCTGGATCGTCCCGACGGATGGATAGGCCGATGGGCTTTGACCTCGGGCCGGCCCTCCTGTTGCAGCCAAAGCCGGCGGCGCGGTCGCCAGCAGGATCGCAGCGAAGAGCCGAGCGGCGGTCGACATGGTTTTGCTCCACAGGTCAAACAGGCTGACTACTCCTTCGAGTCCTTCGGGCCAATGACCCGCGAGATGGCCGCCAGCTGCTGTCCGATCGGCAACGGTTGAACGCCGACGTCGAAGAGCTGGAGTCGAGGCTCGATCGGCTGATTCCGCGGCTGGGCCGCCACTAAGCGGACGACCATCGGAGCCGCACCGGCGCCGGCCGGCGGCGGAGCATCTGCGCCATCCGGCCCAACATCCCTCATCGGGGCTGTGCCACCTTGAAACGCGCGCGAGCCGGCGATTGCCCGCAGCCAGCGCTTGGCGGAAATTCCAGCTCGGCGCCCAAGAAGCGGAGGAGCGGTCCGATGCTCGGTATCCTCCGCCGATGTTGGCGCGCCGGTTGAAGGAGGCCATTGCCTTGAAACAGGATCGCGAAGCGCCAATGCGCGACGTTCGGCGGACCAGTGCTTTCGGGTTCGCGCGCGCGGAAATTGCCGACGAAATGAGACGCCGCCTGGAGCTCGCTCGGCAAGTGCCGGAGCGGCCCGAGGGCAATGGGCCGACTTCTAGCCTGAAGGCGGCTCGCCGATGCGCGGGGAGGGCGACGATCGGCGCATCGAGCCGGACCCGCGGTTGAAAGCGGTCGCCGTCATTCGCGCCGGTCGCGAGCGTGGTGCTTGGGTTCCGATCGCGCATGAGATCGCCTTCGGCCGTGGCGATGAACGAGCGCCGGATTGCGGATGCAATTATTGAGGCCGATCCAGTCGACCCGGCCCTGGCCGCGCGACACGTTGCGCTTGCATTGGCGCAAATGCCAGGCGGGAGGGTGGTATCTCGCGATATAGTCGAGCGCGTGCCTCCGCGCTCTTTGCTGGCTTCGGACGCATTGCTGATCCCACCGGCAGCTCAATCCAATGTTGAGCGCGGTCCGGTCGTGGAGCGGGGCGCGCGCAGCGGTCGGGACCGCAGTTGCGGCGAGCGCAAGTGCAAAAAGGACTGGCGTGCCCGGCACCGCACAATCGTCGCATTTGGCGGCACCTGGGGCAACCTCGAAATGCCCGGAGACGCTCCTTCGCCCTGACCGGGCTCGTGGAATCTGGCGGATGACGGCGTCCGTCGCGCCGGCGGAACGCCAGCGAAACCTCCGTTTCGGATCATTTCATCCCCGCGAACCGAATGGCGCGGCGAAGCCCATCCTGGCGCGTCCACGAACGCAAGGAGCCCGCCGGGCCGGCGCGACCGGGCCTCGGCTACGAACAGCCGGGTCAGGTCCAACTGCAAGGCGAGCCTTACGGGGCTCGGTTCAAGCCAGGTTCGGGGCTGGTCGGCGGATCGGTGCAAAGCCCGCAGCTCGGAGCGAATTCGACAGGAGGCCATGGTCGACGACCCCGCTCGCCGACGAGCGCGTATGCGACCGACCCAGATTGGGGCAGCCTAACTTTATGTAGATGGATTCTCTTCCTATTTGCGTGTTTGGTGAGCGCCATGGGAGGGGCGGGCAAGTCGCGCGGCGGAGCGCTGGTGAAAGGCGCTGGCGTGCGCCGGTCGGCACGCGCTCTCGCGCCGCTCCGATTCCTCGCGGCCGCTCGTCATCGCCGGGCAAGGCTCGCCGCGGCTGCAGCGCTCGTCGCGCTCGCCACGGCCCTTTCGACAGCGAGCTTTCTCGCGAACGACTTCTCGCACAAGGCCATCAAGAATGCCGAGAGCTTCCTTGCGCTCATCGCGGAGCGTTCGCCCGGGTCACGGACAGGCGACGAGCTGACCAAGACCAAGGCAGCAGCCCCTGGTCCTGAAGCGGCGAGCGGCGCTCCCACCCCTCCGCAATTGGGTCCGGCAGTTCAGCCGCCGCTGTCCTCGCCAGGCATCGCGCTCCAGGCAGTGCCGCTGGCGAACCTGCCGTCGATGGAACTGTTCTCCCCTCCCCTGCTGGCGGCCGATCCGTTTCCGCCGCCATTCGATGCCTCATCGCCGCCGCCGGGCTGCTGCGGCACGCCTGGTGAAGGCCCTTGGCCGGGTCCAGGTCCAGGAGTTCCAGGGGTTCCGGGACCTCCCGGGCCTCCGGATGCAGGCGGGTTTCCGCCCGGATCTCCCGGAACGCCGGGTCCGCCGCCCGTTGCTCCCGTTCCCGAGCCGGCCAGCTGGGCCATGATGCTGATCGGATTCTGTTTGATCGGCTGGTCGGTTCGAAAGCGGGGGATCGATCGCACCCGGGAGGCGTCGGCCCATTGAAACTGCTCGTCGCCGCCGCGCTTCTCGCAACAAGCCTATCGGTAATCGCCGCCTCGGCAGCGCTGGGGCCGGCCGCCGAACCCGCCCCCGCCGGCGTACGGTCAGGCCCGGCGAACCTTCCGGCCCGGATCGCCCTAACCGCCGACGAAGCTCGTCAGGCCGCCGAAACCGGCAGGATGGCAATGCCGGTCTCGACCCTGCTCAACATCCGAGCTCCACTTCGTTACGGCGAATTTCGGTGGGACGATAGCGGCGTTCCGCCGGGGCCCGTGTGGATCAGCATCGACCTCCACAATCAGCTCGTCTCGGTCTTTCGCGGGCCGAACGAGATCGGAACGGCGGTCATCCTCTACGGCGCGGGTTCGAACGAAACGCCGATCGGCACCTTCCGAATCCTCGCCAAGTTCCGGGATCACCGGTCGGAAACCTACGACGGGGCAGCTATGCCCTACACGCTTCGCCTGACTGACGACGGTGTGTCCATTCACGGGAGCAATGTGCGCGAGGGCTATGCGACTCACGGCTGCATCGGAATCCCCCTCGATTTTGCGGCCAAGCTGTTCGACAGCGCCTCCCGCGGCGATGAGGTCGTGATTCGCGCGAGCTGACCACGAATCCCTGGCGGAGCGCTCAGGACCGAAAGAATTCGATCAGAGCGGCGATGGCGAAGATGATCAGCGCCCAGAGCAGAATCGAGCTTCCGAGGATGAAGCGCGAACGCGCCCCAAGGGACCATTCGCGCTGTTGCGCGGGCCGCTCCTGAGCGACGGCCGCCTCTCCGGGCGTTCGCTGTTCGGCAACTTCCTGGCGACGGGATTTGCCCGCGGCGGGCCCGCTCGCTTTGGGTGTGCTGCGCAGCAGCGCGGCACTGACTTTCGCCGGCGACAGCGGCTTGGTGAACTGGCAGCCGTAATAACGACCGCTGTTCCAGGCGATGATCGCGTTGGTTGTTCCATTTTCCGGGAGATCGATCTCGAGCCGGTCGAGGGCCGAGAGATCCGCGTCCGTTTCGATCAGCATGCCCGTGGGCGAAATATCGTGGACGGAAACGATTTCGCCGGTGTGGATGTTTGAGTCGAGCGACAGCTTGCGGCGCTGCTTCGAGCGCCGTTCCTGCGCGCGTTCGGGTTCGAGACGAGCCGCTATTGCCATTGACGCTCCCTGCCCCAACTGGCCACGGCAAGGTAAAGAATTGGTATATGGCAACGCCTGCCGAAGGCCGGGATGCGGCGATCGGCGGCGGGAAGCGCGCTTCGACAACGCCGGGCCGCTCGCGAACGGGCCTCCAGCTCGTGCCCGGCGGGCACCGGGGGGTCTTTGCCGGGCGAGCCCGGCGGCAATCATCCTCCTTCAGCCGTTCCGAACAATGTTCTTGCTGCATTTCGCAAGATTCCGCGCAAGTAGGAGGGAAGGATTGCCAAGGCGGCCAACCGGCCGCTCGGATCATGGCGGGCGTTTGATTTCAGCTAATGGTGAGGGAATGGTCAGCGACAGGGTCGATCCGAAGCTCCTCGCAAAGGCTCTCGACCGGCTGCGATCGGCTCTTGCTCTTCTCGACGGCACCAGCGCCCCTGGGCAGATCGGCGCGCACGTCGATCTCGCGCTGCAGCAGCTGCTCTCATTCATCGAGCGAGCGACTGGCGGCGGCTCGGGCCACGCCTGAACCGCGATCGTCCGGAATGCCCGGAAGGATCGACCTGGATTCCCGGTTCAAATTGCGGTTGCGTCCCCAATCGCGAAGTCTTGGACCGACGACGCCGCACCCCTGCGGCCGCGCGTCGCGGCCGCTGGCGCCAGTCCGGACTCGGAATATCTCTTGCCAGGGGCCGCGATGATCTCGCGCTGCCCTTCCGGAACCCGGTCCATCGACAGTGCACACGATACCTGGTTCCGACCCCAGGGCTGAATTCTGCCTTCGGCCCTTTTCTCTCCGTTGCGGACCATCGGGTAAGCCCCTGCTAAGCCTGTCCTTCCAAAGAGGGCCGGCGTTCTACCCCACTGGAACGCGCAATCTGAAAGGCCCGCCGGCACTCGCCGGCGGGCCTTTCTTTGATTGCATGCGGCTGCGATGCGTGCGCAGGTTCAGGCATATGAGATTCATGTTGCTGATGGAACGAACTTGAGGTCTCCCTATTGAAAGGATAGCTCGTTAAATCTGTCGGGTGATTAGGCCGATTAACGGTCTATGCTTATGCAGTTGGCGAGTGGGAACCGAGACATGGACTCGTTAAGGGTGCAGCATCAACCGGCCATTCGCTTGGCCGATCGCCCTGCCGTTCCGGAGGCTCCGCCGATTCACGCCCCTCACGCGGGATTCGAAGTGGTTCGCGATTTCATCAACGGCTGCGACACTGTCGAGGACATGGCGGCCCTTCGTGAAGCGGTCCAGACCAGCTGCCGTGAACTTGGTTTCGATTTTTTTGCAATCGTTCACCACATCCGGTTCGGAAGGCCGACCAGCGACAAGGTCCGTTTGACGAATTACCCCCTCGAGTGGATCGCCCGGCTTCGCGAGCAGGACAATTTCCAGGAGCCTGTGCTCAAGGCTGCTGAACGCATGTCGAGCGGGTTCCTGTGGAGCCGCCTCCACGAGCATGTTCCGCTCGGCGACCGCGAACTGAAATATATGAAGGGCGCTCGGCGCTACGGCCTGACCGAAGGCTTCACAGTCCCAAATCACATTCCCGGAGAGACCCTTGGCTCGTGCCATTTCGTCGTAACCCGGCGAGAGCATTTGCCGGAGCATAACCTGCCTGCTGCCCAGGCCCTGGGCTGCTTCGCCTTTGAAGCCGCCCGCCGGCTCATTCAAAAGACTCAACAGCCATGTGAGCAATATCTTCCGGCGGCGCCGCTTACCGAACGCCAGCGCGAGTGCGTGTTGTTCGCCGCCAAAGGAAAGAGCGACAGCGTGATCGCGCAGCTGCTCAATATCCGGCCGCGGACGGTCAACGAACATATCGAGGCGGCCAAGCGCAGATATCTGGTCGCAACGCGCACGCAGCTGATCGTGCGGGCGTTGCTCAGAAGCGAAATCTGCTTTTCCGAAGTTCTCGACTAACGACGGCGAAGCTCAATATTGAGCGGCCCCAGCGGGCGGCAGTTCGGCCAGTGATACCATCGCGGCGGAGCGGCATCCGACAATATCAGCCGATGGTCTTCGAGCAGCCGGCGAAGCAGGGCTCGAGCCTGGAGAGACGCATAATTCGCGCCGAGGCAGCCGTGCGCGCCGGCGCCGAACGGAACGAACGCGAAGCGATGCCGGTCTCGCGATTGCTCCGGTGAAAATCGCTCCGGCCTGAACTCATGAGGCTCATTCCAATATTGCGGCAGGATGTGGGTGAGCATCGGATTGACACCGGTGATCGTGCCTGCCGGAAGCCGGTAGCCCGCGAATTCCAGATCCCTTACCGCGCGCCTCCACAAGACCGGCGCGGCGGCGTTCAGACGGAGCGCTTCCTTGACTGCCCATTCGCTTTGCCGGCACTCTTGAAGCTCGCCGAGGCCGACTTGATCTGCACAAGCGATCCTGGAGCAGAGTTCCTCGCGGACACGTTCCTGCCAATCGGGATGCCGAGCAAGGTAGTAGAGCGTCGACACGGTTCCCGAGGACAAAGCATCGAAGGAGGCCGCGATGGTGAACGTCAGGTGCGCGACGACCTCCTTGTAGGTGAGCGAGCCTTCGCGCATCAACCCGAATAGCACCGATGCGAGATCGCTGGCGTCGCGCGGCGAATCGCCGGCGAGAATCGGCTCCAGCAGCCGTTCGATGTGGCGCTTCGCCCAGGTGGCCCGGCCGTGGGCACTTCCCGGCAGCGCCCATGGAAGGACTGCCGCGGCTGAGCGCATCATGTACCGGAAGGCGAGCAGATCCTCCATCGCCGCTAGGCGGGAATCGCGGCCCAGGAAAGCGCTGTAACCATTGGCGAAAGTGAGCCGCTGAGCGAATTGGTAGACGTTCGCCGTCTGACCGAACCATTGCCGGGCGAGGCGCCCTGCGTTGGCCGAAAAGATATCGAGATAGGCCTGCAGCTGCTCCTGCTTAAAGGCGGTCGCGATCAGCTTTCGATGCCATTGATGATCGAGCCCGTCACGGAGCAGCAGGCCGCCATCGAAATGGCGGCCGAACACCGGCTCCCACCCGCCGAATGCGGAAAAATTTCCTTCCCGGTCGAACAGCACGAACTCGTTCGCTTCGGGTCCGATGAGCTGAACGTTCCAGTTGCCGCAGGCATAGAAGCAATGGACCGGCCCGAAGCGGTCGTACATCGATCGCGCGAAGGTGAAAGGATCGCGAACCGCCTTGGGAAGAACGCCGAATATCGGCAGTCCCTTGACTCCGGGTATGTCGCGGATTGCCGAACGGCCGACACGCGGAAATTGGTGGCGCTCGCGAACCGGCTTCTCACGGGGCGACACGGCGGGGTGCATGTAGGCAGTCATTGTCCAGCTTCCTTTCGATCCCGGGAAGCCAATAGCCGAACAGTCTCCCACACGTTCACCCGGTGATTACCGGGGCTGTTCCGGGCGGTTTTTTCGCGCACATCATGACCCCATGATTGAGATCGTCTTTCCCGAGAGCCGCTTCGAGCACGCGTCGGCGCTGATTCAGATGCATCACGACCGCAAGCGCGTGTTCGTGGACAAGCTCGGATGGAGCCTGCCTTCTGGGACGAGCTGGCTTGAAGTCGATGAGTTCGACAATGAATATGCCGTCTATCTCCTCGCCCGCTCGCCCGAGACCGGCCGGCACATCGGCTCCGTGAGGCTCCTTCCGACGACCAGGCCTCACATGCTCGGCTCATTGTTCAGCAATCTTTGCGCGGGCCCGGTCCCCGTCAGCGAGGATTGCTGGGAAATTTCGCGCTTCGTCACCTGCCCGCCCAGGGTGGAAGGAACCTCGGTTCTCAAGCTTCACCGCCTGCTCGCGATCGCACTCATCGAGATCGCGCTTCTCAAGTCGATCCGGCGCTATACGCTCGTCGCCGAGCCCCAGCGGGTTCCGGCGCTCCTCTCGATCGGATGGTCCGTGATCCCGCTGGGCCTGCCCACCCACTGCGGGGGCGAAAGCCTGCAGGCTCTCCAGATCCTCGTCGATCCGGCGATTTTGCCGATGCTCCGGCGCAAGACCGGCGTGAGCTCGAGCGTTCTCCAATTTCCGGACCAGGTGCGGGTGGCGGCATGAGGTCAGCCTGCGTCCCGAACTCTTGGCTAATCGCGGTCCGCAAGCGTTCCGGCAGATCGTACCGAACGACTGTTCGCCGTTCGGCGGAATAGAGAGGCAGCCGGTGACAACCAGCGAGCAATTAAGGTCGCGCCCAACCGGCGAGGGGCCCGGCGCCGTCCGCCTTTCACGCCGCGATGCCGAAGATCTGCTCCGGCTGCTCCGGATCCTGTCCAGCGGGCTGATGGAAAATTCACCCTCGACGATCGATCGCGCAGAGTTTGTCCGGGTTGCCCGGACAGTCCTGACGCACCGTCAAGAGCGCCTCGATCTTCTCCCGCCGGATATGTTCGGCGAGCCCGCCTGGGACATGCTGGTCCAGCTTTATGCGAGCGGAAATCGTTCCGCGGCGGACCCGCGCGGCCTCGCCAAGGCCAGCGGTGTGCCGTCGAGCATCGCGAGGCGATGGATCGATTATCTCGAGCAGCACGAGCTCCTCGTCCGGCAGGTGGAAGATGGAGTCGAGCGGCTTGGGCTATCGAGCAAGGCGGTCCGCGCCCTCGATTCATATTTCTGTCGCGTATTGACTGGCCGGCCAAGCTTAAGGGAGCAGGATCGCGCTTAGGGAGGCCCAAACCCGCGGCTCAACTATATCTTGTTTCTTCGCAATGGCCGTTCTCGTAACGTTGACCGATTGAGCGAATTTACCTCACAATGCGATCGAAGCGGCAACCTCGGCCCTGACGGATGAACAATCATCGTCGAATCGTGTTCGGCATGAGCGCCATAAGCTCCGCGACTCGTTGGACTTTCTTGTCCGGGGGCTTATGGCGTCGCCCGAGTCGCGCCTGAGCAATGTGCGTGGGAGAAGGTATGTCTGCGGAACGCGTGCCTCTTTGGATGGTGCTACCGTTAGCCATCAGCCTACTATTCGTCTCAGGCTGCGCCGATACGCGTGGCGGAACTATCCCTTATGATAAGCCTCTTGCGGCTCCCGACGAGCAGCACTTCGAGACCTTGCCCGAAAGCTACAAGATCGCGCCGATGGATACGCTGACGATCAAGGTGTTCAAGGCGGATGACCTGTCGGGCGACTATTCGGTCGACCTTGCGGGCCACATCTCGATGCCGCTCGTCGGCGAAGTCGAAGCGGCCAATCTGACGACTGACCAGCTCGACCAGAAGCTGACTCAGCTGCTCGGGCAGAAATATTTCGAGCATCCCGACGTCAGTGTCGCGATCAAGCAATCGACCGCGCATGTGGTCACGGTTGATGGAGCGGTGAATCAAGGCGGCCAGTTCCCGGTTGCCGGGGCGATGACTCTGATCCAGGCGATCGCGCTTGCCCACGGAACGACCGAGGACGCGAATGCCCGTCGAGTTGCCGTATTCCGCACGATCGGTGGCCAGCGACAGGCGGCGGCCTTTGATCTCACCTCAATTCGCGAAGGCCAGGCGCCCGATCCGCAAATCTATCCGGGTGACATCATCGTGGTTGACGGTTCGAAGATCAAAGAAGCTGAAAAACAGATATTCCAAGGCATCCCGCTCCTGACGGTCTTCCGGCCGTTCTGATGATTACCCGGACAACAGATTGGCGAGGCAAACCGTGAACACAAGCCTGCCAGTAGCGAACGAAGGTCCATGGCCGGTCGGCGCATATAATCCCGACGCGGATCAGCTCGCGCGCGGCCAGCGCAATTATTCGGCCACCAACATCCTCGATTTCGCGACGCTCATGCGCATCGTCCATCACTGGCGATGGCTCATTAGTGCAACCGTGGCACTCTGCGTCGCTGGAGCAATTGTCATTTCATTGCTGACCGCTCCGATGTATCGCGCGTGGGTAACTTTGCAGGCCAATCCACCGTCGTTCGAAGTGACGGATAACAAGGACAGCGAGCAGGACTTGTCCCGCGGCAGCACGTTCGATTTCGTCGCAACGCAGGTTGGACTCCTCCAGAGCCGCGACGTCGCGGAACGCGCAGCTCAGGAACTCAATCTCCCGAACAATCCCGCGATCGTGCCGCAGAGCTCGGACGCATCGAAGCGGCTCGAGCGTGCGACAAGCATGATCACGCATAATCTGAGCGTCACTCCACCGGATGTCGGAGAGCTTATCAAGTTCAGCTTCGATTCCACCTCGCCGCAACTGGCGTCCTCGGTCGCTAACGCGGTGGCGGACAG
>Ga0134127_10004116_pt1 | contig 10482 bp, 10 predicted proteins | sample KB31753_FD_96459 | JGI IMG/M metagenome (GOLD analysis project Ga0134127, IMG submission 96459) | Terrestrial soil microbial communities with excess Nitrogen fertilizer from Kellogg Biological Station, Michigan, USA - KB3-175-3 | ecosystem: Environmental > Terrestrial > Soil > Unclassified ...
AAACAGTAAAAAGTTCATGACGAAACAAACACCATATACACAAACAGCTGAAGCAGTCTTGCGGTCTTTGGAGACAAGCGAGTTTGGCCTGTCCGAGGAATCGGGTAAGGCCCGCCTGCTTTTGTACGGGCAAAATGTTTTGACCCAGAAGCGGCCGGACGGCTGGATTAAGATTTTTTTCCGGCAATTTCAAAGTTCGTTGATTTATATTTTGCTGGTAGTCAGCATCATTTTATTTGCTATTCACGAACCAAGAGATGCTGGCATCATTTTATTTATTTTGATATTCAACTCGGTAGTCGGCGCGATTCAGGAAGGCCGCGCGCAGAGTACGCTTATGGCGCTCAAACAGTTGGTCGAGACCACCGCGGTAGTTATTCGCGATGGCAACGGCGAAGAAAAGATTGTGCCCGATAGCGAATTGGTTCCCGGCGACATTGTTGTGCTTAAAGAAGGCCAGCGTGTTCCGGCTGACAGCCGTGTGTTAGAAAGCCGGGCTTTGACTGTTGATGAGTCGTCAATCACCGGTGAATCAATTCCCGTGGTAAAAATTATTGAGCCGGTGCCTTTTCCGGAAAATGAAAAAGAGTTGCTGTTGCCGGACCAGCTCAACATGGTTTTCCGCGGGACCAGCGTGGTTTCGGGGGCGGGCCTGGCCGTGGTTGTTACCACCGGCATGGCCACGGCCATTGGTGAAATTTCCCAAGGCATCAGCGACGTTCAAGATGACATGCCGCTTAAGACCCACATTCGAAGTTTGTCCCGCGTGATTATTGCTGTGGTGCTGGGTGTAAGTTTGGTTTTGGTACTTTTGGGATTGGTGCAAGGCCAATCGTTATCATTGATGTTGCGAACGGTAGTAAGTTTAGCGGTGTCGGTTATTCCGGAAGGATTGCCGATTGTGTTGACGCTGGTTTTGGCCAACGGCGTCTGGCGAATGAGCAAGCGCAAAGCCTTGGTCAAAAAATTGGCCGCTGTAGAAGCTCTCGGCCAGGCTAACATTATTGCCGTAGACAAAACCGGCACTATCACCAAAAATGAATTGGTCGTGCAAAAACTTTACATGCACGGCAAAATTTTCAATATCACCGGCAGTGGATTTGAACCCAAAGGCCAAGTTATGTTGGGTGGGGCGGCGGTCAGCATCGGTGAGCATCCCGAATTGGTTTTGGCCGGCCGGTTTGCGGCTATGTCGGCCAACGCCAAACTTTTGCATGATGAAACTTCGCAATCCTGGAAAGTCAGAGGCGACCCTACTGAAGGCGCGCTACTGGTCTTCGCCGAGAAATTAGGATTCGCGCAAAGCGAATTCCACGAAACCTATCCGCTGGTGCAAGACATCCCCTTTGATTACAAAGTGCAGTATCACGCTTCTGTCCACGAAAACCAAGGCAAGCGGCACTTGGTGGTTATGGGTTCGCCGGAACGCTTGCTGGAATTGTCTCATTTTCCGCACGGCTCACCGGCTGAAATCAAACATACTATTGAAACTTTTTCTAAAGATGCCTTGCGCGTAATTGCTTTCGGTTTTCGTGAGGTTGATGGTTTTGTAGATCCTAAACATATGCCACAGCTGACTTTTGGCGGACTGTTTGCCATGCGCGATGTTTTGCATGGAGAGACCAAAGACGCGGTGACCGACGTGATTGCGGCCGGCATTCGCATGGCTATGATTACCGGCGACCACAAAATTACGGCCGAAGCCATTGCTCGGGAAGCCGGCATCTTCAAGTCCGGCGACAAAACATTGACCGGCTACGAACTCGATAACATGAACGAGCAAGAGTTGCGGGCATCATTGTCCGACGTGACGGTGTTCGCGCGCGTGACGCCGGAGCATAAACTTAGAATTGTTCGGGCTTACCAATCGCTGGGCAATATTGTTGCTATGACGGGCGACGGCGTCAACGACGCGCCGTCTTTGGTGGCCGCCGATCTCGGCATCGCCATGGGCAAGACCGGCACTGAAGTGGCCAAAGAAGCCGCCGACATTATTTTGTTGGATGACAACGTCGCGACCATTGCGGCCGCGGTCGAAGAAGGCCGTTCCATCTACCACACTATCCAGCGCGTCATCTTATATTTATTTTCCACCAGCCTGGGCGAGGTGTTAACCATCGCCTCGGCTCTCGCCATTGGTTTTCCTTTGCCCGTTTTGCCGGTGCAAATTCTATGGCTGAACTTTGTGACCGATGGATTTTTGGATGTAGCGCTAGCCACCGAACCCCAGCATAGTAATTTGTTGATGGCAGACTATCGCAAACCAAATCGTTATCTAGTAAACAAACTTATGGCAGTGCGTATGGGGCTCATGGCTGTGGTTATGACTTTAGTTACTTTGTATGTCGTGTCCGCCTACGAAGGTGCGAGCGCGGCGCATATGATGACCGCGGCCATGACAACATTGGCTGTGCTTCAGTGGTTCAACGCCTGGAATTGCCGCAGTGAAATCGAATCAATATTCCGGCTCAATCCGTTTGCTAATCGCTTTCTGGTTTTGGCAACACTGACCGTTATAGTCTTACAAATTTTCGCTCTTTACACTCAACCGCTAGCCGGCTTTTTGCGCACGGTGCCATTATCAGCCCACGAATGGCTGGTGATTATCAGTCTATCTTCTGCTATAATCATCGTGGAAGAAATTAGAAAGCTTATCGCTAGAAATAAGCTCAAAATTAGTCATTAATAGATATCTCTATGGTAGAAAAGGATACCCCGGAGGATTATATTACTCAGCCATTAGATCCTGCTGAGCTTGAAAAATTAAATGAGAGCTTGACCCCAGATCCGGCCGCAACCAATCCTGATTTGGATCAAGTGCTCTTGAGTCCCGAGCAGCAAGCGATTGTGGATTTGAATAAAGACAAATCAGAAGCTGTCTAATCATCAAGTGACTTGTTTGGAATAAAAAAATCCTCTCCGTTCGGAGAGGATTTTTATGCAGCGACCGTGGCTTTCTTGGCTCTGGTCTTGATGCACTGGGTGCAGACTTTGACTCGTTTTCCGTTGACCACAGACCATTGCAGGTTAGGGGACAGGCGGCGAATCGAAGCGCGCATGCTATGGCTTCGTTTAATGGTGCGGGAGTATTGTTTTCCGCACACGGTACACATTCGGGGCATAGATTCAATAATTGATTTATAGATTCACCAGGATTAATTGATTTTAAAAATCTTGGGCAATCATTTAATCATTTAATCAGTTAATGAGAATACTTTGAGAGTTTATCATAGTTTGATAGAATGATCAAGTGCTAGGATGTAGCCACAATTTTGCATTTTACACTTTAATCTTTGCATTTGAAACATGGACCCAATCAATCTTATTATCACATTAGCGATCCTATTGTTTTCCGCGATAGTGCATGAAGTCAGTCATGGCGTCGTAGCGGAGAAATTAGGCGATGATACCGCGCGCGATGCTGGTCGGATTACTTTAAATCCGATTCCGCACATTGATCCGTTCGGTTCGATTTTGCTTCCGATTTTGACTTTGATAGCGTCCGGCGGCAATTTCGCGTTTGGTTCAGCCAAGCCAGTACCTGTAAATTTCAACCGTCTCCGCAATCCGCGAAGCGGCATGGCGCTTGTTAGTTTGGCCGGGCCGCTTTCTAACTTTGCCTTGGCAATAATTTGCGCCATTCCTGTGCGGCTGGGATTTTTAGAGCTCAATAATTTTGTGGGCAGTTTTATTCTCATCAATCTGCTTTTGGGTGTATTCAACCTCATTCCGATTCCGCCGCTCGATGGCAGTAAAGTTTTGGCCAGCTTTGGTTCCTATTCTTTTATCAATCGTCTGATGTCGCTCGAACAGTACGGCTTCATTATTATCATCGCATTTTTGTATCTGGGATTATTCAACCGTATTTTAATTCCGGCAGTCGATTTCTTGGGCCGACTCATTTTAGGCGGTTGACCATAAAAAAGGATTGTGGAATAATCTTTGCATAGTAGGTAAGAATTTTACATTACTGGGAGGTATCTCATGGAGGATAACTCATTGATTGTACTCACGCTTGAAGCTCCCGTTGTTCGCTCCTTGGCCCTAGGCCAGCTTATATTCTCTATGGAGGTTCAGCCAGACCTGGTCATCCATGAATGGGGTCAGACCGACATGTACGTGAGACCGGAATTCGTTGAGCCGGTTTACACGAACCTTAAGACCGCCCTGCGCTTACATCCACAGTGGACTATCGAGTTAACGAATATGCGCTACGGGATGTCTTGGTTTGTGGCCCGCGGTACCGCTGACCGATGCGTGAAAGAGTTTAAAGGGCTTTTTCCAGAAAGAAAAGTTCGGATTTTTGAGGCCAGCTAACTTACTGGAGACTTCGAAGGTGTTCGCTACGCGGACACCTTCTTATATTAAAAAAGAAGCCCCGAGCGTTTGCTACACTCGAGGCATTTATGAAGAGTTGGCCTCTTCCCGTTTCGCCCGCAATAGATGCCAGGCTTGTTCGTACTGCCAGAAATCAACTCTGGGTTTAGGGAGATGGTTATCCTTTTTGCACGGTAAGTCAATCTTGCGATTACTTCTTTCCCCTAGGACTTCCAGGATTACTTTTGTCGGTATGATGAAGATTGTCTCCGGAAACCCTGGAATAGTCCGTATGACGATCAGGAACTCGTGCCGCTTTAACAGGGGAGAGTTAGCATTCAATCTTGCATGCCCTTTTGAGCTAGCTCTTTGCAAGTGATGGACTCGACAGTTTTTATTTTCGATACTTATTGTTTGAGTCAAGAACCAAGACTTGCGATCTTTTCCTAACGCTTTGCCGACTTTGAAGCCTTCCTTTTTGGCTATAAGCCAAATTTTGCGCACAACTCCGTCGACTGGTTCGGACTTTTTTGCAGCAATCCTCTTCTTAATGATACAGATTTTTCGGCGGTGGTGGCCATCTTTTCTGCTGGTGAGCCCTCTAAAGTACCTATGGTAAAGAAAATTAACCGCCTGCTTTGTGGTTCCATCGAGCCCTGCAATGTCTTCCATGGAGCTGCAGTCGTTGCCAAAAAGCTCAAAAAGCTGTTCAAAGCTCAAGCTTCCTTTTCTACGATAAGCGTTTCTTTCAAACCTGGCTTTGGCAGCTTGCACTACGTGATCATCCAAAGAATGCGCCATGTTTCGCATCTTGTTCCTCCTTTTTCGATCTTCAATAAATAATACTATCAATGTTGACAACCAGTGTCAACGATTGCACAAAAAAAGAAGCCCCGAGCGCGTAGCGCTCGGGGCTGACTCAACACCGCTCAATGTTTTTACCCCTTCTCGAGTTCATAGTTTCTTTTGCTTGTATCGACTGTCTCCTGGAGTTTTTCGATGATGGATTCGATCGTTGCAATGTTTGTGATGAAGCCAAAGGCTTCGCCATCTTGCAGTGCATGAAAGGCCGATTTGCCTGACTCTGACTCGGACAGGAAAGCGACTGCGACGGTCTGCGGCGCATCAGTCTTATTGGTAATAGCCAGTACCACGAGTCCAGACTTTTCCATGGAAACTTGCATCTCCTGTGTCCAGGCGGACAGGTTCTCCGGCAAGAACATCCCATAGCTGCCACTTTCGGGATTTTCGGACTGCATTATTCCGATTTCATAAGAACACTGAACTACGTGCGGTACTCCTTGCAAGAATATTTCTTTCAGGAGTTTCAAGTCAGGCTCTCCCTCTTTATCTGTCATCCTATATTCCTCCTTTTGTGATCTTCGACTGCTCATAATACCAATATTGACAACCCGTGTCAATCTCGCTATAATATCGTTAATTGAATAAGAAGCCATCCGCCAGCTGGCGGATATTTACCAAATAAGATCGTGTGATCTGGGAAGTTAGCCCAACAGGTTCCTGGGCAGTACCAGTTATGCGAAAACAAGAGAACTGACTCTTGGTCAGTTTTTATGTTGAATTATTACCGTCATCCTGAGCAAAGTGAAGGATCTAATAATAGATTCTTCACTGCGTTCAGAATGACAGAAGGACAAGAATGCCTACAATCAACCAATTGGTTCGCAAAGGACGCAAGTCGCTCAAAGCGAACAGCAAGTCGCCTGCATTACAGCGCCGCTTGAACCTCATCAAAAACAGAACGCTCTTTATCAAAACCGGTGCGCCATTTATGCGCGGCGTGTGTTTGAAGGTTTATACGACTACGCCAAAGAAGCCGAACTCAGCTTTGCGTAAAGTCGCCAAGGTCAAATTGACCAACGGTATGGAAGTCATTGCTTACATTCCTGGCATCGGCCACAACTTGCAGGAACACAGCGTCGTGATGATTCGCGGCGGCCGTGTAAAAGATTTGCCTGGTGTCCGCTACCACATCGTTCGCGGAAAATTAGATACTCTCGGAGTCGACGGGAGAAAACGTAGCCGCAGCAAATACGGAACTAAAAGAAAGTAAAAAGTTATAAAGTTTGTAACGTTCATAATGTTTCTAACATTAAGAACTTTATGAACATTTAACTTTAAGAACCCAAACCTATGCCAAGACGATCACGAAGTTTTGAAAAACATTTGCCGGCACCGGATCCTAAATTCGGTAACGTTAAATATGGCAAGTTCATCAATTATCTGATGGAGCGCGGAAAGAAGTCCGTGGCCCAGAAGATTTTTTACAGCTCTTTAGATATAGTAGAAACAAAGTTGAAAGATCAGAAGCCGCCGGAAAACGCCGCAGGGGATAAAGAGAAGCAAGCTTTGGACCCTCGCCAAGTATTTGATGCCGCTTTGAAAAATGTTGCGCCGATTATGGAAGTTAAAGGACGCCGCATTGGCGGATCTAACTATCAAGTTCCAATGGAAGTTATGGAACCTCGCCGCACTGCACTCGGTATGAAATGGATGATTGCCGCCGCGCGCAGTAAAAAGGGAATGCCAATGGCGCAGAAACTCGCTTTAGAAATTATTGACGCTTTTAACAAAACCGGAAGCGCCATTAAAAAGCGCGAAGATACTCACCGCATGGCTGAAGCCAACAAAGCCTTTGCCCACTTCGCAAGATTTGGAAATAAGAGACGATAGGTGTAATGCGGATCAATAGATTACTACGGATAGAAAATGTGTAAGTAAAAACCGCGAACGCGATTTATGCTGACAGAGAAAGAAGATGGTTCTTTGGAAACAAGCGGAGATAAAAAAGAGACCAAGCCGCGTTGTTGCGACTCGATCCCGTCATAGTAATGCGTTGGTAATTCATGTCAGCTCTTTTCCACAGAACGAACAGAATTGCACAGGTTCTGAAATACTGTTGCCCACGACCCTGTACCATCCGCTGTATTTTATTTCGTAGTGCTTTCCCTCAAGCTTAAGTGTGTAAGAAGTGAATGTCCAAGGCTTTTTCCCAGCCATTGGTTGCTGGGTAAAATCTACTTGGCAGCATGCGTCGGTAACTAATACCGTACCCAGTAACAATTCTTTAATCCGTCCCTTTGCACTTTTTATCATCTCTTGTCCTCCTTTGGACCTTAGAACATAACATAGATTAAATTCCGGATCAAGTCCGGAATGACAGTTCTCGACAAGCTCGAACAATAATGTCATTCTGAGCGGAGCGAAGAATCTAACAAAAAGATCCTTCACTGCGTTCAGGATGACAGTAAAGATAGTTCTTTATAAACAAACGGAGATAAAAAAAGAGCGCTATCGGAGTAATCCGACAGCCCTCTACGAGTCTCTGACCGTACCTAGCGGTCTATTACTGTGATGCGTGGCGATTCGATTTCACCCTCTGCCTTATCCAGCAGTTTCCAGTCAACTACCACTACTGTTTGATTCTGTCCGCCGGTTTGTAAAAGCCAGCTAGCTGGAGCAGACGGAATCTTGTTGCTAATTCCGGTTTCTAGTTCCGTGATATAGTCGCCATGATTCAGTTCAGTGTCCAGTTCAACCTCGGCACGGAAAGGGCCACGCCTATCACCAGCGGGACCAGTCCAGAAAACGACGTGATAATAAAATGTGGTCAAGGTTTTCCTCTCCTTTCAGTTGTTCGAACATCAAACTGTATCATAAACAATTAATTTTAACAAGTACTAAGTAATCACTAAATAACCTCTCCTGTCACCCTTTGGGTGACATCCTCTCCATGAATTGGAGAGGATAATAATGAAGAATCTATGCCACGAGAATATCCAATTGAATCAACAAGAAACATCGGTATCATTGCTCACATTGATGCCGGTAAAACCACAACCACCGAAGGTGTGTTGTTTAACACTGGTATGATCCACAAAATCGGTGCGGTGCACGAAGGTGAAACCGTTACCGACTGGATGGAACAGGAACGTGAACGCGGCATCACTATTACATCTGCGGCCGTGACTTGTTATTGGTCGCCAATGCACGTTAAGCTCGCACCGGATCAAAAGTACAAGATCAACATCATTGATACTCCAGGCCACGTTGACTTCACTGTTGAAGTCGAACGTTCTTTGCGCGTCCTCGATGGAGCAGTTACGGTTTTCGATGGAAAGATGGGTGTAGAGCCGCAATCCGAAACTGTTTGGCGCCAAGCCGATAAATACGGCGTGCCGCGCGTTTGTTCTATCAACAAAATCAACCAAACTGGCGGCGACTTTTACAAATCACTCGAATCAATTCACAAGCGCTTGAACCCTAACGCCATGCCGATTCAAATCCCAATCGGATTTGAAAAGGACATTTGCGGCGTCGTGGATTTGGTGCAGATGAAAGCTTACACCTACAAAGATTTTACCGACAAAGAATTTACCATCGGCGAAGTGCCGGCAGATATGGTTGAGAAAGCGCAAGAATGGCGCAAGAAACTTATTGAAAAAGTTGTTGAGCATGACGATGCCATGATGCAGAAGTATCTTGATGGCGTTGAGTTAACCGAACTTGAATTATTGCAAACCATTCGCAAAGCCACGCAGTCCGGACAATTTTTCCCGGTCATTGGCGGCGACAACCGTGGTATCATTGTACAAATGATGCTCGATGCAGTTGTAAACTTTTTGCCGAGCCCGGTAGACAAAGGCGCGGTCAAAGGTCATAACCCGAAGAATGAAGAAGAGCTTTTAGAACGCACCGCAAGCGATGACCAGCCGTTTACCGCTTTGGCGTTTAAAATCGCTACCGACCCGTTCGTTGGTCGTTTGGCTTTCTTCCGAGTTTATTCCGGCACACTTGAAACCGGAGGCTACATTCTAAACTCTCGCAGCGGCAACAAAGAACGCGTCGGCCGTATGGTCCGAATGCGCGCGGATGACCGCGAAGAAATCAAAGAAGTGTTTGCCGGCGACATTGTCGCGTTAATTGGTCCGAAAGATACTTTTACCGGCGACACACTTTGCGATGTTGAAAATCCGATTGTGCTGGAAGCTATCAAGTTCGCTGATCCGGTTATTTCTATGGCCATTGAACCGAAAACCAAAGCTGACCAAGAAAAGATGGGTATTGCTTTGCAGAAATTGGCTGAAGAAGATCCAACTTTCCGAGTTACATCCAACGAAGAAACTCAGCAAACCATTATTGCCGGTATGGGCGAATTGCATTTGGAAATTTTGGTAGATCGCATGAAGCGCGAATTCAAAGTGGAAGCCAATGTTGGTAAACCGGAAGTCGCTTACAAAGAAACTATCAAGAGCGAAGCTACCGCAGAATCCAAATACATCCGTCAGTCCGGTGGTAAAGGTCAGTACGGCCATGTTTACTTGCGTGCCGCTCCGCTCGAACGCGGCAAGGGTTACGAATTTATCGATGAAATTGTTGGCGGTGTAATTCCAAAAGAATACATCAAACCAATTGATAAAGGTATTCAGGAATCTGCCGCTAATGGTGTTATCGCTGGATATCCGCTGGTTGACTTCAGTATCGCTCTATATGATGGTAGCTATCACGAAGTTGACTCTTCGGAAATGGCTTTCAAAATTGCTGCGTCTAAAGGACTTCAAGAAGTCATCAAGCGCGCCACTCCGATCATTCTTGAACCGGTTATGAAAGTTGAAGTTATTACTCCGGAAACCAACATGGGCGACGTAATTGGCGATCTTAACGCCAAGCGCGCGCAGATCAACGAAATGACTGACCGCCTGCACCTCAAAGTTATTGACGCCTTCGTGCCGTTGTCAGAAATGTTCGGCTACGCCACAGCTTTGCGTTCTATGACACAAGGCCAGGCCAGCTACACCATGGAATTCGACCACTACGCTGAAGTGCCGAGAAATATCGCCGAAAAGATTATCGAATCCCGCCAAGGCGTCAACGTAAGAAAAGGCATGTAATGCCGCTCCGCGGCAGTCTAAAGTCACAAGTCGAAAGTTAAAAGCTTTAGACTTTATGACTTTCCGACTTTCGACTATAGTATTCCTATGAATTTCAAAGATCTAATACAATTATGCGGTGAGGGTGAAGGCAAGATTTTTGTTGTCGATGAAGCCGGAGATGTAAAACTGGTAGTTGTGTCCGGCAGCGAGTTTCAAAATCTGCTCGACAACAAACTCACCCAGCAAGTTGAAAATATCGAAGAAATAAACG
>Ga0134127_10004122_pt1 | contig 10473 bp, 6 predicted proteins | sample KB31753_FD_96459 | JGI IMG/M metagenome (GOLD analysis project Ga0134127, IMG submission 96459) | Terrestrial soil microbial communities with excess Nitrogen fertilizer from Kellogg Biological Station, Michigan, USA - KB3-175-3 | ecosystem: Environmental > Terrestrial > Soil > Unclassified ...
AAGCAGAAGCAGGAGCAGTCGGGCGGCGTCAGCGTGGACAACTCGTCAGCCGAGATGCACACGACGATCTTCGCGATCGGCGAATCGCCGAAAGATCCCAACGTGATCTGGGCGGGCACGGACGACGGCAACCTGCAGGTGACGCGCGACGGCGGCAAAACGTGGACCAACGTCGTCGCGAAAATCGCGGGACTGCCGAAGAACGCCTGGGTGACGTCGGTCGAGCCCGGACATTTCGACGCCGGGACGATCTACGCCACGTTCGACCTGCACACCTTCGGTGACATGCGTGCGTACGCCTACAAGGCCACCGATTACGGCGCCACGTGGACGGCGTTGATCGCCCCGGACAGCCCGGTGCGCGGCTACGCCCACGTGATCAAGGAAGATCTCGTCAATCCCAATCTGCTGTTCGTCGGCACGGAATTGGGACTGTGGCTGTCGGTGGACGGCGGCAAGCAGTGGGCCCACTACAAGGGCGGCGACTTGCCGGCCGTGGCGGTGCGGGACCTCGCGATTCATCCGCGCGATCACGACCTCGTGATCGCCACGCACGGCCGCGGCATCTGGATCGTGGACGATATCTCACCGCTGCGGGCGCTCACGCCGGAGGTGCTCGCGAGCTCCGTCGCGTTCCTGGCGGGGCGTCCCACGGTGCAGCGGCTGCAGAGCGGCGGCGGCTGGGTGAATGGCGACGCGATGTTCGTGGGCGCGAATCCGCCGAGTGACGCCGTCATCACGTACTACCAGCGGCGCCGTCACATTTTCGGCGACATGAAGCTCGAGGTGTACGACGCGAGCGGCAAGCTGCTCGGCACGTTGCCGACCAGCAAGCGCCGGGGGCTGAACCGCGCGACCTGGTCGATGCGGCTGGCGGCGCCCCGCGTGCCGCCGGCGGCGAGCGCGGCGTTTGGCGCGGCGTACGGGCCGCGGGTGCTGCCGGGCACGTACACGATCAAGATGACCAAGGACACCGCAACGTACTCGACGCAGCTCACGCTGGTGCCCGATCCGCGCGGCACGCACACGGACGCCGAGCGGCGCGCGGCGTTCGATCTGGCGCGCAAGATGTCGGGGACGCTCACCGACATGACGTTCGCGGTCGAGCGCATGAACGCGACGCGGCAGGCGCTGGAAGACCGCGCCGGCAAGCTGCCCGCGAACGATGCCGTGGCACGCCGGCTGCGGGCCGCCTCAGCCAGCGTCGACTCGCTCCGCAAGAAGATCGTCGCCACCAAGGAAGGCGGCATGATCACGGGCGAGGAGCGGCTGCGCGAGAATCTCACGGAGCTGTACGGCAACATGATCTTTTACGACGGTGGCCCGACGCAGGATCAGACCAGCCGGGCCGACGCGCTCGCGCGCGAATTGGCGGATGTGCAGCGCGACTTCGATGCCTGGACCACGCGCGAGCTCGCGGGGATCAACAACGCGCTGCGCGGCAAGAAGCTCGAGCCGATCGCGGTGCTGACGCGGCAGCAGTGGGAGGCGGCCGGCGGAAATCAGTAGCTCATAGCACGAAGGTGCATCATGCTTCAATCAGCGGGGCCTCGTAGTATCGGGGCCCCGTGATCATTTCGGTCCTCGCCTTCGCGCTCATCGCGGCACAGGGATCGTCTCCGCCCGTCATCGATCCCACTATGGTCGACGTCCCATCGCTCGATCCGACCGCCGAGGCGGTCCCCGGCAGCAGCCGCCACACCAGCGGCAAGCGCGTCACGCCGCTGATCGCACCGATCCCATTTCACAACTCGCAGATCGGCTGGGGCGGCGTACTCATGTTCGGTCTGATTCACCGCTTTGATCCCGACACTACCCTGAAGCCCTCGACCGGCGCGATCGGCGTCATGGCCAGCGAAAACGGATCCTGGGGCGTCATGGCGGTCGAAGTCGCCCGATTCAAGCAGGACGCGTGGCGCGCGCGCGGCATGGCCAATTACCTGGACATGCACTACGACTTTTACGGGATCGGCGTCGACGCGGGTGAAAGTGGGCGCTCCGTCCCGCTCGCGCAGACGTTTTTCATGACCGCGGGCGTGTTGCTGCGTCGCGTCGCGGCCAACGTGTATCTCGGCGCATCGATGATCTTCTTGGAAACGACGATCGATTTGCCGGATTCGCTCGGCCCCGGTCTGCCGCCCGTGCCCGACCAATCCCGCGCCCAGCTGCTTGCCCCAGGGATTCAAGGGGAATTCGACAGTCGCGACAATGACTACTGGCCGTCGCACGGATCGCTCGCGGAGCTGAAAGCGCGATTCTTCTCCACGGCTGCCGGCGAGTCGGGCTCGTTCCAGCGCTATCAGGTTGCGTGGTCGTGGTACAACGGCTTGAAGGGACGGGACCTCGTGCTCGCGACGAACATCAACGCGTGCGCGGCCCCCGGTGATCCGCCGTTCTACGGATTGTGCATGCTCGGCAACGGGCGCTACAACATGCGCGGCTACACGCAGGGCCGGTATCGCGACCATTACGGCAACGTGTTCCAGGCCGAGCTGCGCGGGCACAGGGGACGCGGCGGAGCGGTAGTCTTCGCCGGTGTGGGGCAGGTGGCTGAGTCGGGCCAGGATATCTTCGATGCGCCGCTGCTGCCCGCGGGCGGATTGGGACTCCGCTATCAGCTGACGAAGAAGTACCCGATGCACATGCGTCTCGATTATGCGTGGGGCCGCGACGGGGGGTTGCTCTATTTCTCCGTGGGAGAGGCGTTCTAAACCCTGAGCGTCAGCGAATTGTCCGATCCTCCGCCGTCCTCTAGTCGGTCCTGATTGGGGCGGTACGATTTCAAACCCATGCTGCCCGTCGTCACCCTCGTCCTCGCTACGCAGGTCGTCGCCATCCGCGCCGAGCGGCTGATCGATCCCGTCACCGGTCGAATCGCGTCGAAGCAGACGATCCTCATCGAGGGCGATCGCATTCGCGCCGTCGGCGCCGATGTGCGGGTACCGGCGGGCGCGGTCGTCTACGATCTCGCCGGACTCACCGTGATCCCGGGGCTGATCGACGCTCATATCCATCTCACGATCGGCGGCGCGGTTCGCGACAACGCGCTCGCCGATCTGCGAGCGGGGTTCACGACCGTCGTCGACCTTGGCGCGCGCGGCACGCGCTTGCTCCGGCTGCGCGACTCCATCAACGCGGGCCAGATTCCCGGCCCGCGCGTGCTGGCGGCGGGGATCTGGGTGGGCCGTCAGGGGGGCGTGTGTGAATTCGGCGGGATCGGCATTCCGGGAGGCGCGGAGGGATTTCGCCAGCGCGTGCGCGACAACATCGCGGCCGGCGCCGACGTGATCAAAGTGTGCGTCACCGGCTGGCCCGCGGACGCGTATGCGAGCCCTGACAGTTACGAGCTCCCGGACAGCACGTTGCGCGCGGTGGTGGAGGAGGCGCACAAAGGCGGGCGGCGCGTGATTGCGCACGACCTCTCGCTCGGCGGTGTGCGCGCGGGAATCGCGGCGGGCATCGACGGGCTCGCGCATGCGGCATTCCTCGACAGCGCCACCGCGGTCGCGTTACGACGGGACTCGATCTTTGTGATCCCGACGCTGGCGTCGTTGACGACGGGCGATACCAGCGCTGTGGCGCGCGGCTTGTTCGCGTCGGTCCGGCTGGCCCAGCGGCTCGGCGTGCGACTCGTGTTCGGCACCGACGGCGGGGTGCTGCCGCACGGGCAGAACGCGCAGGAGTTCATCGCGCTCAACCAGGCCGGCATTCCGGCGCTGGAGCAGCTGCGGATGGCGACGATCAATGCCGCGCAGGCGTTCAGGCTCGACTCGCTGGGCAGAATCGCCCCAGGGATGCTGGCCGATATCATCGCACTCGAAGGCGATCCACTCGCCGATGTTCAAGCTTTCCAGCGTGTCAAATTCGTGATGTCGCGGGGCCAAGTAGTGCTGAACACTCGGCGCTAGCAACCGCCACTTGGCGCCTAGCCGTCTACTTTCTATCTTCCCTCTCCCATTTTCGGGCCAGGTAGCTCAGTTGGTAGAGCAGCGGACTGAAAATCCGCGTGTCGGCGGTTCGATCCCGTCCCTGGCCATTGGTATTGCCAATCCCTCCTTCCAAGCTACGCGGCCGTAGTGCTTGCATGCAATTTACACCGCGCGATCCCCGTCTGATCTTCTCCCACCATGAGTCGCCGGCTCAAGCGCATCGCGCTCGGCCTGCTCGCCGCGTTCGCAGTAGCGCTGCTTGCCGTTTACCTGATAAGCCTGCGTGCGTCGCCGCTGGTCAACGAGCTGCTGCGCGACTGGGCTACCGGCGAAATCGCCACGCAGTCCGACAGCGTGTACGCGCTACGCGTCGGCCGCCTGCACTTCAACTGGCCGCTGCGGCGCGTCACGCTCGATTCCGCAGTGGTCGTGACCGATTCGGCTCGCAACGCCCGGCGCTCCTGGCCGAAGACCACGGTGCAGGGCGTCCTCCGCAACTGCGTCATCGGCGGGATCAACCTGCCGCGGCTGGTGCTCGGCCGCGGCCTCGAGGCTTCGCAGATCGGGTGCGCCGAGGTGCAGTGGGAATCGGATGCGCCACCCGACTCCGCCAGCGCGCCGCGTCCGCCGCAGGCGCCAGACACGCTCAAGCGCACGAAGTCGCCGCACGGCGCTGTGATGACCTTTCAAAGCGAGCTCCACCTGCCGCGGCGTGTGCCGACGATCCGCATCGGTCGCATCGTCTTCCCTCGGGTCGCCATCGGCGTCGTGGCCCGGAAGCCGTCAGGCGATCACACGCGCTTCGACCTGGCGCGCGCGCGGCTGCTGGTCACCGGCGTCGTAATCGATCCCGCTGCGCCGCAGTATCGGGCACGGCCGCTCTTCGCCGACGGTGTGGTGCTGCGGGCGGATTCGACCGAGTTCCGGCCCGACACCGCGCAGATGGTCCGCGTCGGCGCGCTGGAGATCGACCTCACCGACTCGACGATCACGGTCCACGACTTCGAGCAGGGACCGCGGATCAGCGATGCCGAGTTCCAGCGCCTCAGCCCCTACCGCCGCGAACGCATCCGGGTCAAGGCCGCGCGGCTCGCGATCCGCGGGATGGACCAGGGCGGCTACAGCCGAGGGGGCGCGATGATGGCCCGCGCCATCGAGCTCGACTCGCTGCGGTTCGAGATCCTCTCCGACAAGCGCAAGCCGCGGCGGCCGGGCCCGCGCGTGCCATCGCGCACGCCGCAGCGCTGGTTCTCGACGCTGGAGAATCGCGTCGCGGTGGACAGCATCCGGGCCACGAACACCACGATCATCTACGAGGAGTTCAAGACCGGGCACGACCGTCCCGGGCGCCTGACGATCGACGACGTGTCTCTGCTGGCCCTCCACGTGCGGCACGAGCCCGGCCGCCGCAACGCCTCGGACACCGTGTCGCTGGAGATTCGCGGGAAGCTGATGCATCAAGGGGAGCTGCGGTTGGCCATCACCACGCCGCTCGATGCCGAGCGGATGACGATGTGGGTCCGCGGGTCCATAGGGTCGATGGACGCGCAGGCGTTCAATCCGCTCATCGAGTACGTCACACCCGCGCGAATCAAGGCCGGGCGCATCGACGGCGTGGTTTTCGAATACACGGTCCGCAACGACGTCGCGCGTGGCGTGGTGGTGCCCCGCTACTCCAACCTCGCGGCGGACCTCACCGGCACGGGCTCCGGCGGACTCCTTGGCGCGCGCAATCCCATCGGGGGGCTGCTGCGGGCGACGGCGGAGGCGGCTCAGGGATTGAAGGTGCGGCAGAACAACCCCGAGGAACCCGACCGCCCGCCGCGCGTCGGACCCGTGAACCATAGGTTCGGGGGTGAATCGCTGCCGTCCTGGTTCTGGAACGTCCTCAAGCAGGGGCTGCTGAGCGTCGTGATGAAGTGAGGTGCTTCCTGTTACCGCGGGTCCCGAACGACGCCCAGAAAGAGAATTGTTCCCGACAGGTTCTCTCGTAGCGCAAAGACGAATGGCCGGTCGACAAAGATCGGCTCTGGCCCGCAAACACATGTCGTGCCGACGCCAACCGCGGTCGCAGCAGCTGCTTCCGTCCCCTCTTCATCGACCCGCACGAACGTGCGATGCAGTACATCGGTGATCTGCACGCCTTGAGTCGGGGACATCCTGCTGAAGTCCGCGAACTCGGTAAACGCGACCTCCATCCCCAGCGTCCGAAGCGTCGCGTTCAGCGAGAGATTGTTCTCGAGCTTGAACTTGGGCAGATACAGCTGGGCACCCAGGGAGTCGAGGTTCTCGGTCCACTCGCGCCACTGATCGAGCGTGAGCCCCGCGACGAGTTCGTCCACCGTCGCCGGTTGCTGCGGCAGCACGATCGTCATCGAGAACGCTTGCCCTCCATACGGAAGGTCGACGACGATGGCGCTGGACGTACGGGCGCTTCGGATCTTGGCGGGATGCTCGTGTGCCATGGTCGGCACGGTGATGCTCGTCCCATCGGCCAGATGGAAAGGCCGTGGCTGCGTGAGCGTCTTGTCGAACTGCTGCGTCCAATCCCCCTTGAAGTAGATCGCGTTGATCAGGTACATCAGGACCCCATCCGGAATCGGTGACGGCACGATCGTCGGGATCAATCCCTGCGTCTGTTGCTTCACCCAGTCATTGATCGTTTGCGACGCGCCGGGCGACCTGAAATCGATCGACTCGACGCGTGCGTCGAAATAGGTGCGAGTCGCGTCCAGGAACGGGGGCTCGACCTGAAATTGGGGATCGTACCAGATCGAATTCGCGAGCTGGAACTTCACGTGGGAATCGAGCTCACGCAGCAGCTTGATCAGGCTGCGATTCGCTTCGTTCACCTCCGCCAGCGTCATGCTGTCGAGCTCGAGGGTGGCGCGCATCGCTGCTTCGGTAGTGCCGGCCGCGCCATTGTACGTCATGCCCAGGGCCATCGCGATCGACAGCGGCGAAATGAAGAGATTCGGCAGCGTGTCGCTGGTTTCGGTCGTGACCTGCTTGAGCAGCTTGATGGCGAGCCGGTTGTCGGCGTCGATCAGGCGCTGCTCGCCGCTCGTCAGGGCGCGGGGCAGCGCCGTGATTCGAGTGGGAGCGGGTTCGACCGGATTCTTGCCGCAGGCAAGTGCGAGAGCGAGTAGCGGTATAGCGGACCAACGAGATCTCATGACGGCCTCCTGGTTCACTATACCCAGGGAGGTTACGTCGCGGTCACCAGCGGTGCCCCACAAGTCCTAAAGCACGACGGCCGCCGAGACTCGGCGGCCGCAGTGCTTGCACGCACGTTCACCTACTCAGCAGTCGAGCTTGGCCCGCCGCACATGGCGACGGGCCGAAGCTCTTACGTCCTACCGCTCCTCTTCGATGTAGCCCTCGTCTTCACGCTCGGGGTTCGAGCCGGGGCGGTTACGCTCGCCTTCTTTTCTCTTCATCGGGCCCGTTTCATCGGGGCGCGGCTGCCGCGGGTTGTTCGGGTCGAGTCGCATATTCGATCTCCGGTTGTTTTTGAGGAAGAACGACTGCGTGCACAAGCAACCTACGAAGATGTAATTCCCGTCACTATCAACCCGAGGGGCGAAATCCGATCTAACCGCCCGCCGCTCGACGGGATTAGTACCGCCGCGCACACCCTCCGGTGTATGTTGCTGTCGCTTGATGCACTCATCCACAACCTGGATCGTGTTCGCCTACGCCATCCTCAGCCGGCTGGCGTATGTGCTGTTCGTGGGATGGACGCTGCGCCGCGAGGAGCGCGAGCAGTCCTACGCGACGCGATATGGCGCGGCCGACGGTTTCCGCCTGTTTCGCCGCCGCGCGGCGTGGGCGATGAATCACGACGGGTTCGTTTTCATCGCGCTCTGCATCGTCACGCGCGACACCTGGTCGTTGCCGGTCTCGACCGTCGCGACATTCGCGATCGGCGCCGTGCTCGTGTGTCTGGGAGCCGGGACGAAAATCTGGGCCGCACGCACACTTGGAAGCGACGCGTACTACTGGCACAACTTCTTCGAGCCGCACGCCGCCGTCGGCCCCGTCTCCGCCGGTCCCTACCAGTTCGTTTCGAGTCCGATGTACACGATCGGGTACCTGCACACGTATGGATTCGCGCTGATGCTCCGGTCATTCCCCGGTATCATCGCCGCGGGATTTTCCCAGGCCGCGATTCTCGCCTTCTACTTCATCGTGGAACGCCCGCACTTTCACAGGCTGCACCGCTCTAGCTGATCCCGCCAGGAGCACGTCTATTCTGGCGTGTCCGTCACGTTGCCTTTCTACTATATGCACTCTCTCGGGAGAGGAATGCTTATGCGACGTGGTGCCAGTCTGCTCGCCGCCGTCCTGTTTGTGCCGTCTCTGCTGCTCGCTCAGGGCGGGGGATCGATCCGAGGTCGTGTGACCGACGCCGCCGGCGCGCCGCTCGCGCGCGCCACAATCTCGGCCGAGGGTGCCGGACTGATCACGGAGAGCGACGAGCAGGGTCGTTACGAGATTCGCGGCCTCTCTCCGGGCAGTCACATCCTGCGCGTGCGGGCCCTCGGATACGTGGCCCAGGCCGCGCGCGTCACAGTCGGAACCGATGCCGTCACACAGGACTTCACGCTCGTGGAGCAGGTGATCGCGCTGTCACCGGTCGACATCACGGTCGGTTCGCGCGCGCGCCACACGGCCTCGGAAGAGCTGGCGGTTCCGGTCGACGTCTTTACCTCCGAGACGATGAAGCTTCAGGGGGCGACGGAAACGGGACAAATCCTCCAGTCGCTTTCTCCTTCTGTGAACTTCCCGCACCAGAGCGTCACCGACGCGACCGACATCGTGCGGCCCTTCACGCTCCGCGGCCTGGCTCCCGACCACACGCTGGTCCTGGTGAACGGCTGGCGCCGCCACCAGACCGCGCTGGTGAACACGTTCGCGTACGGGACGGGCGCCGGCTCGAGCGGTGTGGATCTCAACACGATTCCCTCGAGCGCCATCGACCGCATCGAAGTGTTGCGCGACGGCGCTTCGGCGCAGTACGGATCCGACGCGATCGCCGGTGTGGTGAACCTGGTGCTGAAAGAGGGACAGCTCACCCCATTCCTCATGTCGAGCGCGGGCCGCTACAGCTCCAATGACTACGATGCCGACGGCACGACGGTAAACGTGAACGGCGGCTTTGGCCTGAATATCGGCCGCGGCTCGCTCGGGGTCTTCGGGGAGTTTCTCGATCGCCAGCCCACGAATCGCGCCTGGGCGGACATTTACGAAGACGCCGGAACGGGCGTCACCGATTCGATCGTCGATGGCCGCGTGATCCAGAAGCGCAATCCGGCGCCCCAACCCAACCATCATTGGGGGGACGGGCTGGAGCGCGATCTGCTCACGATGGCGAACCTGCGGCTGCCGTTGAACGATGCGGGGACAGCGGAGTTCTACAGCTTCGGCGGCTACAGCTACCGCGAGGGCACCGGTAACGGCTACCGCCGCTGCGCGGTGGACTGCGCGAGCTTCATTCAGGGCCGCAGCTGGTCGGAGATCTATCCCCTCGGCTACCTGCCCGAATTCGCCCCCAAGGTGACGGACTACTCGATCGCCGGCGGCATCCGCACCGCCACCGCCGGCTGGTCGATCGACCTCGGCACGGCATACGGGTTCAACCGGTTCGATTACAACATCCGGAATACCCTGAATGTCTCACTGGGCCCGTGCCTCGATCCCGCCAACCCCTGCGCCCCAGGCCCTGATAGCGCCTTCGGCACCGGGGACGAAATCGCAAACCAGACGTCGTTCTTCGCCGGGCGCCTGGAGCGGGACGAGTGGTCGCTGGGGATCAACGCGACGAAGGCGGTCTCGCTGGGATTGCCGGCGCCGGTGAACGTGGCGGTGGGCGCCGCCTACCGGCGTGAGGGTTATCAGATCAGCCGCGGCGAGCTGGCGTCGTACGTGGACGGCAACCACCTCGGGCCCGACTCGAGCGATGGCCGGCCCTATTCGCAGGTGTTCCCGGGATTCCGGCCCGCCGATGAGTCGAACTCGAGCCGCACCAACGTCGGCGTCTATGCCGACCTGGAAACGAATCTGAGCCCCAAGATCCTGGCCAACGTCGCGGGCCGCTTCGAGGACTACTCCGATTTCGGATCGCTGGTCACCGGCAAGGCCGCGTTCCGGTTCCAGCCGTCGCCGCGGTTCACGGTGCGTGCCGCCGCCAGCACGGGCTTCCGCGCGCCGGGACTCGGTCAGTCGAACTTCAGCCACGTCACGACGAACGTGATCGCGGGCGTGGTCACCGACGTGCTGATCGCTCCGGTGGGCGACAGTGCCGCGCGGCTGTTCGGCTCGAAGCCGCTCAAGGCCGAGAAGTCGGTGAACCTGAGCGCAGGGTTCGCGTTCAGCCCGAGCGACAACGTCACGCTCACCGTGGACGCGTTCCAGATCTGGCTCAACGATCGCATCCTGCTCGGCGCGACGTTCGACGACAGCGTGAGTCTCGCGCTGCTCGCGGCGAACGGGTTCAACAACGTCGGCGGGATTCAGTACTTCACCAACGGCCTCGATACCA
>Ga0134127_10004125_pt1 | contig 10469 bp, 9 predicted proteins | sample KB31753_FD_96459 | JGI IMG/M metagenome (GOLD analysis project Ga0134127, IMG submission 96459) | Terrestrial soil microbial communities with excess Nitrogen fertilizer from Kellogg Biological Station, Michigan, USA - KB3-175-3 | ecosystem: Environmental > Terrestrial > Soil > Unclassified ...
CCGAAGCCGCAGCGGACGGCGGATACGCCGAAAATCCAGATTACGCGAGACGGCGCCATCTGGTATTCGCCGCGAGGGAGCCAGGACGCGCCCGCCTTCGGCGTGCTCTATCCCGATATGGACAAGATCACCACGCTCGGCGCGTTCTACACGAACGGACCGCCGGGATATCCGTTCAAGCCGGGTGCCTCGAACGCGACCAAGTAGGGAGGGGACATGAACGGGAATTTGTCTTTAACCACGAAGGTCGCGAAGAGCTCGAAGGTCACAAAATTCCCATTCGTGTTCTTCGTTACCATCGTGACCTTCGTGGTTGGCTTCTGGCTGCAATCGCCTGCCGCGCAAGCTCCCAAGATCGCCCCGATGCACGTCCACCACGTGCACCTCAACTCCGTGGATCCGGCCCAGGCGGCCGCGTACTACCCAAAGCCATTCGCCCAGACCGCGACGAAAACGACGTTCAACGGCTACGAGGCGGTGAAGACGGGCAACATCTATCTGCTGTTCACGAAAGTCAGCACGCCGCCGCAGAACGAGCTGACGGGACCGCAGACGTCGGTCTGGCACTTCGGTTGGAACACGCCTGACTCACGGAAGTACAACGAAACCTTCCACAAGATGGGGCTGCAAATCGCGCAGATGTGGGACGCGGCCGACGGGAAGCTCGTCGACATGTCGAGCGACACGCTGCCGGGCCTGCCGACGCAGGAGCAGATTCTCGAGATGCGCGCGAAGGGCACGCCGCCGACGCGGGAAGGGGGATTCGGCTACCTGCGCGGGCCCGACGGCATCATGATCGAGAACGCACAGGCTGGCACCGTCGAGCGGTTCAATCACATCCACATGTACCACGAACATCCGATCTGCGCGATGCAGTGGTACATCACGCATCTCGGCGCCACGCTGCCGCAAGGTCGCGGCGGCGCGCCCGGAGCGCTGCCGCAGGGCGAGTGCAAGCAGCTCTACGCGCCGCCGACGTGGCCGTCGTTCGCCAAGACCGGCTTCGTCCGGGATCCGGCCGGCGCGGTGTTCTTCGACGACATCTCGATTTCCATTCGCCCGTGGCCCGGCGGCGGTCTCGTCAGCACGCGTGGCCACCTCGTCGATCACTGGGCGCTGAGCGTCGCGGACCTCGATGGGACCGTGACACGGCTGAAGAGCGAAGGCATCAAGTTCCTCGAAGAGATTCATCCATGGGGCAACATGCGCGCGGCCATGATTGAAGGGCCGGATCGCATTGCCATTGAGCTTGTGGAGGTTAAGTAGCCATGAAGAACAACTTCCTCCGGATACTGGCGCTGCTGTGCGCGGCCAGCCCCGTCATTCTCTCGGCGCAGGCGCCGAAGGACGCGATTATCATCAGCGACGCCGACATCAAAGCTGTGCTCAAGATGGCGGCCGACACCAAACGCACAATCCCCGACAACAGTCTTCGCGTGATCGATATGGGCACCTATCAGCTCGCTGTCGGCGTCGTCGCGCGCGGCAAGCTGGCTCCGGCACCAGCGGCCGCCGCGCCCGCAGCGGCGCCTGCGAACCCGCAGCCGGCCTGCGGTCAACAGCGCGCCGGTGCAACGGGACCGGGCGGCATCTACCACGACAGCACAGCGGAGACCTATATCGTCACCTCCGGCAGCGGCACGCTGATTACCGGAGGCACGATCGTCAATGGCCGGCGCTCACCCGCCGACAGCGAGGTCACGACGATCCTCAACGGCCCGTCGTGCAACGGGACGATGGTCGGATTCAGCAGCCGTGTGATTAACGTCGGCGATGTGATCGTCATTCCGGAAGGGGTGCCGCACGGCTTCTCCGCGATTCCAGATCACATTACCTATCTGAGTGTTCGACCCGATCTGAAGAAAGTGTTGCAGAAGAATTACGTGAACCCGGCGCTCGCGGCAAAGCAGCGGACCGCCGCCGGCACTCCTGGAGCCGTGGCTACCGCGGGCACGCGTGTGCCGACGTTCGAGGTCGATCGCGGCTGGCCGAAGGTCCCCGCGCAGTGGAAGCTCGGCGACGTCTCGAGCTTCGCTGTTGACGCGCAAGATCACATCTGGGCGCTGCATCGGCCGCGTACGCTGATTAAACCTGAAGACGTGCCGAAGCGCGCGCCGGCGGTGATGGTGTTCGACGGTAGCGGAACCTACATCAAGAGCTGGGGCGGCGACGGCGCGGGCTTTGAGTGGCCGCAGCGCGAGCACGGGATCAATATCGACAGCAAAGGCTTCGTGTGGATCACCGGCAACAACTGCCCGACCAACGGCATCGCAAACCTTAAGCATGTCGCCGACGATCAGATTTTGAAGTTCACGCAGGACGGCAAGTTCGTGCTGCAGATTGGCCACAGCAACCAGAGCAAGGGCAACGCCGACACGACGAACGTGCATCGGGCGGCCGATGTGCAATACAACGCGCGAAGCAATGAGCTGTTTGTCGCCGACGGGTACGGCAATCACCGCGTGATCGTGTTCGACGCCGACAGCGGCAAGTTCAAGCGGCTGTGGGGCGCGTTCGGCAACAAGCCGGTTGACGACGACCATTGCGAGGTCGTGACGCCGAAGGAGTTCCCGCCCGGAGACGGACCAAAGAACTTCAGCATCGTCCACGCGATCCGCCTGTCGAAGGACGGCATCGTCTACGTCGCGGATCGCGAGAACCGCCGCGTCCAGTCGTTCACGACCGACGGCAAGTTCCTGAAGCAGATCGTGAAGACCGACACGCAGTTCGCACGCGACCTGGCGTTTTCGGCGGATGCCGATCAGCAGTTCCTCTACGTCGGCAACGGCAACGACATCGTCATCGTCGACCGCAAGGCGATGCAGATCGTCGGCAGCATCAAGCTTCCGGGACAGATCGGTGGCGGCCATCACATCGCCACGGATTCGAAGGGCAACATCTACATCGCCGGTACGACGATGGGCCTGCAGAAGCTGACGTTCAAAGGGATGTCGACCGCATCGACCAACTAGGGACTCGGGACTAGGGACTGGGGACTAAAAGCATGATCGAACGGTGCCTAATCGCTACGGTGATGCTCCTGGCGTCGACGGCCGCGTTCGCGCATCACGGTACGAACGCGTCCTACGACCCCACGAAAGCCGTGACGCTGACCGGCGTCGTGACGCGGTTCACCTTCAGGAACCCGCATTCGTTCGTCGAGTTCGACGTCAAGGGCGAGAAGGGTGAAATGGTGCATTGGGTCGGCGAAATGAACAGTCCGACCGTGCTGCGGGAGGCCGGCTGGACGGCCGCCACGATCAAGGCCGGCGATGAGCTCACGATGACACTCAATCCCTCGCGCGCTGGCACGCCGAGGGGTGTTGTCAACCGCATGCGCCCAATCCTGGTCAACGGCAAACAGGTGCTGGGCACTGGCGGCAGCAACGAGAACTAGTATCGTGCGCGCACTCTCCGCGATCGCGACGCTGACCGCCGTGCTGTCGGCGGCAACCGCGGGACACGCACAGGCGCCAGCCGGCGGCGGCGGGAGACGAGGCGGCGGCGCCGAGGCCAGGCCCGCGGCGGCGGTTCCCCATGACCCAAGGGACCTCTCTGGCGTCTGGACACGAACAAGCCCGTTGCTGACGCTCAGCCAGACACCCCCGCCCTTCACGCCGCTGGGCAAGAAGTTGTTCGACGCCAACAAACCATCATACGGACCTCGGGCCGTGCCGCCGGCGGTCGGCAACGATCCGACGGGCAATTGCGACCCGCTGGGGCTGGTTCGCAACCTGCTGCTCGAGCTCGTCGCGGTGTATCCGATGGAGATCGTTCAGACACGAGATCGGGTGTTTCAGTTCTTCGAATGGGGCCACTCGTACCGGCAGGTGTGGACTGACGGCCGGCCGCTGCCGAAAGACGCCGACCTGACGTTCAACGGCATCTCCACCGGGCGATGGGAGGGTGACACGTTCGTCGTCACCTCTGGGTTCTTCGATGATCGCAGCTGGCTCGACCACTTCGGAATGCCTCACTCCACTGAGATGACGCTGGAGGAGCGGTATCGGCGGTTGGATCGCGACACGCTGGAGTTGAACATGACGCTGACGGACCCGAAGATCTTCACGGAACCGTGGGTGAGCGAGCGGAAGGTCATGAAGTTGGCGCCGCGGGGTCGAGAGATCGCCGAACAGTTCTGTGTCCCGTCGCAGGAGATGGAGTTCAACAGGATTGTGCGCGATCCGGCCGGCGGCGTCGTCCGTTAGGCCTGGGGATCGAGACAGGGTAGAGAGCCTGTGAAATTCACGGTTGCGTTTGCCATCGCTTTCTGTGTCGGCGCGCTCGCCGGCGCACAACAACGAAATCCCTTTCCACAGCCAACTGCCGCAAAGGAAGTGACGGTTACCGGTATCCCTGGCGTCATCGCGGCCGGTGCCAAATGGAAACTCGTCTGGCAGGGGCCCGATAACGCGGACGGCATCATCGGCACGAAAGACGGCGGTCTGCTGTTTGCGCAGGAACAGCCGAGCACGATTGGCATGCTCGATCCGAACGACAAGTTCTCCATTCTTGTCAGGGACACCCATGGCACAGGTGCCCTGGCGTACGACGACAAGGGCCGCCTGATTGGCGCGGAACGAACGTGTTCGGATCCGGGCGGCCGTCCCGCCGAATGCGGGGAAGCGGCGGAACTGGTTGTCCTGCATCCCACACGCCTGGTCCTCGCAAGCAAGTTCGGGGAGAAGACCTTCTGGCGTATGGGCGAAGTCGTCGCCGATTCCAAAGGTGGCGCGTATTTCACCGACGATGCGGGAACGTATTTCGTCAATGCCGCCGGCAAAGTGAGCCTCGTTGCGGGGAAGGAAGTGCGAACGAATGGGATGGCGCTGAGCCGAGATGAGAAGACGCTCTATCTCACGAATGGGCGGACTATCGTCACGTTTGATATCCAGCCGGATGGCACCACGAAGAATCAGCGGGATTTCGCGACGCTACAAGGCGCCGCCGGTGGCGACGGCATGTGCATCGACGCCGAAGGTCGTTTGTACGTCACCGCCGGTGACACGGGTATTCAGGTATTCGATGTGGCAGGGAAACACCTGGGCATTATTCCTCTGCCGAGATCGGCCTCGAGCGTGGCGTTTAGCGGCCCCAACAAGAAGGTGCTCTACGCGAAGGGCGCGGGCATGACGACGCCGGACGGCAATGAGTACAAAACTCCCGAGGGCGTGAGGAATAACGCCAAGGCGATTTACAGAATCGACATGATTGCCCAGGGATTCACGGGCCGCGCGAAGTAACTAGTCCGATTCGCCGCGGTTTTCTTTTCCCACTCACACCCTGGAGTCTTGGTCGTGTCTCCGTGGTTCGTTTCGTGTCCAGGAGGTAATTCGTTGGATCTCGGGTTAAAAGGAAAGCTCGCTCTCGTGAGCGGGAGCACTGCAGGTATCGGTTACGCGATTGCGGAAGCGCTGGTCAAGGAAGGCGCGAAGGTCATCGTCAACGGGCGGACGGCGCCGTCCGTGGATGCGGCCGTCGCGAAATTGAACGGCATCGCGACAGGCAGCGCGCTGTCGTTCACCGCGGACTTGAGCACACCCGACGCCGCGCAGCAGGTGGCGCGGCAATTTCCCGACGTCGAGATCGTCGTCAACAATCTCGGCATCTACGAGCCGCAGGCGTTCGAGGAGATCACCGACGAGGAATGGCTGCGGTTCTTCAACGTCAACGTCTTGAGCGGCATCCGACTGTCGCGCCTCTATCTGCCGTCGATGAAGAAGAAGAACTGGGGCCGGATCATCTTCATCTCGAGCGAGAGCGGCGTGCAGATACCGCCGGAGATGATTCACTACGGCGTGACCAAGACCGCGCAGCTCGCCGTGTCACGCGGGCTTGCGGAAGCGCTCGCGGGGACAGGGATCACCGTGAACTGCGTATTGCCAGGCCCGACACGGAGCCGCGGCGTCGAGGAATTCGTCACCGCGCTGGGAAAGCGCGAAGGCAAGACGTTCACGCAGTTCGAGACCGAGTTCTTTCAGAAGGTGCGGCCGACGTCGCTGATCAAGCGATTCGCCAGGCCGGAGGAAGTGGCCTCGCTCGTCGCCTACGTCGCCAGCCCGTTGTCATCGGCGACGACGGGTGCGGCGCTGCGCGTCGACGGAGGTGTCGTCAAGAGCGCCGTGTAGGGCGGGTCCTTTCCGACCCGCCAGACTTCGTCAATCTTCGTATCCGGAACAATTCGATATCCCACCTGGTCTTGCCTTCGGTCGCCAGATCGACGGCGATTTCGCCGACAACGCTACAAAACTTGAACCCATGGCCTGAAAATCCGGCGGCGATGATGACGTTCTCGGCCTCGGGGTGACGGTCGATCAGAAAGTGGCCGTCTGGCGTGTTGGCGAACATGCACACCTTCATCGCGAGCGTTGGTCCGTCCGCGTCCGGGAAGTAGCGGCGAATGCCTTCGCGAAGAACCGCTTCATCCTCGGGATAACAATCGCGATCAACTGATTCAGCAGCGACCGACTCGTTGCGGTGATGGTATTTTCCGATCTTGAAGCCAGGCACGTGATGCACCGGGAACCCGTAGTAGCGGCCCTCCGGCGCTTCCATGTTGAAAATCGGAAAACACGCTGGCTCAAAATATTCGGGCTTGCGAGGCTGCGTCCACATCAGTACCTGACGCTCTGCGACGACAAATTGCGCGAGATCCGTGGCGATCGCTGGCGTCCAGGGTCCGGCCGTCAGCACCAACGAACCTGCCTCGTACCGTCCATGATCCGTGGTGACCACTACGCGTCCGGAACGAACGTCCCAGCCACGCACACGTTCGCGGCCGTGGACTTCGGCTCCATGTGCAAGTGCCGCATTGACGGGCGCAATCACGCATCTTTCCGACATCAGGAAACCGCCATCCGGTTGGTAGACGGCAACCATCTCTGACGGCAAGCAGTAACCCGGGAATCGCCGGTTGACGTCGACACCCGACATGAATTCGTGCGGAAGCGCATGTTCCCGGCACGACTGCAGCGAGCCCTTTATCGTGTCGCTCGATTCGGTACCGGCATCAACGCCGCCCGTGATGAACAGCAACTGTTCGCTCGCGACCTTTTCGAGATCTCGCCATCGTTGGTACGCTCGCCGTAGCAACGGGACATATTTGGGGTGCTCCGCGTACGCCAGACGGATGATTCGGGTTACGCCGACGGATGCGCCGAGCGAATTGGGGACGTCGAATTGGTCGAGACCCAAGACGGTTTTGCCGCGCCGCGCGAACTCATAGATCGCCGCGCTTCCCATGCTGCCGACGCCGACGACGATAGCGTCGTACGCTTTCACAGCGGTGGCCCAGGGACTCCCAGAATCAGATCGACGAAGTCGTGCCCATGTTCAATCGCCTTTGCACGGATTAACGCGGCAATACGCGAGTAAACAGCCACTTTGTCCGGCTCTATCTCATAAGTGATATTGAGTTCGTGCTTCGATTTGTGAAATCTGACGATCCCTTCAGGGAGTCCGTTCGCGTGACTCACAAGAGCAAACGCCAGCGTTCCACGGCGCCGCAGGCGCCACATCGAAAATTTCCGCGGCCACCAGTTCCGGTAATTGATGGATTTGCGCTGAGCCGGATCCAGCGATGCGAGAATCGCGACGATCTCTTCCGGGACCAGGAAACGGACAGGGATCCGGAAATACATGTGCCAGTCCACCAGACACTTCGCGTGATACCCATCGAGGTAAGTGGCTCTGACATCTTCGAGGTGGCCTCTCGAGTAGAAAAGCAGTACGCGTTCGTGCACGAGGCGCGAATTCGTAAGTTTTGCGGCAACAACACGAGCAAGGTAAATCTGCGCCGCTGGATCGAACCATTCGCGCGTAGACGTGGGACTAACGGCAAAATAGCGGGTCGCGTTGGTGAGAGCTCCCTCCAATGCTCCGAGGTTTGTCGCCCGTGCCGCACCTTCCTCCTTGAGCACCAGGCCTAGGACGATGGCGAATGTCAGGTAGACAATCGCCAACCGCGGAAGAAACTCGTGCGTCAACCATCGCCTGGTGATTCCGTCAAGTGTCAGGAAATAAGCAATGCCTACCTCGCACACAACAAACACCAGAAGCGGAACGATCAGATGCAGGTTCAACGCATGCCGCAGGGATTTCAGTACGAATCTCACCATCGACAGCTCCGGCGTTTTGTCGGTGAAGGCAACGGTCTGCGAATTTAGGATCGAGAGCCGCGGCGATTCTATATGGAGCGTCGTGGCCCAGTATTGTCAGACTGACGCCGACAAGAGCAGCGTCCGCATTTCTTCGGAGTTGGGATTTGGAATTTGGGATTTGTTATCTGTCCTTACCATCCTTGCTGTCCAAAGGAGCACCGGTACCTGAGGAGCCGAGAAACAGCTTTCGTCCGTTCGCAAACGTGATGTCCCTGCCGTTGCCTCGCATCGTGCCGTCTTTGGCCTGGAAGCCCTCGACGACGATTTCGATTCCAACCGGCAGCGAGTCCCTCGTAAATCCCCGCCTGTAGAGCGCATTCGGCGGACCGCCCTCGATCATCCAGCGCTCGACCTTGCCGTTCGGCCTCTTCACGTCGATGTGGATCCACGTGTGGGGATTGATCCATTCCATCTTCGCGACGGTCCCCTGCAACTTGATGGGTTTCTTCGCATCGAATTCCGCCGCAAACGCGTGATGGGCGCGCACCGGCGTTGCGGCGATGGCGATGACAAGACCCGCAAACAGAACGGCCATGTTCGCGCGCATCGAACCCTCCCTTACCTTCCCGCAGCTTTCTTCGCCGCGTCCGCGCGAGCGCCGCTCAGCAGATTCGGCATCGCGTAATTTCCTTCGTGACACGCGTACTCGTATATCTGTGCGCCGTCGGGGATCCTCGAGATCGGAATCACGGCGGTCCAGGGCGTGACGAACGTCCGCGGATCTTCGACCGTGATGGTGTATTCGAGCGTGTCCGCGTCGGTCCTCTTGAATCGCTCGACAAGGTGAAGCGTTTCGGTCGGCCTCGTCCAGATGCTCGCCCACTCGTAATTCGTCTTGTCGACGAAATTCGTGGTATCGACAACGAGCGTGTCGCCCTCCCAACGACCGACCGAGTCGCCGAACCACTGACGGATGGTGCCGTGTGGGCGGCCGTCGATGGGGATGATGCGCCGATCGCGGTACTCCTCGTGAAGAACGGTCACGTATCCAGGACTCTGCACGATCTGATTGTGGCCGCCGTTGGGACCCTGCCACATCATTCCGGTGACGCCATCGGTCAGGCAGCGCTCGCCGGTATCCGGATCGAGGTACGACTCATAAGGGCCGACGCCGTAGCGCGCCGCCGCGCGTGCGTCGGCTCTCTTCGCCTCAGGCGTATACGGAATCCGCCCGTCGCGCGGATCGGTAATCAGCGACGTCTGCTTGTACACCTTTCGTGGTCTGCCGTGGTCCTGCCAGAAGCTGTTGTATTCGTTGCCACGAATCGGTGACGCGGCGACGGATTGGCGTCCGACTGCCTCGCCTTCGACACCGGCGAGCCGGTTGGCTTCCTGATCTTTTTCCGTCTGCTCGATCTGGGCGATTTCCGCATCGGTCAGCAATTCACGTCCAGCGAACCGCGCGGGTCGTTCGAGCGCAATCACCGCCTCGTACCTCCAGACACCCTGGAAATCAGGATCGCCCCACGCGGTACGAGCAGGTGGATAGCGGGCGGTGTCCGATGCGGTCGCCGCCGTCGAATTCCGCGGCCCAGACGCGAGCGCGAACGCCACAATCCCGCCGGCGACAGCGAGCGTCAGAATCACCGCGACGGATCCGTATCTCATGTCAGATCTCCGTCACTTGTTCACGTGTCCCGTCGCAGGGTCGACGACGCCAAGATGGCCATACATCGCCTCTTCGACAAACTCCACGCACTTGTATTCCAGAATCCGTTTGTCCTTCTCGACACGCCGATAGAGCGGCATCCGCATCGTCCACGGCCGCGTAAACACTTTCGGATCTTCAACAGTGACTTCGTACGTCATGTGGTACGGACTCATGGCGGTGTAGCGCTCGACGATGTGCAGCGCGTCGCTATGGAAGTTGCCGGCGCGATCGAACCATGTCTGATCGTTGAAATCCGTCACGTCGACGACGAGCGTATCCCCTTCCCAACGTCCGCGTGACCAGCCCATCCACGACGGACTCGGGCTGTCGCCGACCTTGTTCATGTGAATGGTTCGCGTCGTCCCCGCGAATTCATAGGCGATGAGAATCTTGTCCGTGCTCTGAAGAATCTGAAAGGGATACGGCATGTACGTCGCGCGCGGAACACCCGGCATGAAACATTTGATTTCCGGATCGCGCTCGAGCCAGTGGTCGAAGTTCTCCTTCTTCTTCGCGGCCGCCCACGGCTGATACGGGATCTCATTGCCGTCGACGACGCCCTCGCCTGCCGGCACGGCGCCGACCGCGCCGAGCGGACGCACCGCCGGGGCCGGAAGATCGGTTGGCGTGGCGCGCGCCAGTCCGGGAACATCCGCGCG
>Ga0134127_10004126_pt1 | contig 10469 bp, 5 predicted proteins | sample KB31753_FD_96459 | JGI IMG/M metagenome (GOLD analysis project Ga0134127, IMG submission 96459) | Terrestrial soil microbial communities with excess Nitrogen fertilizer from Kellogg Biological Station, Michigan, USA - KB3-175-3 | ecosystem: Environmental > Terrestrial > Soil > Unclassified ...
CGCTCGCGCAGGCCGAGCATCGGGTTCTCCTCGCCGGGCTCGGCCGCCGCGACATCGACACTCGCGAGTCCGCTCTCGGATCCCCACGTCATCAGCTCGTTGAGGAAACGGCTCTCCCGCTTCGGGTAGATGTTGTCGCCGTACCAGTAAGCGCCGCTCGCGTCGAGGGTCTTGCGCGCGCGCGTCAGCGCGACGTAGGCGGTGCGTCGTTCCTCGATGATCTCCTGGGACTTCAGCGCGTCGCGGAACTGCGTCAGGTTCCCTTCGTAGCGCGGCAGGATCTCGGCGTCGCCGCGCAGCTCGAAGTCCAAGGACTTCCCGCGCTCCGCCGGGTTCTGAGGCACCTTTGGGTTGGGCAGCAACTCGTGCGCGAACCCCGGGACGAAGACGTGATCGAACTCCAACCCCTTGGCGACGTGGATCGTCATCACCTTGACCGAGTCGGCGTCGCTCGGTTGCACCGGGGCCCACTCCTGCTTGTCGAGGCGCTCGACCGCCGAGATGTGCTCGAGGAACGCGCGGAGCGTCAGTTCGCCGTCCACGGGCTCGAACGCGTGCACCTCGTCGAGGAACGCGGCGAGGTTCCGCCGGCCCCCGAGCCCGCGGCGGCGGTCGGGGTCGGCGTCGAGCTCGTCGAGGATCCCGATCCGCCGGATCACCTCGCCGAGGAACTCCCCGACCGGTCGGCGCGCCTCCGCCCGCAGCACGCGGAGCTCCTCACGGAACGCGGCGAGCCGCTCGCGCCCCTCCTCTGAGAGCTCCTCGACCTCCTCGAGGTGCTCGAGCGCCTCGGCGAGCAGTACCGGTTCCGCCTCGGCGTCGTCGGGATCGATCGCGAAGTCGTCGCGCAGCTGCCGTGTCTGGGCGTTGGCGAGGCGGGCGAGCGCCGCGATGTCCTTGAACCCGACGCGGTAGCGCGGGCCGAGCAGGATGCGGGCGAGCGCGACGCTCGCGGTCGGGTCGTGCACCGCCCGCGCGTACGCGAGCACCTCGACGATCTCGGGCATCCGCAGCAGCCCGGCGAGGCCGACGATCTCGACCGGCACCTCGCGCTCGTCGAACGCCTCGCGCAGCAACGTGAACAGCCTCGACGTGCGGCACAGGACCGCCATCTCCGACCAAGCCGATCCCGTCGAGTGGAGCTCCACGCAACGCTCCGCGATCGCGGCGGCTTCGCTCCACTCGTCGAGCACGCGGCGGATGCGCACCTCGCCCTGACCGTTGTCGGCCCACGGCACGAGCCGCTTGCCCGGGGGTCGCTGCGCCTCGGGCACCTTCACGATCACCGCATCGGCCGCCGCGAGGATCCGCGCGCCCGACCGGAAGTTCGTGTACAGCGGCAGTTGCGTCGCCGGCGTGCCGTCCGCCTTGGGGAACTCCGTCGGGAACCGGAACAGGTTGTAGAGCGAGGCGCCTCGCCACGCGTAGATGTTCTGGTCGGGGTCGCCCACCGCCGTGACGGGGTGGCCCGATCCGAACAGCGTCGACATCAGCTGCGCCTGCGCGACGTTCGTGTCCTGGTACTCATCGAGCAGCACGGCCTGGAACCGGGCGCGGTGGTCGGCGACGACGTCGGGGAACCGTGTGACGATCTCGATCGCGCGGTCGATCTGGTCGCCGTAGTCGATCACCCCGAGCTCGGCCTTGAGCTCCCGGTAGATCACCGCGGCCTCGATCAGCTCGATCCGCTCCTGCGCCGCGCTGTAGGACCGGTCGGATCGGTGGTTCTTCAGTACGTCCAGCCGCTCGGCGAGCCACGTCAAGGCGGTGCCCGGCGCGACGCGATGGTTCTGCAGCTGATCGTCGATCTCGAGGATCTTGCCGACGAGCGAGGGCTGGAACGTGGCCGCCGCGTGCTCGAACGTCATGCGATCGAGCACGCGCCCACACAGCTCCTCGCGCTGGGCTTGGTTCAACACGCGCGAGCCCGGCTCGAACCCCGCGAGCACGCCGTAGCGATCGAGCAGGGACGCCGCGAACCCGTGGTAGTTCATGATCTCGGGCTCTTCGCCTTCGGGCAGATCCAGGGTCGCCAGTGACCGGCGCACCCGCAGCCGCAGGTTGTCCGTCGCCTTGTTCGTGAAGGTCAGGCACAAGACGTTGCCCGGCATCACGCCGTCGGCGTCAAGGCGACCGAGCGCGCCGAGCGCCAGGTACACGACCCGCGCGGCCATGACCGACGTCTTGCCGGAGCCGGCGCCCGCGATCAGCACGCACGGCTCGAGCGGCCACGCGATCGCCTCCCACTGCTCATCGGTCGGCTCGGCGCCCATCGCGGCGACGATCTCGGGCGGCGCGGTCCGGGTGCTCACGCGTGCGCCTCGGCGAAGACCGGCTGCCCCTCGGGGAACAGCGGACACAGCGATTTGAAGTCGCACCAATGACAGTTGGCCGCCGGGTTCGGCCGGTAGACCTCGGTGTCGATCAGCTCGCGCTTCAACGCGATCAACCGCGACAGCTCTAGCTTGACCCGCGCCTGGTAGGCCTCCTCCTCGCCCTCGCCGACCTGCCACGACTTGAGCTGCAGCTCGCCGCGGCGCCAGTCGCCCTTGAGGAACGCGAGCTCGACCTGGCGTACCGGGCGGTACGGCTCGAGGTCATCGCACTCCTGCACGGCCAGGTAGTAGATGCCGAGTTGCAGGCTGTCCTCGGCGCGCGGCGCGTTGTCGGGGTTCCCCGTCTTGAAGTCGGTGATCCGTGTGCCACCGGGGAACGGCCCGATCCGGTCGATCACCCCGACGATCGTCGCGCCGTCGTACTCGAATTCGAAGCGCACCTCGTTGCCCAGCGAGTCCTCCTCGCCGTACTGGAACCACCAGTTCTTGAACATCCGCTCGTCGACGAGTGTGCGGTGCGCCGCCGACACGGCTTTCGACGGGAACTCCCGCTCGCGCCACTTCGCGTCGATCTCGGCGAGGATCTCGGCCTTCGTCTTGCCGAGCTCGCCGGTCTCGATCCGCTCGATGATGCCGTGCACGAGCTTGCCGACCCACGCCTGGTAGCCGGCAACGCGACCGAGCCCCAGCTCGTCGCCGAGGACGTGCTGCAGCTCGCAGTTCTCGAGGTTCGACATGCGCGAGTACGACAGCCGCAGCGTCTCGTAGAGCGGGCGGCCGGTGTCGGTCCAGCCGCGCTGGTACCACCAGGTGGCCGGGTCGACGCCGAGCGCCCGGAGTCCGTGCAACGCGGCGAGCCGGCGCCAGGCATCGACGCCGCGGTCCGCGAGCTGGCGCCGCCACGATGCGGCGGCCTCGCGCACGCTCACCGGATCGTCCTCGACCGCGTCGGGCGCGGGCTGCCATCGGACCTTGAGCTCATCGACGAACCGCGAGCGCTGCGTGAGCTCGTCGGCGTCAGGGTGGATGTCGGCCGCCAGGAGCACGACCCCGCGGCGCGCGCGACCGAGCACCATCCGGAACAGGCGTCGCTCGTCCTCGAGCCGCTCGCGGACCTGCTCCGATCGGCTGCGCACGCGCTCTAGCGCGCCAAGGTCGAACATGGGCTCCGGCCGCGACAGCGACGGGAAGTTCCCCTCGGTGGCGCCGGCGACCAGCACCGTGTCGAATTCCCGGCCGACGGTGCCGTGGGCGGTGAGCACCTGCACGGCGTCGTCCTGCGCGGTCTCGCGGGCGGTCCAGCCCGGTCCGTGCTCGCCGGCGTCGAGGGCCTCGAGGAACGCCTCGACCCCCGAATCGCCCTGCTCGGAGGCCTCGGCCACGACGTTGGCGAACGTCACGACCGTGTCGAGCTCGGCGCCACCGGCCTCGACCAGCTCGGTCGAGCACGGGAGCTCCTCCCAGAGCACCTTGAACGCGTCCTGCACCGACATGCCGGCGAACAGCGCCGCCTTGTCGAGCGTCGCTCGCGCTCGCTCGACCCGCTCGGCCTCCTCGGGGGCAAGGCCGTCGGTCCGATCGAGGGCGGCTGCGGCGGCGCGCGGCGTCGGTCCCGTCGTCTTGGCCAACCGCGTCAGGCCGCGCGCCGCCGCCGGCGAGAGCCCAACCACCGCCGAGGTCAGCAGCGGCTCGATCAGCTCGTCGCGTCGAGCGGCGTCGGCGACGAGCCACCGCAGGGCGAGCACGTACGGATAGGTCGCCGACTCCAAGGTGAGTGACCGCCCCCGCTCGGGCACCGCCCGCGGGATCCTCGCGTCGTCCAGTGCCCGCAACAGGTTGCCGAGATGCGTCCCTTGTCGGCGCACGACCACGGCGAGATCGCCCCAGGCAACACCGTCCTCGACGTGCAGGCGGCGGAGCTCGCGAGCGATCGCCGCGTGCTCCTCGGAGCTGTGCGGCGCGACCCACGCCTGCAGGTGCGGTCCATCCGGGCTCCGGTGATCGACGGTGAGCTCGACCGTGGCGGCGTCGGGGAACGTCTCGGTCGTGAACCGCGCCAACGGCAGTGCGCTGCTGCCCTGGAACGAGAACACGTGTGCCCCCGGGTTGGCCGCGACCACGGTGGTCGTCGTGTCGAGGCCGCGCAGCAGCGCTTCCTGCGCGAGCGTCGTGTCCTGGTAGTCGTCGACCAGCAGATGGTCGAACAGGGAAGGCCCGTCGCTCGCGACGACAGATGCCATCTGCACCAGGCCGGCATAGTCAACTTGGTTGACCGAAGCGACCGCGTCGAGATACTCCTGCGCGAACCGCGCGAGCTCGCCCCAGCCGCCCAGCCCGGCCTTGTCGGCGCTCTCGGCCAGCTCTTTCGGCGACAGCAACGACTCCTGCATGCGGGTGAGCAGCTGGCGGATCTCGTCGGCGAACGCCCGAACCTCGAGCAGGCCGCCGTAGGCGGGCCACGCATCGGGATCCTGCGCGCCGAGCAGCTCGCGCACCTTGGCGAACTGCTCCGCGGCCCCGAGCACCTCGGGCGGCTCACCCTCCCGGAGCTTCAGCACCCGGTGCGCCAGCCCATGGAAGGTCACCACCTGCAGGCCCGGGAGGGACGCGGGCAGGCGATCGAGTAGCAGTGCGCGAGCGGCGTCGCGGGCGCTCCGCGAGCCGAGCACCAGGGCCACGCGCTCAGGCTCGGCACCCTCATCGATCAAGCGGGCGAACCGCTCTCGCAGCGCCGAGGTCTTGCCGGTGCCGGCCCCGCCCGTGACGAGCAGGGCCCCGTCGCCGTGCGACAGGACCGCCGTCTGGGCACCGTCGAACGCCAACGAGGGGGCCGTCATCGTGGGCATGGTACGTCTCGGTGCCGACACCCCTGCCTGCTACTGATCGGGGCGGGGCGGAACCGTGGCGACGGGTCGCTCGACGAACCGGCCAGTGGACCAGTGCTCTCGAAGCCATCGGTCGATGTCCCGCACATCGATGAGGCCTACCGTACGACCGGTGCTGTCGTTGACGAGGGCCTGCCGTCCACCGATCCACTCCACGACGTCGTCGAGCGGCTCGTCGGCTTCGATGAAAGTCCCCTCATCCAGCGGCACCATCGCGTCGCGCACCGGGCTCGAGGCGGCCGTGTGCGCGGCGTCGTCGAGGCTGATCGTTCCCGCGATCTTCCCGTCCTCGTACACCGGGAACGACGTGTTCGGCGAGGCTCGCAGCCAGCGTTCCGTCGCGTCCAGGAGGGAGGTGCTTCCGGGGATCGCCTCGGCGATCGGGCGCATCGCGTCGCCCGCCGTTCCGCGGAGCAGTTGCTCGCGAAGCGCCGCGCGGGCGGGGATCTGGCGAGCCACACCGATCATCGTGAATCCGATGAACCCGAGGAAGAACGCGAACCCGCCCGTGCCGTTGGCCAGGCTGAAGACCGCCCACGCGATGAGCCCACCGCCAACGATCATCGAGCCGACGCCGGCCACGCGCTGCGCGGTGGCGCGGTTGCGCGTGATCGCCCAGGTGCCTGCCATCAGCATGCGGCCGCCGTCCAGCGGGAACCCGGGGATCGCGTTGAGCGCGGCGAACAACAGGTTGAGCCTGCCGAGGTCGACGAGCGCCACACCGAGGTCCGAGAACTGGCCGACCTGCTTCCCCCACGCCAAGAAGACGACGCCGAGGACGGCGGTGGTCGCTGGGCCGGCCGCCGCCACGACGAAATCGGCGAGCGGTCCTTTCCGCCACGATCGGGTCTCGGTCGCGCCTCCCCAGAACACCAGCGTGATCGCGCGGACGGGGAGGCCGAATGCCCTCGCCGCGATCGCGTGAGCCGCCTCGTGCAGCAGGATCCCGCCGAAGAACAGGACGCCGAACAGGGCCGTCAGCTGTGCGGCTTCGCTCGGCTCCATCCTCGACTGGAACAGGTCGTAGTACGAGAACGAGAAGAGCGCGGCGATGATCAGCCAGGAGAACGAGGCGTAGATCGGGACTCCACCGATCTTGGCGACCTGGAAGCGGTTGCCCGTGCCGAACATCCTTCGAGCCTACCCGTGGGCGTCGTGAAGACCCGAACGCGGCATAGCCCACTGCGGCCCGCTACTCGGGTAGATCGAGGTCGAGCAGGCCGCCCAGCTCGCGGGCGCTCCTGATCGCGAAGTCCTGATAGCAGTTGTTCATCAGCACGTGGGTCTCGCGGGCCTCTTCCGCCAGCGCTTCCACCTTCGGCACCCACTCGTTCAACTCGTCGCGCTTGTAGTCGTAGCGGAACCGTTCCGACGCGGGGATGCCCTTGCGCTCCCACACGTCTCGGTCGCGGCCGTGGAACCGGATCATCGCCAGGTCCTTCGCCGTCGCGGCGGCGATCGGCGGGATCGACGAGTCGAACCCCTGCGGCATGTCGACGCAGACGAACGGCAGGTCGCGCTCCTCGAGGAACGAGAGCGTCTCCTCGACGTTGCGTTCCTCCATCCAGCTCTTGTGGCGGAACTCCACCGCGATGCGGAAGTCAGGGAGCCGCTCGGCGACCTCGTCGATGTACGCCTTCGACTTCTTCCCGATCACGAACCACTGCGGGAACTGGAAGAGAACCGCGCCGAGCTTCCCTGCTGAGTGCAGGGGCATCAGCGCGTCGCGGAACCGCTGCCAGACTTCCTCGACGGCCTCGTCGGGGAGCTGCTCGCGGTAGACGTTCTTCTTGTCGGCCGGCGCCGAGTCCTGGAGGTCCTTGTAGAGCGAGTCGCGCTTGGTGGGGTGGTTCGTCAGCAACGAGTACGCCTTGATGTTGAACGTGAACTCCGGTGGGGTGCGCTCGATCCACAGCACCGAGTTCTTCTCGCTCGGCGGGAAGTAGTAGGTGGAGTCGACCTCCACGATCGGGAACTGCGAGGCGTAGAAGCGCAGCCGAGCGTCTGCGGAGTTGGCGCCGGGCGGATAGAAGTGCCCGTCTTTGACCAGGGTCGGGTCGGTCCACGAGGAGGTGCCGATCAGGATGCGGCCGGCCATGCCGCCAGCCTAGGCGGCGCCGCTGTCATCGCTGCTGGGCTTGCGGCCCAGGACCTTGTCTTTGGCCTGGTTCGCCTTGTCCTTCGCCATCTTCAGCAGGCGCTCGGCCCACACGTACTCGGTCGCAAGGATCCCGAGTCCGAGGATGATCACGAGGAGTCCGGGTCCCGGCAGCACGAGCAGCGCGATCCCGACGATCACCAGGAAGCCGCCGGCAGCCGTCACGGCGATGCGTTTCCCGCTGCGCTTGATGAAGAGCCCGACCGCCTTGAAGGGAACGAAGACGGGGTGCTCGTGCCATCGGCGGGCGGCATCCGGGAAGGCGGTATCGATCTCCTCGACAACCGACGACGCATCGACCTCTTCGGGCTCGTCTCCCCAGATCGCACGGTTGCCGCGCTCAGGGTCGCGGGTCGGGTCCGGCCGCGCTTCTCCCATGAATGCCAAGTCTCTCATGGCCCGCATCTACGGTTCCAATGTGACTCAGCGGCGCCGTACTCCTTGGCGCGCAGCGGTCGATCCCCTCAGGGCAGCGATGGCCAACTCCTCTTGTCACTCTTTCGGCTGTGGATAACTTGCGCTCGGCCCTAGCATTCCCCTAGAAAACCGGTCACACGGAAGTGTGGCTACAGGTCCACACGCTGGGGAGGGGACCCATGGCGTCAGCAACATCCGAACTACGTCCACCCTCCTCGCACACGCGACCTCGTGAGACGCGAGCTGTTCGTGGAGGATCGGCCCTACTGGTTCTTGTGGTGCTCTGTCTCCTGGGCTATCTCTCGCTTGGCACTGACAGCAGGATTGCAATCAGTTGGGAGCTGGTTCCATGGTTGGCTCTCGTCTTAGCGGCGAGCGTCTGGCCGCTTGACGAGAGCAGCGGCAGCCCATACCTAGCTCTTGACTTGCCGATCCTCTTGGCTGCGGCGTTCGTCTTGGGGCCCGCCCGCGCGGGGTTCGTTGCGCTTGTGGCGTCGACATCGCCGCAAGAACTCAGAGGGCGGATGTCCCCTTCTCGCTGCGTCTGGAACCACGCTCAAGTGGCTCTATCCGTCATCGCGGCTGGGTTGGTCTTTCAAGCGCTGGGGGGCGACCCTCTACACTGGCCGACCGTACTCATCGCGTCCGAGGCCGCGCTCGCCTCGGATGCGATCGTGAACTATTGCCTAGTAGCCCTGGTGTACGCGATCGGATCAGGTCGGCGGTTCCTTAGCGTAATGAGGACGCTCCATATTGGATCGCCGCGAGACTTCGCGGTCTTCTACGCGGGCTTGGGCATCGTTGCAGCCATGATGGCCACGTTGTATGCCCACGTGGGCCCTCCAGCACTCCTCGTCTTTCTCATCCCGGTCGTCCTTGCTCGCGAGGCCCTACAACAGACGATTTCAGCCACTAGGGCAGAACGTGACCTGGCCGCGAGACGCGAGGCTCTCCGCCGTGTCGACCAACGGATAGCGGATGAACGAGCTGACGAGCGGGATAGGATCGCCGAAGCGTTGCACGATGACGTACTTCAGCGGATCTTCGACGTCACGATTCGCGCACACGTCATACGTGAGTGCTATCGAAGTGGACGGCTGTTAGACCTCGAGGAAGCCGTACCTGACCTCGTTGCTTCCACGGAGCGAGTGGCAGATGAGCTGCGTGACGTGATTCATGGGTTGCGGCAATCACAGGTTGGTCACGCGGGGCTTGTTGACAGCATCTCTTTGCTCGCGTCACACCTTCACGACCAGTCGGGCATCACATTCATCTCGGACTTGGAGCCCTCGCTACCGATTCGTCCCGAGGTTGAGCTCGCCGTCTACCAAGTAGCGCGTGAAGCTCTTGTAAACGTTGCTCGGCATTCGTCCGCCGAGACTGTCTGGCTCTCTCTCAAGAGGGTTCGCCGAGGCATAGAACTTCGAGTACTCGACAACGGTGTCGGTTTCGATCCCAGTCGAAGAGTCGAACGCCACTTCGGACTGGAACTTATGGCTGAGCGCACTGCGGCGGCGGGCGGCTCCATTGAGATTGATTCATCGCCTGGAAATGGTGCGCTCGTCGTAGTGACGTTTGAGGACGCGGTTTCCTAGGCAAGACGCGCCGAAACGGGCCCTTGAGGCCCGTTTCAAGCGGTCAGCCGACTGCGGTCTTAGTTGACCTTGAAGTGAGCGCCACCCGCGAGCATCAGAGCGGCGATCGAACCAAGTGCGAGAACGATTCGACGCACGAGCTTCATTTCGGTCTCCCTTCCGCCCCTCCGGGGGAGAGGCGCTCTCCTTCATGGGTCCCCAGGGGGACTCGACCACGAAGTATCGGGTGACCCCTACTTGGGGGACAAGCCAGCTTCGAGGGCTACGTCATAAGCAGTAGGTGGTGGCCGCATCCCGCCCTACTTCCCTAGAAGTCGCGAGCGAGCGATTATGTGGCGGATGGCTTCGATTTCGAGTCGGCCCAAGAACGACATCTCCCTCCGATCGCTCAATCCGGCGACCGTCTATGCCATATGCATTGTTGTGCCGGTCATCTCGCTGATTGTGGTCGGCGTCGCAAGCGCTCCGCATGAGTTCAGGGGCGAGATGCTGGTTTGGGTGGTGCTCGTTGCCGCTGCGGAGCTTCTCCCCGTCCCCGCCTGGCGAGGTATCCACGTATCTCTTGGCTTCACCCTGCTCACAGCGGTGGCGATCCTCTATCCGCCTGTGTGGGCAGCGGCTATCGCATTTGCGGGCTCTGTTGATCCAGCGGAATTCCGGCGCGAGACGACCGTTCTCAAGGCCATCTTCAATCGATCACAGGTAGCACTCGCCGTGTTGCTGGCTAGCGCCATCTTCCATCAGTTGGCGGAGGTAACGGATCCCATCTGGCTCGTGGTCCTCGCCACGCTTTTGGCATCGCTCGTCGACTACGTCACAAATCTCACCCTCGTGATCGTTGCGACGGGTCTCATGTATCGCACTTCTATCTACGCGCTCGCAAAGCAGCTTCCGAGAGTCAACGAGTTCCTCATCAGCTATGCCGGGCTGGCGATCATCGGTGCGGTTCTCGCGAAGCTGTCTCTCCAAGACGTCGGACTATGGGCAGTGGGGATTGTGATTGCGCCGCTGCTCTTTGCGCGACAGATGTTCTTGCGGACATACGCACTCGAGGAGGCACACGTTGAGCTCCAAGAGC
>Ga0134127_10004127_pt1 | contig 10467 bp, 9 predicted proteins | sample KB31753_FD_96459 | JGI IMG/M metagenome (GOLD analysis project Ga0134127, IMG submission 96459) | Terrestrial soil microbial communities with excess Nitrogen fertilizer from Kellogg Biological Station, Michigan, USA - KB3-175-3 | ecosystem: Environmental > Terrestrial > Soil > Unclassified ...
CCCACATCCCGCCCGGGTACTCGCCCCAGCTGCCCCACGAGTACAGGAAGTGGCCATCGAGATCGTAGCCAAGGATCTTGTGCGTGCCCTGGTCGGCGGCCCACAGCTTGCGGTCGCTGGTCACGATGAAGCTGTGGATGTCCATAGGCGGCCGCGGACCAAAATTCCACTCGCTGAGATACTTCCCGTTCTCGTCGAACACCTGGACGCGGCTGTTCTGCCGGTCGTTGACGTAGACGCGGCGGGTGGTCGGATCGACGGCGATCCCGTGCACGTTGTTCCAGTAGCCGGGACGCGTCTCGTTGCGCCCCGATCCCTTCTCGCCCCACTGCAGCAGCTTCTTGCCGTTCATGTCGTACTTGATCACACGCGTGTTGTCGTAGCCGTCGGCCAGGTACACGGTGTTCGCATCCATGAACGTAATGAACGTCGGCCGCCTGAAATGCGTGTCGTCGTCTCCCGGCACGCGGGGTGTGCCCAGCTGCAGCAGGAGCTTCTTGCCATCGTTGCTGAACTTGTAGACGCCGTGTCCCTCGGCATCGACGACCCAGACGCTTTTCTGTGGATCGTAGGGATTGATCTCGACGTCGTGGGCGCGCGTAAAGAGCTTGTCCCACTGGGTCCAGTCCTCGATGATTCTGCCCTCCGCGTTGACGACGACGATGTCGTGTTCCCAGCGGCAGTCCACGCCCGGTTTGTAGTCTTCGCTCTGTCTTTCGAGCGGGTTGTCGCACGTGCCTGACCCGCCCTGCCGGAGCGGCAACCGGAAGACCGGGAACTCGAGGCCTGGGCCGAACTGTGGAATTTTCTGCGTCTGCGGCCGCTTCGGGATCTTGACCAGCTCGCCCTTCTGCAGGAAGAACACCCGGTTCGGGCTTTCCGCGAAGACGTCCATCGACTGCGAATAGGTCCAGTTGTCGTGGTCAGGCAGGCTCTCTGACATCGGCTTCGGCCAGTTCGGCACGGCCTCATACGGACCGAAGATGTCCTGCCCACCCTTGAGGCCCGGCACCGCCGCAAACCCGGCCCCGGGGACCTGCTGAGCATCGACCCGCGCCGATTGCATGCCGAGCACGAAGCCAACCAGGACCAGCACACAACCCGCCGCAGCCGACAGCACCCGTTTAGTCATCATGGCCTCCGCAACGAGTGACGAATCAAGACGGAGCCTGAATACACCTGTGCTCCATGAACAGTCAAGCGCGCCAGACCGCGAGGAGCACGGGATTCAGGCCAGAAACCTCGCAAGACTCAGTAAAGCGGGTGTCACGATCGCACTCGGCACGGACGGAAACGTAAGTTGGGCGCACCATCTTGAAACGGAGGACATGGGTCATTGCGGGCATGACCCCGCCGCAGGTGGTGCTCGACGCGAACCCGCTCGAGAACGTCACCAAGGCGCGTCGAATCTCATCTGTGTATCTCCGGGGAGCGGCGGTTGACCGCGCCGCGATTCGCGCGCGGGCCATGGGAGGCGCTTCGCAATAGTGTGCAAAATTGTAATTGACGCGGTCTAGAAATGACGCCGTGCCGGCAGGTCGTCGGATTTCCGACACCCTGCCGGCGCAAAACTCGCCAATATTTCCCAGTTTCCTCAAATCCCACTAAGCGCGTCTGTGGCAACGGAATTGCGGTGCCACGCCCCGTTGCCGCACAGGCAGCGCACAGATCGAAGAGGAGAGAGATGACACGTCCGCGTCAGACACAACTTGTGGTTGGTGCCCTGGTGGTTATGGCAGCGTGGGTGGCTCCGGCGGCCGCGCAGCAGGCCCCGGCATACGTCCCCTCCGCAAGCATCAGTCCTGCACTGGCGCGCGACTACGTGGTGGGACCGCAGGACGTGCTGAACATCAACTCCCAGGACGATCCGACCCTGAGCGGCAGGTTCACGGTAGAAGCGGATTCGACCTTCACCTTTCCCCTGCTCGGACGCGTCCGTGCCGGCGGCCTGACACTGCGTGAAGTGGAGTCGGCGCTGCAGGCGAAGCTGATTGAGGACGGGTACTTCAAGGACCCCCAGATCAGGGTCTCCATCGAACAGTACAAGAGCCAGAAGGTGTTCATCGTCGGCGAGGTGCGGAGCCCGGGCGCGTATGCGCTGTCGGGTGACATGCGCCTCATCGAGGCGCTGGCACTGGCGGGCTCGACGCTGCCAACCGCGGCGGGTGAAGTCGTGATTGTCCCCGCCGGCACCGACAGCACCGCGGTTCGTCTGGCGTCCGTTGCGGATGTCGAGGCGTCGGGCGCGCCGGTCGTGCGCGTCAACCTGCGCGAACTGCAGAACGGCGCGTTCTCGCAGAACGTGCAGCTGGCGGCTGGCGACACGGTGTTCGTGTTGAAGGCCGAGAATATCTACGTGTTCGGCCAGGTGAAGAATCCCGGTGCCTACCCGCTCCAGCAGGACGTCACGACTGTCCTCCAAGGGCTGGCGCTGGCCGGCGGCGTGACCGAGCGCGGTGCGACCTCGCGCGTGGAGATCGTCCGCGTTGTCAATGGCGAGCAGAAGAAGATGAAGGTCAAGCTCGAAGAGGCGCTTCTCCCCGGCGACACGATCGTCGTGCCTCAGCGGTTCTTCTGATCGCGCTACCCCTGTCCTTCCCTACCGCCTGTCCTTCTCCGCTTCCAGATAGGCCTGGCACTCGTAGTCGAGCAGCTGCACGTTCGGCTCGACCCGCCGATAAAGCGGCATCCTGATCGTCCACGGCCGCGAGAACACCTTCGGATCGTCGATCGTAGCCTGGTAGGAGAGGTGGTCGGGACCCGTGCGCGTCCAGCGCTCGACGAGGTGCATGTCGGCGCTGTGATAGTTGCCTGATCGATCGAACCAGTTCTGGTCGCCAAAGTGGACCACGTCGACGACGAGCGTATCGCCGTCCCAGCGCGCGCGCGAGTCACCCATGATCCACTGAATCGCCCCTTCCGGGTGCTTGCCGCTGAACCGGAGGTGCCGCGAGGTGTGGACGTATTCGTAGAGGATCGTGATCTGGGTCGGCGTCTGCACGATCTCGAACGGGTACGGCATGTAGTTGATCCGCGGGGTGCCGACCATGAAGCACTTCCCCTCGGGATCCGCGCTCTGCCGGCTGCGGTAATTCACCTGGCGCTGCGCGAGCGCGAGCGGCAGATAGGGAATTTCATTGCCGTCGACAATGCCCTGGCCTGCAGGGATGCCGAGTTCCGCCGGATGATCCTGGATATTCCAGACCGCCGTATTGACCGCCTGCCAGATCCCCTGCAAATCCGGCTGGCCGTCGGCGGTTCGAGGCGCGCGGTACGCTGGGCCGGCTGGCGTTTGCGCGAGCGCGATCGGCATGCCGGCGAGCACGGCCGCGACGACGCAGACAGCGACCCGCACTACTGCCCGCCTCCGACAGGCGATCCAGCAAACAGCGTGCGGCCGTCCGGCAGCTTGACGTCCGTGGCGCTGATGCGGAGCGACTGATCGAGCGACGGGTATCCCGTAACCGTTATCGTGTTCCGGGGCGGCAGGTCCGTCTGGCGCCAGCCGCGGCGATAAAGCGCGTTCGGGCTGCCGAACTCGATCGCCCAGTTGCGCACCTGCCCCTTTTCGTCCTTGACGTCGACGTAGAGCCACGCGTGCGGGTTCGTCCACTTCATCTCGGTGATGACGCCGCTCATCGTCACCGTGCGATTGATGTCGAACTCCACCGTCAGCGAGTGATGCGCCGATACCGCCGACGCGAGCACGCTTGCCGCGAGCGCCGCGGCGACCCCCGCCGAAATCCGAGCCGTCACTTCGAGCTCCCTGCGGCGGCCGCCCGCTCAAAGGCATCCTTGGCCACCTGCGCCTCTTTGGCCGAAAACCCCGGATACGTCCGGTAGCCGAGGTTCCGCAGCGAATTCGTGTTGGATTCCCCCTCGTAGCAGGACTCTTCCCAGATCTCGAAATCCGCGCGCAGGTTGCGCCGCAGCGCCGAGGCCATCGTGAATGGCCGTGTATACACGAGCGGGTCGTCGATCGTGATTTCCCACAGGATGGAGTTGGGATCGAACATCGTGAATCGCTCGGTCACCGTGGCGGCATCGGTCACGAAGCGCCCCTGCTGGTCCAGCCATCCGCGGCCGACCTGGTTCTTCGTCACCACGACGAGGGCATCGCCCTCCCAGCGGCCGCGCGAATCGCCCTGCCACAGCACGAGGTCCCTGCCGAGATGCGGCCGCGCATCGAGGATGATGTTGCGGTAGGCGTTGGTTTCTTCCGACAGCTGCACCAGGCGCGTCGGCGTCTGCAGCCACTGGTATTGCCCCATGTAGAGGTGGCGCGGCACTCCCGACTGAAAACACTGCGCATTCTGATCGATGTACTTCGCGCGGTTCTCGCGCCGCTTGACTTCCGCCCAGGCCCGCATCGGCACTTTGCCATCGGCCGGATCGACGATGAAACTCGGTCCGCCGTTGTCGTCAGGCGTCCGCGGGTGGGCCTCGAGATTTTCATGAGGCGCCTGTGTGCCGCCCCAGAACCCTGAAAAATCCGGTTTGCCGTCGCGCGTCCGCGGCGCCTTGAACGTTTTTGCCCGCTCGCGCGCGCAGGCGAGCAACGGAACCGGGTTGTTATCAGGACACACGGACTCTTTCGTCGGGGGAATCGACGGAATTTCCTGCGCCGCAACAACCGGCGTGAGGAAGACCAGCCTCACGGCGACGGCTGCCGCGGCGGCCATGAGAGGGATGCGCATGGGTTGGCTCCGGGTAGAAATCGCGATTCGGCGGCAAACATACCATGCAGGTGCGCACGGTGTTGGTGTTGCCGGTTCCAGATCTGTTCCGTTATGGCGAACTGTGTCCTTGAACGGCACACGCCCCTGCCTGTTCAGGGCAAACACCTGATTTAAGGCATGTTACCGCGTCGGCCTCTGCCGGCAGCCGGGTCGAACGTGTGCCAGATCGATGCACTGCACACGATTGCCGCAAAGATCAACCCGTCTGAACCACTGACAGCTCAGAGGTTTACAAGGGCTAATGAGCTCGACCTTAGTGGCCGATGAATTGCGATGTCACCCCCTGCCGCTATTGGTCTGCCTATGGAAATGATGCCCTATCAGCCCGGAGTTGAAGCAGGGAGCTCCACGACGTGGATTGCCCCGGCGGCCATGTGGCGCGCCAGGCTGCCAGAGCTGCGGGGCACCGGCGTCACGCTGCGGGAGCTGAAACACAGCGATGCCGCTTCACTGAACGCGCTGTTGACCACCGAGCAGGTGGCGCGCTTCATTTCTCCGCCTCCCACGACCGTCGCCGGCTTTGAAGACTTCATCCGGTGGAGCCACATCCGGCGTTCGCAAGGCAAGTACCTTTGCTTCGGGATCGTGCCCGACGGATACGACGTCGCTGTGGGTATCTTTCAGATCAAGCTCAGCCCGAACGAGCCGGCCGAATGGGGTTTCGTGCTCGGGTCCGAATTCTGGGGCACGGGCCTGTTCGTCGAAGGCGCCGTGGCGCTGATGGATTTCGCCTTCGACCAGATGGGGCTGGAGCGGCTGGCGGCGCGCGCCGCAGTCGACAACGGCCGCGGGAACGGTGCCCTTCGGAAGATCGGCGCTGTCCGCCGCTCGCGCATTCCCAACGGCCTGGTCCGCCGGGGGCAGCTCCACGACCAGTATTACTGGACGTCGAGTCCAGGGGATCGGCCTCGTCGCAAGATCACGTGGGATCTCGCCGCGCAATAGGGACTCATAGTGACGGCGGGCACTTCTTCCTCCGCACGCTTTCGTAGCCTGCCGGGCCCCGCTCGTACGTTCGTGGCGGGGACAGTCGCGCTCGCCGCGGTGGTCCTGATCGCACGGTTCCCCACAGCCTTACCCAATCCGGCGCTCTTCACCGCCTTTGCAGTCGCGTCATGCCTCGCATCGGCGATGAAGGTGCGACTGCCGCTCGGAGCTGGTTCGTCGAACCTCTCGGTGTCCTACACCGTCGACTTTGCGGGCCTGCTCATTCTCGGCCCCAGCCAGACGATGCTGATCGCCGGGTTCAGCGCGCTGACACAATCCACCTTCAACACCGCGCGCCGCAATCCGCTGTATCGCAAGGTGTTCAGCACAGCGGCGCTGATCCTGACGGTTCAGGGCGCGGGCTCGATGTTCACCGTGCTCGGCGGGCAGGCAGATGTGTTCGACGCCCGCCTCATCAAGCCGCTCGTCGGCGCCGCTCTTGGCTATTACGTGCTGAACACGTTCCTGATGGCCGGCGCCGTGGGACTCTCCACTCAGGAGCGCGTCTGGAAGGTGTGGCAGAGCAACTTCCTGTGGACGGCGCCAAGCTATTTCGTCGGCGCGGGCGCGGCGGCGGGCGCCGCGGCTGCGTGGGCCGCCGGTTGGGGATGGCTCCTGCCGCTCGCGATCGCGCCCGTGTATCTCACGTTCCGCTCCTACCGCGTTTACCTGGATCGCATTGCCGCCGAGCAGCGTCATCACGAGGAGATGATGCGGCTGCACGGGCAGACGGTCGAGGCGCTCAAGACGGCGAAGGAATCCGAGCAGCGGTACGCGCTTGCGGCAGCGGGGTCAAACGACGGCCTCTGGGACTGGGACCTGGTATCGGGCATCTTCTATGCGTCTGATCGCTGGAAGCTGATGCTCGGCCTGCCGGCGGAAACGCCGCTTGGCCAGGCCCACGACTGGTTCGGCCTTGTCCACCTCGAGGACACGACTGAGCTGCGGACGATCCTCGATCGGCACCTGGCGGGAGAGACGCCCCATTTCGAGCACGAGTACCGGATGACCCACCGGGACGGATCCGTGCGCTGGATCCTGTGCCGCGGCGTCGCCGTGCGAAACGAGTCGGGCAACACGATCAGAATGGCCGGTTCACACACAGACATCACGGAACGGCGCCAGATCCAGGACGACCTGGCCCATGCCGCCCTCCATGACGATCTGACCGGGCTCGCCAACCGGACGCTGTTCACCGCCCTGCTGGAGCGCTCGCTCGCGCGGGCGAGGCGGTCGCAGACCTACGTCTGCGCGGTGCTCTTCATCGACATCGACCACTTCAAGCTGGTCAACGACAGTCTCGGCCACCTCGTCGGCGACAAGTTCCTCCTGTCGATGGGCAAGCGCTTCGTCGAGCACCTCCGCCCCGGCGATGTGCTCGCGCGCCTCGGCGGCGACGAGTTCGCCGTGCTCCTCGACGACATCCCGGATTCCGCCACCGCCACCACAATCGCCGATCGACTGCACGCATCGCTGCTCGAGCCGATCGACCTCGAGGGGCGCGAGGTCTACACCTCGGCGAGCATGGGCATCGCCTTCGGCAACAGCCGGTATCTCCGCTCCGAGGACCTGCTGCGCGACGCCGACACCGCGATGTATCGCGCCAAGGCGCTCGGGCGCTCGCAGGCCCAGATCTTCGACCCGTCGATGCACGCGTCCGCGATCCAGCGGCTCACGCTCGAAACGCAGCTCCGTCGCGCGCTCGAACGCCAGGAGTTCAGCATCGCCTACCAGCCGATCATCCAGCTCGATTCGAACGAGGTGTGCGGCTTCGAAGCGCTCGTCCGCTGGGACCGCCCCGATGGAATTTCGACGCCGCCGGCCGATTTCATTCCGGTCGCGGAAGAAACCGGGCTGATCGTGCCGTTGACGAACTGGGTGCTGAAGGAGGCCTGCCGCCAGGTCACGGAATGGCAGCGGGCCTTCGGCCGGCCGTTGACGCTGACCGTGAACATCTCGGCGAAGCTGTTCGATCGTCCGGCGCTCGTCGACGAGGTGCGGTCGGCGATCACGGACAGCGGTCTGCTGAAGGGGACGCTGCGGCTCGAGATCACCGAGAGCTTCCTCGCCAACGGCTCGGACGCGGTGGTGCAGCGCCTCGACCATCTGCGGTCGATTCCGGTCGAACTCTATCTCGACGACTTCGGCACCGGGTTCTCCTCTCTCAGCTACCTGCATCGCTACCGGCTCGACGCGCTCAAGATCGATCAGTCGTTCATCAGCCGCATGGGCGGGATCTACAACGACTCCCCGATCGTCAGCAGCATCGTCAACCTGGCGCGCGAGCTGGGGATGGGTGTGATCGCGGAAGGCGTGGAAACCGTGCAGCAGGCAAGTCAGCTGCTCGCGCTCGAGTGTCCGCATGCTCAGGGCTTCCTCTTCTCCCGCCCGCTCCCGGCAACCGAGGCTTATGCGTTCCTTTCCTCCCGGCCGCTGCTCAAAGCTGAAGCTCCGTCGGCGATCGCCGAGCCGCAAGTTGTCCGAATCGAATCGCAGGGGCGCGCGATCCACTGAAGTTGCGCTAAGCTGGTTGCCAGCCTAGGGCTCTCCAACCAGGAGGCGCTTCGTGAGACGCACACTGCTGACCCTGGCGATCGCCATCTTCATCGCGGGCGTCACCGCCAACGCCCACCACTCATTCGCGGCCTACTACTTCGAAAACCAGTCGACGACGCTCGAGGGAGAAGTACAGGAATTCCAGCTCCGGAGCCCGCATGCCCTGCTGTTGTTCAAGGCACGGACTCCGGAAGGAAGCGTCGAAACCTACACTGCTGAATGGGCCAATCCCCGCCGGCTGAGCGACGCCGGTATCACCAAGGAGACTCTGAAACCCGGCGACCTGGTGGTCGTCGTCGGGAGTCCGGGCCGCAATCCGAGTGAGCGCAAGGTGCATCTCAAGGGGATTCACCGCCCGGCCGACGGATGGGCATACGGGACCGCCACCCGCCGCGCTAGACGCTCGTGAGTTCCGACGTCGTGGGATCGATGACGTGCCGGACCTGGCTGACCCTGTTGGCCGGGAAGCCGCCGCGCTTCGCGTGCTCGCGCACGGCGGCGGCGTCCGGGGCAATGTACACGCAGTAGATCTTGTCGTCGGTCACGTAGGAGTGCAGCCACTGCACCTGCGGCAGCTCCCGCAGCACACCGCAGGACTTCACGGCAATGCCGTGGAGTTCTTCGCCGCTCAATTTCCCGACGCCTGCGATATCGCGTTCAATGACGAACTTGGGCATGTTCCCTCCGTTGTTCTAGCCCCTTCGGGGCGCTCGCCGCAAAATGCTCCTGCGTACGGCTGCTGCCCGTGAAGCCGGGCGTGCGGGACGAGGCAGGTCCGCAAAAATTCTAAACAGGTCGTTGAGCTGAGCTCCCTCGACATCGCGTACGAGTTTTGGCCGCCGCGGGTTGGGCGGCTTTCCGGCGCGATGCTCCTCCGGCGCGCGCGAGACGTGGGGCAAGGGCGCGTGCAACATCGGATCGCCGCCGGGCGCATGAGCGATCGGATGCGGAGGCGGAACCTTCGTTGCGGGTCGCGGCGGAGGAACGGCGCCGAGCGGCTTTCGCACGGACCGACTCATCAGGGGCGATCATACATCGGGCAATGAACTTGCTTCCGCCGCGCCAGCTGCGAGCAGTGGCTCGCGCAAGGAGCGACACGCGACATGGCAAAACGTGGTGCAAGGAAACGCGGCGCACGGAAGGCGGGCGCGCGGAAGGGCGGGCGCAAGACCGGTCGAAAGATGGTCGGACGGAAAACCGGACGCAAGGCCGGTGGGCGGAAGACAGCCGCACGTAAGACCGGCACACGCACGGCCGCACGACGGCGGACTGGCGGACGTGCGACGGGCACCCGCAAGACGGCTGCGCGCAAGTCAGGCACGCGCCGGAGTGCGACGCGAACCGTGCCGCTGAGGGCCGCACCCGCGCGCGAGGACATGACCGTCGGCGCGAGCGAGGACATGTTTGCCGGCGCAGAAGAGCGCGATCTGGACGCGATGCCGCCCGGCGACGACGATCTCGACCAATAGCCGTGCGATGATGGGGCCGTGCGAGGCACGGCCGCCATCGCTCTGGCCATCGTCCTGTTCCTGCTGGCATCGCTGCCGCAGGCCCAGGGCACGGCGCCCGCAACCGCGCTCACGCTGCTCTCGCGCGAAGGGCGTCGACCAGTCCCCACGATTGTCCTCAGCGGCCAGGAGCTGGTCGCGCTGGACGACGTGGCGGCGCTGTTCCAGGTCGCGGTGCGCGAAGACACGCTTGCCGGTGGGTTAACCGTCACCTACCGCGGCCAGACGATCGTCATGTCGAGCGAGCAGCCGATGGCGTCGGTCAGCGGTCGCGTGGTGGCTCTGCCCTCTCCGGCGGTTCGATCGGGCAACCGCTGGTACGTTCCCCTTGATTTTCTTCCCAGGGCCCTCGGGCCCATTTACGGCAGCCGGATCGACCTCCGGCGGCCGTCTCGCCTGCTGGTCGTCGGAGATCTGCGCGTCCCGCGAGTGACCGCGCGAGTCGACATTCCAGGGCCGCCGACACGCGCCACCGTCGAGATCGCGCCAGCGGCTCCGGTCGTCGCCACGACCGAGCCGGGCCGGGTGGTCCTCAGAATCGACGCCGATGCACTGGATCTGACGCTGCCAGCCGGGGGCGGCGGTCTGATCGACGCCATCCGGACGGGTGACCAGCCCTCTACCGTCGCCATCGTGCTCAACGAACGATCCGGTCCCGCGCGCACCGTTTTGGCCGA